>MDSV01146944.1_pt1 | contig 11904 bp, 8 predicted proteins | sample 810851 | NCBI WGS metagenome assembly MDSV01 (sample SAMN05326640, study PRJNA326480) | marine metagenome | isolation source: seawater | place: Atlantic Ocean: North East | collected 2012 | reverse complement strand
TAAGAAAATTTAAAATACTTACTAACAGTTAATTTATAATTAAGTAAATTTGCAACAAGCAGGGACATCATGATGTCTGAAGCTTTAGTAAATTCAAATTTATCAGAATATTTTTTAAAAATATCAATAACAAAATTTGGATAATATCCGGTTGACATAATGTAATGAGCAATCGGAACAAATAAAAAAGCAGGCAATATTATCGATTTGTATTTTCTTAATAAATCTTGATTATTTAGTAAAAAAGCACCAATAAAAACATATGCTGATGTCCAAATATATGAACTAATTCTATAGGTATAAGGATCAAATAGGTTTGTATCGTAAAGAAAAAAAGCACTAACGAGAAAAGTAAAAATAATTAATGAAAAATATATTTTTGTAGAAAATGATTCGAAAAAATTTAAATACTTACTAAAAAAAATATTTGCTACTAGAACCACTAAAGCAATGAGAAAACCTGAAGCTATAATTAATTCTCCAATTCTATAACCAAAAATTGAAACCCCTACAAAAGGTCTATTGAATACAAGTAGCATACCAATAAAAAAAAGTGGTGAAAGCCCAATTATGTCTTTAACTATTTTCATTTAAACTAATTCTTCTACATATAATATATGAAAATAAATATTATTATCCTTATAAAGTAATACATGAAAAATAATCAATTGACTTATATATATCAAAATGGACGTAAAAACCGTATCAATAAAAAAGAATATCCGAAAGAATTCTTTTACGGAATAGACTATATAAGTAAAAGTTTTAAAAAAACAGAGATAATAGAGTTCAATGAAAAGAAGGTGGGTAAAATATCAACTTTTTTATCAACCCTCCTTCAAAAAGTAACTGGTCTTCCATTTTTTCTTAATAATATTATTAATTCAAAAAACTTAAGAATTTTCTTAGATTCAGATTTATTAGTTATGACAAACCAAAGAGTTGCTTTTTCTTCATTTCCATTTTTAATTATTAATAAAATCCTTGGGAGATCTAAATCTTCTGTTTTTATTATGGGATTATTTGATGTAAAACATAAGAATATAATTAAAAATTCACTGAGGAGAATAAATATTCTTCTATTAATGGTATTAGTAGATAAATTATTGTTTTTAAGTAATGGTGAATATAAATATGTCAAAAATAAATATAAAAAACTAGGCCAGAAATCATACTTCATTGCTTTTCCTGTTGATAAAGACTTTTGGGAAGAAAAAGAAATTGACAATCTTAACAATAATTTACTTTTTATTGGTAATGACGGAAAACGAGATTATGAATTTATTCTTAGTCTAGCTAAAGAAATGAGCGAATATAATTTTACATTTATTACTTCAAAAATTACACAAGATGAAATAGGAAGTAACAATATCAATTTAATATATGGAAGATGGGATAAAGAAACGCTGACTGATGAGGAAATAAAAAAGCACTACCATAATTCAGCCCTTACTATTATCCCTATTAAAGATAGCTTGCAACCTTCTGGTCAAAGTGTAGCTCTACAATCAATAAGTTGCGGGACCCCTGTTTTAATTACAAAAACAAGAGGTTTTTGGGATCATGATTTATTTATAAATGACAAAAATATTATATTTGTTGAAAAAAATGAAATAGAATTATGGAAAAATAAAATAAATAACTGCTTCTCAAATAAAAACTACTATGTTGAGTTAACAAAGAAAGGAAAAGAAAATATTACGGAACACTATGATTTAAATAAATTCAATAAAAAGCTAGAGGATATCTTGTTTAATTACTAAATATTTCTGAAATTTTTCTTACTATTAAATAAATATTTTTAAATATTTTATTACCTCTTCTTTTTAAATGCCTTATTTCTAATAAATCATTTTTCTTACTTACTAACTCTAAAAACATATCTAAATATTCTTTACACATCAAATCTGAATTAAATGGATAATCAATCATGTTTTGTACATAATGATCATAATCATCAATCATTTCATTGAGTTTTTGATCCAAATTACCTAAATTAAACTCTAAACCATAATTATTACAATATTCTGAAGTTCCTCCACTATCTAGATAAAGAACTGGTAAACCGCACTGGGCTCCTTCTATGTGATGATTTCCTGACGGTTCATTTAATGATCCGGTTATATAAATATGGTGACTCTTTATTTCGTTGGCTAATTCAAGATCAGCTAATGGTTCAATTACCTTAACATTCTTAAAAGAAAAATCTTTTGGTATATTTCCTATATATGAAAAAGAAATCTTCTCTTTCCAATAATCATTTTCTAACATTTTATCTAAATAGCTGTAAGTATCGAAGCCTTTATTCCAATTAGCCCCCCAGTGGTGTGTAACAATCTTTAATTTCTCTCCTTTTTCCCAAGGCTTGTAATTCTTTGAGTTAAATATCTCTTGATTTGCACCTCCATAAATAACTTTATTTTTAGTGGATAGTATTCCTTGTTCTATAAATAATTCTTTTAACCAATGACTTACAAAAACACTTTGATCTGCAACTTTGTTTGCTTCTATAAGGTAAGCATTCACAAAGTTTGTATTTTTTCTTTCATCGCATTCATTTAGCCTGTGAATTACAACTGTGTCGTTCTTTACATACTTCAAGTATCTCTTTACGTCTATATGTGTGTATGCAGAAGATTCTGATGTTTTCCTTGGTTCTGTTATAAGTATTACATCTAAATCATTGTCATATAGATTGCTTACTACTTCATGGCCTTTTTCAGTTAGATAATTTTTCAAATTTATAGCAAATAAATTACCTCCGCCCCAAGGACCTTCTTTTATTTTTGTACCTATACTAATTTTCATATAGCCTTCTTAGTAGTAAGTTAAATTCATCAAAGCCATTAGGAATTTTATATTTTTGTACATTATTATATGCTGTATCTATATCTGGCTTAGCATCAGAAAAATTACTCATATCATATATAGATTTATTAGCCAAAATTTCATCGGCTATACCAACATTTGTAGAAATTAATGGTGTTTTTGTTAAAGCACACTCCATAATGGCTGCTGGTCCACCTTCGTATCTGGAAGAAACAATATATAAATCTAACATGTTATAAAGTTCATTAAGCTCATTAAAAGACGCCATCTCAAAATATTTAAATTCAATTTCTTCTTTTTCTAGTTCGTTAATAACGTATTGTCTTCTTCTACCTGTTAAAAGTACCACAAGATTTTTATGTTTTTTGTTTAAATCTTTTACAATTTTTATAAATTGATCAGGGCCTTTAGATAGTTTTGGACTTTTTAAATCAAAACCTTCAGTATCTCTCTGGAAAGATCCAACAAAGTAAGAGCTCTTAGATAAATGATATTTTGAATACAACTTGTCTAAATCTTTTATTTGAAACCAAAGATTTTGATTTATCCAAAACGGAATAACAAAAATTGGTTTCTTAGTTAATTTCTTTACTTGACTGTGGGTCTTGTTGGATATGACATGATAAAAATCAATATATTTATCTCTTTCTAAAAATTCTTCTTTCTCTATATCATTAAATTTATCCTCATCTATATGGTGAATAGTGCAAATTACTTTTTGTTTTTTTAGATTTCTCTTTGAAACATTTCTCCATGTCCAAGGTGCAATAATCCAAATTAATGTATCTGAAATAAATGAACTTCTTGCAGATTTATAATTATATTCATTCCATTCGTTAATATATCTATCAACTATCCAGTCTTCTTTTACTTTGTTAAAATATATTCTCATTTAGTTTTTATTGGTTTAATATTTTTTTTAACACATCTTGCGTAATATGCTTGTTCTTCCTTTTTATTTGAGGATATATTATTTTCCATATTTATTTCGTATAAAGGGTGTTTAATAGTTTTATATTTATAATTATCTTTAATTAAGTCCTTCATTAAACGATAATCCTGTGCATAATAAAAATCCTCATTATATCCACCAACCATTTTAAGAACTTCTTTCCTAATAAGAAGAGTGCCGTGAATAAATGGGTTCTTGAGGTTAATTAATAATTTTTTAGGAATGAAATGGCTGTATTTTGGTAATAATTTTTTACTAGAAATTATCCTTGCTCTAGTTGAGCAGAAATCCAGATTAAATTTTTCTAAACATTTTACTTGTTGTTCTATTCGTTTATTCAAACTTATATCATCTGCATCTTGTCTAGCAATATAGAAACCACTTGAATAATTAATTAGTTTATTGAGCGACTTGGTAAGTCCAATATTTTCAGTATTTTCATATAATTTAATGTTATTATATTTTTTTTGAATATTTCTACAAATTTCTAAAGAACCATCTAAAGATTTATCATCAATTATTAATAATTCAATATTTTTATAAGATTGAGAAATAATACTACCTATTGCTGACTCCACAGTTTCCTCATTGTTATAAATACCCATAATTACAGAAACTAATTTATTACTATCTACCATCTATAATCTCATTTAATTTCTGAATTAAATAATCTCCATCTAAATAGTCTTTAATAAATTGTTTATTTTCCTCACCAATTTTCTTCATAGAGTCTTGATTTGATAAATTTTGAAGTTTTGCTGTAAGTTCTTTATAGTCAAACTGTTTAAAAGATAAACTATAACTATCTGGGAAAAACTCTTTTATTCCCCCAGTGTCAGGAAAGATCGCAGGGATCCCTAAAGAAGATGCTTCACATAATAGTACTGGCTGGCCTTCATAAAGTTTTGTTGCTGTAACAACTGCCATTGATTTACTTATTATCTTTAAAGTTTCTGAATTTGACTTTTCTCCAAGAAACTCAATTGAAGAATTATCATATTCACGTCTTAAACTATCCAACAAAGGCCCCTTACCAATTATTTTTAAACTCATATCATTAATAGAGGCGTTTAAAAAGCTTGATATTAGTTCTTTAACTCCTTTTTCTTCAGAAATTCTTCCAGCATAAGTAATATACTTCTCTTTGTTAACTTCATTATTAGATTCTGGAATGTTTATATAATTTGGGAAAATATTAATTGAATTATTGAACATTAACTCTTCAGTAAGAAATTTTTTATGAAATTCAGTTAATACAAAAATATTTATACTTTTATTCTTTAAAATCTTAAAATACTTTTTTCCATAATAAATTATTAATAAAGACTTAAAATAAGACTCTTTAAAATATTTATTAAATAACCCCATAGAGCTTTTTTTTAGCCCACACGCACTACACTCTTCTCCCTTAGGGAAATGAATTGAAGATCTGTAAGATTTAGTACACTTATATCTAAAATTATGAAGTTTTAATACTGTATTTATTTTAGATTTAATAATTATGTTAAAAATACCTAATGATGCTTTAAACCATGTGTTGTGTATATAAATTAAATCTGGTTTAAAGCTATTAATTTTATCTTCCAATTCTTTCTCGCTATTTTTATTTCTATTTAAAATAAAGTAAATTGCTTGTTTAAATATATTTTCAATTTTGTTTGAAAAAAATAATGTTTCCACTTTAAAATGATTTCTTAGAAAACTAACTTCATTCTCAACGGCTACATCTTCGCCACCTTTGTGTTGATATCTATTGTGTACAATAAGTACTTTTTTCATAATTAATTAAAACCTAATATGTTTAAATAACTTTCTCTTAGTTAATATTAACCTAATGAAAGTTATTCTATTCTTTACGTATGGTATTTCTCTTAAAGATTGGGAAAAAAGTGGACTATTGGGTAGAGAGCTAAAATTTTACGAATCATTATATGAAAAATATAATATAAAATTTCTGTTTATTACATATGGAGATGAAAATGATAAAAATATTTTAGTAGATAAGGATTTTATTGAAATACTGCCTCTTTATTCTGTATTTAAAAAAAACAATAATAAATATATAAAAATTTTTAAGTCATTTTTAATTCCTTTAAAGCTTAGTTCAGAAATAAAGAATGCAAATATAATAAAAACAAATCAACTATATGGAGCCTGGGTGGCAATAATATCAAAAATTTTATACAAAAAACCATTGTTAATAAGGACAGGTTATGATTTATTAACTTTCACTAAAAAAAATAAAAAAAGCTATTTAAAAATTTTATTTTATAAATTTCTAACAAAGGCATCACTTAAAATATCTGACTTATATTTAGTAACATCAAACGTAGACAAAATTTTTCTCGAACGCTTGTCTGGTAAACATTCTAATAAGCTGGCTATTAGGCCTAATTGGGTAGAAACGAAATATAACAATACATTTGAGGAACGCCATGGAAATAAAATTATAAGTGTAGGTCGACTAGAAGAACAAAAAAATTATAAGTCACTAATAAATGAAATGAGAGACTCAAATTTTGAAATAGAAATTTATGGTGAAGGCAGCGATAAAGAAGATTTAATAAGAATTGCTTCAGAAAATAATGTTAAGTTAAACATTAATAAGCCGATTGATAATAAATTGCTTCTTAAAGAATTGAGTAAATATAGAATATTCGTTTCTACCTCGGAATTTGAAGGAAACCCAAAAGCAATACTTGAAGCAATGGCAAACGGTTGTGTGGTTATTGCAAAAGAAAATGAAAATATAACTGAAATTATTAAAGATAACAAAAACTCAATACTGTTCGACAAAAATAATAATATTTTAAATTTTATAGAAAATACTATATCTAACAAAGAAATTTGGACAGAGCTATCTCATGAAGGGATAAAATATATCAAAAATAATAATTCATTAGAAAAAAGCGTTGAAGAAGAATATCAAGATTACCAAAAATTAAACCAATCTTATGTTTCTTAATTCTCCTTCAATTTCTATATGATAATGAATATCATAGTTTGTCTCTTGATTGTTATGTGTTGAATTAATAATTGTTAAATTTAATGAATCCAAATAGTTATTAATTATATTTTTAGAATCTAAGTCCAAATTAGAAGTTGACTCATCAAGTATAAGAATATCTGGATGAGAAAGTAAAGCCCTTATAAAAGAGACCTTTTGCATTTGTCCTGACGAAAGTGTTTTGTTTGTTACAGCTTTATCTAATGAATTCTTTTCGTCGGTAAATAATTTAAAAGCATTAAGCAAGGTAAAAATTTCATCTTCAGTTATTTCTAAATTATTTCCATATAATAAATTCTCTTTTAATGTTCCTTTAATAATAAGTGGTGTGGCTCCAACATAAGCGAGTTTGTTTGAGCTAGAAAAGACTTTCCCTTCTTCTGGTATTAAAATTCCTGAAATAATACCAAGCAATGTTGACTTGCCTGAACCATTGCTTCCAGTTAATACTGTGTGGGCACCTTTTTTTATATTTAAATTTATATCTTTAAATAAAAAGTTCTCAGAACCAAAGTATTTAAATGAAACATTTTCTAATTTGATAGCAGATTCATTTGATAGTTCATTGGTTACTTTATAAGTATCTAATTTATTTTTTATTTTGTTCTTTTCTAATAAATCAAGCTTTTCAAGATGGACATGAGAGTTTATAACCATATTTAATGTATTATTAAACGTACCCAGGGTTTGGAAAAGTCTAAGCATCACACCAATGAACTCAAGGGTTATAAATTTAATAAAATCATAGAACGAAATCAAAACTGAAAGAATAAATATAGTTACAAAATTTGGTGTTATATTGTTAACAGCCCCAAACTTAAAATTATTTAATACAGCTGAATAATACTTTCTTAATGTTTGTCTAAATTCACTAATCTCTTGTTTTGTTGTTGACAGTATCTTTATAAGGTAAATATTTTCAAGTACTTTCTGTATAGTCTCAAGAGTTTTATGTTCATTTTCATAAGCTAAATGTACATAATTCCTTCCTCTTCTTAAAAAATATTTTGTTGGAAAAAATAATATTAATGATCCTCCTATAAAATAAACTACTGTATTCAAATTTGTGGAAAGTAAAAATATAAGATAAACGGATATCTGAAGAAGATAATTTATTGAAGAAGCTAGTGCACCATAAAAATATGAAACATGTCTACTAAGTTCATTTACATAAAAATATGCATCCGCAACAGAATAATTGCTTTTGTCAAATACTTCTCTCATTAAGTGAGTTCTTAAATTTTCTTCAACCTGAAGCTGTAAAGATTGAATATTTATTCTCTCAATAAAAATAAATAAAAACCTTAAGAAAACAATTACAGGAAGTAGGAAGATATTGTCTAAAATAAATTTTACATAAAATGCTGGTTCAGGACTATTTTTATCAATTAAATTAGCAAAAGAAAGGATAACTAATATATCAAAAAAGACTGTTAGATTAGCCAAAAAAGCAGAGAGAAGAATCCTTAATTTTTTATTATTAACTTTGGTAAGTCTTGAAACAAAAATAATATTTCTAATTATTTTTTTATATTTAGTCATTTTTATAATCCTAACAATAAACCAGCTCTAAAAGCTATAAAAAATGTTTCTTAGTATTCGCTCATGCTCTTTACTATTATTAAATATATATTCAATTGGGAAATTTAATGTTTTTAATTAATTTAATAAAAAAAATAATAAAAAGAATTTATTACGTTTTTTATATGAATCCAAAAAAAAGAATCCTTAGGCAAGCTACCTTTCATTCTTTAAATGTTAATCCTTCTTTCCTTAGAGTCTCGAGTGAACCTTATATCTCTGGTGATACATTTAGAAAAAATGCTGACCATGTTTTTGATGAAACAACTTCGCTAAACCCAAATAATGTTAAAAATAATGATGTTGTTTTTTTAAAAACTGAATTAAAAAAAATTTACTTCTCTGAATTTCATCACAAAATTAATTCAAGATATATTTTGCTAACGCATAATTCTGATATATCTGTTAACGAGGAAGATGTGAACTACTTAGATGATAAGATCATTCATTGGTTTGCCATGAAGTTAAATGTCAAAATGAATGAAAAAATAAGCCCTCTTCCTTCAGGGTTTGAAAACAGAAGATTCCTTACTAATGGAAATATTAAAAATTACGATAAAGTTTATAAAAAAAATCAATCAGACAATGATAATAAAAAAATACATAAGATTTTTTGTTCTTTTAATGAAAATACAAATTTTGATGAAAGAAAACCATTGTTAAATATTGTAAAGAATAGAGAAGATATATATATGAAAACTTTTTCAAACAGTTTAGATTACATAAATAATCTTTCTTTCTATAAATATAATCTATGCCCTGAAGGAAATGATTTTGAATCTCACCGTATTTGGGAAACTTTATTTTTCAATAATATACCAATAGTAAGAAGTAATAATGTTAATTTAAATTTTATAAACTTAGGAGTCCCTCTTATCATGTTAAATAATTGGAATGATATAAATAATCTAAACATTCAAAATTTAGTTGATAATTTTCTACACAATAAATTAGAAGACCCAAGAAAATTTGTTAAATTTGAATTTTGGCAGGGACTTATTAGCCAAAAAAAAATATAGTAGAGTATTAAATCTAGAGCTACTTTAAAGGAATAAAGTCACTTTCAATGAATTCTTCTTTATTTTTTTCAACAATTGTATCAAAAAAATTCCAAGCCATAACAATAACAATGTTGACTTTCTTTTTATCTATGCTTTGCTTGTCCATAATCTTTATTCCTGTACCAGGTATATATTTGTTATGTTTTAAAGGATTATCTTCAATAATAAAATCAATATCATTAGAATTTAGACCGAAATAATTTAGAACAGTTGTAGCTTTAGCTGGTGCTGCATAGCCAATAATGTTTTTATCCTCACTCTTAAGATTATTTATTTTGTTTAATGATTCTTCTTTAGTTTGGACTACTTTTTTTGCAAATTCAATATAAGTTTCATTGTTTAGAATACCGAATTTTTTTTCTTCTTCAATTATCTGATTTACTGTACTGTTTAATTTTTTATTTTTATTATTTGAACAATATACTCTTAACGAACCACCATGAGTATCAACTTTTTCTACTTTATATATTTTTAATGGTAAGTTTTGAAAAAATTTAATCAAAGATGTTAAAGTCCAATAATTTGTATGTTCATGGTAAATATTATCAAATGTTAAATCCTTCATAGTGTCTAAAAAATATTGGACTTCAAAAATAAAAGTGCCCTCATCTTTTAAAAGAAAAGATGTGTCCTCTGCAATTTCTTTTAATTTATCAGAATGTGCAAATACATTGAATCCTGTTACTAAGTCTGCTTTACCATGTTCCTTGATTATTTTTTTTGCCGTTTTAGTATCAAAATATTCATTATAAGTTTTTAATTTCTTATCATTCGCAATCTTTGCAACATTAATTGCAGGCTCAACCCCTACAGAATTAATTCCTAATTCATTTAATGGCTCTATGAAAATTCCATCATTACTTCCAATATCAACAACTAGAGATTTTTTATTTAATTTAAGATCTTTTTCTAGCTTTTTTGCTAATTTTGCAAAGTGAAGTCTGAAGGATTCTGCTGTCGACGAAACATAGAGATAATTTTTAAACATCTCATCAGGAGGAACTACTATGCTTAGTTGGACATTAAAGCAGTCTTCAATTTTACATTTCATTATTTCAAGAGGATATTTAGCAAATTTATCATTATTGTCATCTAATAAATTATTAGCTAAAGGACTTAAACCTAATGAAAGTACGAGTTCTAAATCATTACATCCGCATGCCCGACAATTTAATTTATAATTTTCTAATACAAATTCTGCTAATTCAGAATCAACTAAATCAAACTTATGAGTGTGAGTAACTCCATAATTTTCATGTTCTCTTTCTCCTGTTACAAGGTTCAATAAAATTGAATCTTCGGTAAATAACATTGTATGTGCAACATTTGGGGGAATAATTGACAATTCACCTGCCTTTATTATTCGACTTTCTATAACAGAATTTTCTTCTTCTAGGTTCTTAGTAAAACTAATATAGCTACCACTAACTAGAAGACATTCCTGAGTTTGAATTGGGTGGTAGTGGTTTCCTCTTATTGAACCTTTTTTTGACGTTACGTATCCGATCATATTTATTGGATCTTTGAAATAATGATTTTCAATAATGCCTCTTTCATCAATATATGGGTCTAATCCAGTACTTATTTGTTCGTTGAAGTTTTCTTTATCAGGAAATTTCCAATTATCATACATTTCCTCAATACTATTTTCTAAATTATATAAAAAACTGAAACCTTTATCTTTTATTTTTTTATTTGAAAGTGAATATCCTAAATTTGGAACATCATCATCTGTAGATGAAATTTCTACTTTAGGGTTTATATTTTTACATATCTTCGCTACTTCTTCTACTGTTACTGTTTCGTTTGCACAGTTAAAAATTTCATTTTCTATTGATTGATTTTCACCAACAAACTCTAAACACCTTGCAACATCCATAACTGATACCAAAGTTTTTAATTGTTTTCCTCCACCAAATAATTTTATATTTTTATTCATAGCTGTATTTTTAGCAAAAAGATTAGGCATAATATTTAGCCTCGTGGAATCTCCTGAATATCCATAAAGAGAGCCTAGCCTCAAAATTACGTAATTAATTTTAGATTTAATTAAATCATTTTCTGTTGTGGTTTTTGACTTTGAATAAGCTAATACAGGCATTGGTTTTGTTTCTTCATCAAGTTCTTCCTCTACTTTTTCTACCCCTTCAAAAATTACATGGGTTGACGGGAAAACTATTTTTGAATCTTTGTTTGCAGATTTAATTACATTTTGAGAACCAACAGTTCCAGTTTTTGTTATAAGGTCATCCTTGTAATTGTCATTTTCACCTTTTGTTTGTCCTACATCAGTAATGCCTGCCAAATGATAAATAATATCTGCATCATTTAATTCTTCTTTGAGTGAATCATAATCTAGTATGTCAATCTGGTGATATTCTATATTCCAATTATTAAGTTGGTTAACTCTCTGGGAATAAAATTCTTTATCTATTGCTACTATTTTATTTTGTAATGATTTACCTGAGTAAATT
>MDSV01021925.1_pt1 | contig 11904 bp, 10 predicted proteins | sample 810851 | NCBI WGS metagenome assembly MDSV01 (sample SAMN05326640, study PRJNA326480) | marine metagenome | isolation source: seawater | place: Atlantic Ocean: North East | collected 2012 | reverse complement strand
TGTCCGCTAGTTAACACCCTCCTGGCCCGTGCAAGTTTTACATCGAAAAGGCGAGCACTTGGCCCGCGCCGCCACCAGTAAGAAGCCAACTCGAAACCGAGCGCGCGCCCCGCGACCCCCGCCAACGCCGCCGCCAACGCCTCCGCCCGCGCCTGCCCTGCGCTTCCGGCGCGTGCGCCTTCCCAGCGCCCGCTTCGGGACTCGAATTGCCTACCGGCCGGCGGGTCACACACTTGAGCCTGGAACTTTCACGTACGTGTTGTCAAGGAGTCCGTGGGCACTGACCACCACCAGCACCAGCATTGACGCAGCCAACGAGGCAAACACCACCCACCACACCCAAATGGTAGCAGGAACCCTCTCGGGGTACGCGCTCCATCCATCTCGGACGGCGAGCACTGCCACGTGAACCGCAAACGCCGAGAGCCAGACAACCGGCATCGCCAGCGCAAAGCACCGCTCGAGGATGTAGGTGCCAGTTGTCGTGTCGTAGAAGGACGCGAGCAGCGAGAGCGCCAACCCGAGGCCACCCGCGGCCATGCCACCAACATGAAAAAAGTAGATGATGTGGTAAACAAAAGCGGCGCCGTTGGCAAAGAACGCCTCCTTGTTTTTTTCGGCGCACACAAAGCACAGTGGCTTATTAGAGGCGTACGTGAGTTCCGTTACTGTGCCCCCTAAGCAAAGGGCCGCGAGGAAGGTGGAAAAGCAGAAGAAACTCGCCGGTTGCCATGCCAGATTTACGTACACCATGGCCCATGCACACAGACCTAAAAAGTCAGCTAATTGCTCGCAGGATCGAGGCCGATTTTTTCACCCACCAATTGTGGAGCACGTGGAGTTCAGACTCCTTGGGGGTGACATACAGTAGCACTCCTCGTATCTTTGTGATTCCCACCTGCGCTAGCGCATGCACCGTCGCCGTCTCGGACACAAACATGTGGTGTGAAATAGCGAGCTGGGCAAGGTGTCGGTGGAGCGCGCAGTCGTGCGCTTTGCTCAGGGGTGTCCTCATCATCAGCCGGCCGCTCACTGGCATTGTGCGATTTCCTGGGTAGCCCGTCTTGAGTTCGACGAGCACGAGCGTCGCTCGGTCGCGTTCGTCGGTGCAGATCAGGTCGACGGCTGTACCCAACCTGCGCGTCTCATCGACCACGACACGCTGCCCCATAACAGGGGCGAGCTTGTGGCATTTCAGTGCGTGAAAGGTGTGTTTCGTCAGGCTCAGCATCCTCGCGTTGCGCCGTGCGTTTTCTCCCACATTCGCGAATCGCGCAACCTGCCGGTCCACCGCGCTGCCCCTTTTCAAGCCACTCCCTCCCCAAAGCTTGCCGCCACCATACCCGCTTGGGCCGTCTTTTTGTAAGGGCAATTCGGCGGATGAGAACACCGCGCTTGAAAGCCTCTTCGTGATGCCTCTCAGGCACCCTCCAGAATTCGCCCGAAACCCGGCGGCCTTTTTCGACTTCACAAATTTGCCTCGAGAAGTCTGTTGCAAGAGTTCCCTGAGACGCATCTATTCGATTGCGACATGCGCTCACGCCGCCGCTAGCGCACCGAACCACACCGACACCACACACGAAAGGTCAATGGGCCAACTCCTGCTGTTCTCGTCCTCCTGGGAACCACAACCGACTCGCGCAAAGCGAAAACGCACACCGACGCCTCCGCTTGATGAGCACGAAGAGGTGGTCGCCGACTCCGACCACTCCTCCGTGTCCGTGTCGTCAGAAACCAAACTCAATCGGCAGCCCAGCGTAGGCAGCCTCGTCTCGTACTCGTCCTTCCAAAGCAAGAACACCGCGTTCTCAAAAAGGCGCAGTTCTTTTTTATCAGTTGGGTTTGCCGTTAGAGACTAGAGCGTGTAATCTTAAGCTGATAAACGCAGTGTGAGTGCAGACTTTTAAAGATGGCCGAGGGCTCGGAAGGCGACAATTCGGACGGCATAGTTTTCATTGTAATTTTTGCGATCGTTGGGATCCTGCTGTTGATTTGTGGTGTCGTAGTCCTGTTCCGTTGCTGTGGAAACCCCTTCGGGTCGCTCCGGTGGTGCTGCCAAAGCCCGAAGCGTTCGGCGACGTCGGCCGCCCCCCAGAGCTGGTGGCGGGACCTGATTACGTGCTGGGTGTGCTTCCGGCTCTGCCAGACAGCTCCCAAGCGGCGCAAGGTAGTGCCGACCTTAGTGACACCCGAACCAAGCAGCCCACCGGGGACAGCTAGCAACGTAAACATGCCACTGCTTTCTTTTTAATTTATAAAATCACAGAGCGCCCGCACGATTGTTTCTTGCCGCTTGAGGTTTTTGGCTTGCACTTCCACTAGCTTCTCCAGCTGCCGGATTTCGGCGGCGAGGGCCGCCACGTCCGCGCGCGGCGCCACGTGCGCAAGCCGACGCGGCTTCTCTTGCATCTGAAAGGGCAAGCGTCGCCCCTTGAGCTCGCCGCGGGAGTTGAGGTCGGCGCTGGTGACGACACCGAGCGCGGCCGCGTCCCAGACGCAGCTCTGAGAGCGGCGCACGATGACCGGGCGGCTCTCGCGCTGCGCGCGGTCGTTCGTGTCGATGGGCGTGTCCATTAAGTGTAGAGTTTCTGATCGTGTGCTGTGCGCATCCCGCAACCTCCCCCCGCGCTGTCTACTAAAAGTGTACACTGTGTTCCCCCCCCCCCTCACAGCGCCGAGAGCCGCGCGAGCTCGCGCTGAAAAAACCGGTCTTTTTTGACACTTCCGTGCACGAGCGCGAGGAGCGGGTCGCGCGAGGGCGCGTCGCGGCTGATGGAAGGAGTGAGGACCGCCAAGCAAAACTCGATGCGTCGGAAGAGCAGACTGCCCTTGATTTGCTTGCTGAGCCAGTCGTCTACTTCGAAAAAGTTACTGTCCGCCAGCACCGCCTCCACCGCAAACGCCATGACAATCGGGCTGTCGTAGACCTCGTCGTCGACTCGGTTTGGGACCCCCCTGCGAATTTTCGACTTGAGGTCGCGGTTGATGTTTCTGGACGCCACGAGGGCGAGCGTTAGCAAGTCCGAAATCGCCTTCTTAGTGGCGTACGACTCGCTGCTGACGTCCACACGCGGCATTGAGCAATCGAAAAGGTCCTCGAATTCTGGGACGCTGGCATCTGGCGGTGCGACGATGCCCATACAGACGATGCGCGCTTGGCGGCACTGTGCTTGCTTGGCGTTTAGGTATCCAAGCTTCACCTTGAGCGCTCGGCTGTAGAATTCTTTGACTACGAGGCTTTGCTGGCGCACCCGGTCGTAGGTGGTCTCGAGGACCAGCGCGACCATCGCCTCGGCGATGCTGGGCCCCACAAGCCTTCCGCGAATGACGTGTGGGATTTCCGTTGCATCTTGTTGAAGAAACGCGTCCATAAGCCGCCACAAGATAGCCCCCGTCATCGAGGACAGCACGTCTCCGCCGACCCATGCCAGGGTGTCCTCGAACGCCTCCCTGGCGAGATTCTCATCGTACGCGTCTGTATTAATGGAGACCAGATCGCTGATAATCGCGAACTGCGTTGACCCTACTGGCTGGTGCGCCTCGAACAGCAGCTCGGCAACGAAGAGCTGCCGGTCGGTTTGGGGCTCTGGCTGTTCTGCGCCATCTCGGCATACGGCGCATCCGCCGTGCGGCTTCTCCGCTTTCCATGCCCGTTCGCAGCTCGTATGGAAGGGATGGCCGCATTTCACGACCGTGCATAGCTCACCTTCTTGTAACGGCTCTAGGCAAATAGCGCAAGTTTTCTCATCGTGTACCTCGTCGCGACGCGGCGCGCGGGCGGCGCGCGCGCGGATTGCACGTCCAATGTACTGTTTGCGCGGCAGTGTGAAGGTTTTCGAAGAGGCTTTCGGAGTCGATTTTGTCATCTTTATGTGTGTGTGCGTGTTTTGTTCTGTCAGGAAAAGAATGCGCAGCTAGCAACTTGCGAACCACTCGTGTTTTCTTTAGAGATATGAAATCATTTTTTTGTGTCGCCGCTAAACGCCGCGAGTGCGTTGTAACAGAGCCCATGAGCACATGCCACCGCCCGGCAGCGTGCGGGAAGCGGTGGCGAACGCGCTGCTGAGCGCCGCGCTGACCATTCCCCCCGCGCCCGCGGCGGACGTGGCCAAGCGCCCGCGCGACCCCGAGGCGGGCCCCGCGGCGCTGCCCAAGGTGCCCAAGCAGACGGCCGCCAAAGGGCAGAGCGACGGTTTTTACTGGGATAAAAAAGCGGGAAAGTGGATCGGCCAAGTCAGCGACCCGTCGCAGCACCTCCCCAACGGCAAACCGAAGCTGCTCCACACCGCGCTGTTCACGGACCGCGCGGCGTGCGCGGCGGCGAGGGCGGCGCTGCTGGCGGCGACCAGGGCTGGTGGCGGCGTGGGCTCAAACTCAATCACGGGAGAGCGTCCTCCCCCATGCCAGCGCCTGAGAAGCCGGACAGTATTGCCACATTCAGGTCCACGGCGATGCGGCGCCCCTTGGAATCGGTTACGTTCTCCACCGTCACGCTTGCGCGATTCCTCGAGGTGATCTTAAACTGTGGGTCTGGGTCCACGACAACGGCGGCAAACGCGCGCACTCGAGGTGCGGCGTGGCCACTCACAAACGTCAACTTTGCCAAGACCTCCTCGCGGCGGGGGCTTCGGTGATGCGACACGCTGTTCTGATTGGACCACTGAAGCGGGGGCGTCGCGGTTGCGACAATGCCCATGCGTTGCAGCTGGTCGTCGGTGAACTTGCTCAAGGCTTCGGTGGTGGGCGCCTGCATTAGATCTCCAAGTCTCGAAAGGATCTCATAGTCGGTGAAAAAGTCCATGCCAGGCTGTTGCTTCACGAGCTCGACCACGCGCAACAAGCGTTCTGGGGCGATCACGGGCACTCCTGCGTAAATGACCGTGCCACAGCCAGTCAGAGTGGCGCGGTTTGGCGTGACCGAGTCGGCACAGAAGGATGCGACAAGAGAGCTCAGGTGTTGCTCCGCTGCCGGCCGCCCGTACCGATCGCCGCTTTGAAATTTGCCGACTTCATTGTCCATGTGAATTACATCCGCGATGGGTTCGTAGTTGAGGGCGTCGACCCCCTGGAGCACTAGATCGACGTTCAAACGCATCGCCGGCTCAGACGCAGCGCTTGGCAGGGACAAGTACGACGCCACGGCATCTCTCGCAAACGTTACGAGAACGTCGCGATTGTGTTGGACAAAGTGATCGAGAAGCGCCTTCGCCTTCTTTGTGCGCAGTTCATCCTTTTCGATGTACTGCCTGACGTTTCGGGTCCTGGCTGCGCGCTGCTGTCTCATTTTCTCGCTGCCGCTTTGTCGATGGCGTGGAAGGGGGGCGTTTTCAGCGCGGGACAAGCGATGGTCGTCGGGCGGGTTGGCGGCGGCGTCCTCGTTGCGTTGTTCTTGCAAGTTGGCGAGCACGGCCGTTTGTGACTGAAAAAAGCCCACGGAGATGCGCTCGGCAATCTCGGGAGCGATTCCGGTGGCTGCGATCGTCGCGCCAGCACGTTCGTAGGAGGGCACGAAAATTCGCTCAAGGGCCACGCCTTGAAGCAACTGCCGCAGCTGGCGCTCTGCGTGAAACTTAAGCGATCTCTCCGCCGCCTTCCGCACCTCCTCCAGGTCCTGCGACGCCGCGTTGTGCGTTGAGTGGTTGGGATTGGACGGCGCCACAGAATCACGCAATGGGCGCGCAATAACTTCTAAGAGTGCCTCATACTCCGACGAAAGCCGACCGAGCTTTAACAGCGGTGGGTACAGAGCCTCACGCGCCGCGTCTAACACTCGCTTCATTCCAGTATCGAGCGACAGCTGGCGAAACTCGAGCTCGCCATCGTCGTTCAACGCGGACAGGTTGGGCAGCATGGGCGATGATGCCGCACGGTCCGCTTTGAATGCGCGTCTCTCAATCATATTTCACAAGCCACACGCAATGGCCTTGCTTTGTCGGCACACCTCTACGCTTAAGTGTACCTAACAGCTATATCTTCGCTTTTTGCCGTCTCCAGTATGGCCCTATATCGCTGTGCGGCCAACTCCTCGTGCATTACATTGTGCCGCAGCATCGGCGGGCTACGACCAAAGTGCAAGGAATAGAAAGTAGCGTCATTCCAGCCGGTAGAGAAGTCGTCGGTGCCGTTGTGCCGTGGACGAGCAGGATGGCCATGCGTCCGACCGTGAGCGGCTGCTTTGTTCCAGCCTTTTTTATAGGAAAGTGTAACGGCACGCGCTTGAAACGGAGCGCCAGCCGAAAGCAGTGCAAGCATCGTTAGAGACACGGTGTGGTTGCGTTTTTTACAAAACTAGCGAGTTAGAAAAACTAATTTGTGGCGCTCAGGCAGCAGTACAACGCAAGCCCTCCGCGACAGACGCCGTCGAGCAGTGCATTGGCCACGTCCTTCGTCGCGGGCTTGGGCGAGAGCAACTTGACAGCGGGATAGCCAAGGCCAATCAAGGAAACAGCCCACACGACCGCGGCCGCCTCCTGCGCCAGGTGGCCGCTCTTTGAAAACGGCCACCCTACCAGCAACAACACGTCGATTGTTGTCCAAAGCCACAGCAGGGCCGCCAACACCACCAAAGTGGTCTTGAACTTCGTGAACACGCGCCCGCAAGCCACACTCAGTACCAGCAGAGTCTGTAGGACAGCCGCGGCTTGCGTCGAAAAGAGGTTGTGATTTTCGGGCTCGGCCGCTTGGGCGATCGTGTGAAGAAGAATCGTGGAAAGCACCAATGTTACCGAGAATTCACTAGTCCTCAGAGCGTCCACGCGCACCTCGTCTTCGCAAGGGCCGCTGCGCTCAAAAAAGAGAACGTACGCGTGCGCCGCGCTCGCAAACGCGATCGCCGCGCTCAGACCACAAGTACGGACCGTATAATTGCTTTTTGAGGACAGGCAAAACAGCACAGAGAGCAAGCAAACGGCCGCCAACTTTAACCCTACGACGCGAATCGCCGACAGCGACACGCGATTTGTGCGCTCCGCGACCAAGCCCGGTACTCTCACCACTCCAAAGTCTCGGAAAGTCAACATCACCCCCCCACACCACTCCTACCCGCCCCAATTAGTTATTCCTGTGGCACCACCACATCGACGAGGTCTCGTGGGTCGAATTGTTCCCACCCTTCTTCGTCCGAACCGCCGTCCGAACCGCCGTCCGAACGGCCGTCCTCGTCGTCGAACGCGGGCGCGGGCTCGTGTCCCTGGTCGTCGATGGCTTCGCGCGGCGCATCGACCGGCTCGAGGAGAACGAGCAACTTTGCCGGGTGCTTCACGACCCGCTCCGGCTGGCCAGGGACGTACGGCTCGTACTGCGGCCTTAAGACGCGGCCGATTGCCTGCACGATCGTCTCTGTGCGCAGGTACCTGCCGGCGCCACACTTGTCCAAGACAATCAGGTCGGCATTCCACAGGTCAAGTCCCTCCAGGGAAACCGACGAACAGGAGGTGTTGATGACCAAAGCGCGGTTCTCGTCGGATGGCGTGACAAAGCGTGAGACCGCATCGTGGCCTTTCGACGTGACGGCATCGACCGACCGCAGCGACGGCACGGCGTCGAGCAGCGTGCGGCGGGTCTTGGCCGTTTCGTGCGTTCCGTCCCAGTGGTCCTGGCAGGCGAAGGCCAAGAGAATCCGCGCACCGTTTGGCTTGAACCGCAAGAAGTCTTCCACAGTCGCGATCACCGCCTTGATGCTGCTTATGAACGTGGACGCCTTGCTTTCGTGGAGCGCCGCGACGAGCGCGTCTTCGTCGCCAACGAATGTGGGGCGTGTCGGGGGTGGCTTCGGTGGCTGCGAGGTCAGCGCTCCAATCGCGGCCGAGGCCATGAGCAGCCTGCCGCCAAGGTTCACGCCGCAATTGGGACAGTTATTGTTGAGGTAGTTTGAGTAGCGCTTGTCGAAGGGTGTTGTGCAGCAGAAAAAAATGGCAACGTCTTCTGGGGCGATCGGCTCTTCGGATATTGGACAAATTGGCGGAGATTCGTGGTTGACGGACTGCGCCAGCTTATCAAAAAGTCGCTTCATTGCGTTGTTGATGCGCTTCTGGTGCGCGATCGGGCGGTACGCGATCTGCATCTCGGCGGTCGGGTCCGGAGCCAGCGCGGGCAACTTTTCCAGCGCGGCGGTGGCGTCGGCCGCCGCCGCGACAAGGCGCGTGTGTATGGGTGTTTCTGCGGAAGAAAGCAGCACTTTGCACCGCTCCATGAGCGAGGCGATTTCCTCGGTTGTGAAGCTTGAGGTGTCGCCGGTGCTCCGCAGGACCGCCCTGAGGAGGTCGTCCAGGCAGGTGATCGTGAGGTCGGATTTGAGCAGCCGGCCGGACATCGATTGGATTTTGATCTTGAGGTGCAGGCAGCGCAGGCCAGCGGGCATGAGCGCCCGCATCGAGCGGCCCATCATCAGCCGCAGCCAGTTGGGCACGGAGGTGAGATGGAAGATCGACGCGTGCGCCGGATCGCGCACGGAGTAGCTGGAGCCGAGCGCCTTGCGGAGCGGGTGGCGTGGCGTGCTCTCGGTGGCCCTGGCCAGACGGCCGATGGTGGCCTGGCAGATGATGTCGCGCATGGGTTCTGATTCCTTTGCGCTTTGCCGTGGCTCGGTCCGCGTGGAGCACTCGTCGAAGATGCGGTAGGCGAAGCTCAGGTGTGGCGCGTCGCGGAGGGTCTGCGTGGCCGACTCGGTCGAGGCTTTGACCAACCAGAAGAGCGGCCGGCCTTGCGCTTTCGTGTGCTCGTGCGCCACCGTGAGCGTGCGCCGAATGCCGCGCTGGCCTTTTGGGCCGCGGCCTTTGCGCTGCAGCACGCCGAGGCCCTCCCACACATCGAAGCCCATTTGCTTTTCCTCCATTGCGGTCTGCACGGCGCGCAGCGTGTGGGCCCACTGCTCGATGAGCTGCTCGGGCACAAACGCGATTACTACCCTTGCGAGCTCCTCGGTGGCAATGCAGCGGCGCTTGGACAGTCCGAGGTGGGGGAGGGTGGTGCGCACGCTCACGTCGTTCTTCCACTGGGACTGCATTTCGTTCCACAGCGCGGGGACGCAGACGGCGGTGACCGCGGCCAGTATGGTCACGATGGTCTTGCCGTTGCCCGTGCCGAGGGTCATGATCGACAAGCTGGGTCGCGTTCCTGGTGGAATCGCAAAGTGGTGCTCTTCCACCCCATCCTTGTGACACGCCATCTTGGTGGTGCAGTGGGCTTCCTCGGAGAGGCGCAAGAACTCCATTGCGACCGTGAGGCGCTGTTCGGGCCGCAGCGCGAAGAGCTCCGTTTCGTGGATGGTGTGCGACAGCAGCTTCTCCATGTTGGCGTAGACGTGCTCGAAGGTGAGCTTCTCGCGGTTGCACTTGCGCACGAACGCGGTGTGCTTGTATGCGTCCATGCCCCCCAGCGTGGAAATGAGGTTGTCGGTGTGCGAGATCTCGACGAGCTGCTCGTACGAGATGAAGTCTGCGGCGCTTGCGAGCGCACCCTCCAAGCTGAGCAGGTTGTCGCCCTCGGGTTGCTCGGGCGCGTCGAACGCGCCCGCCCCGCGAAAGTTGCTCGCAGCGCGGTGCGCGTCGAGCGCGCGTAGGTGCCACTGAGGGATGACGCCCGAGTCGTACGCGAGCTGCTCCTCCTCCGCCTGCTTCTCAATGTGCGGCCGGAGCTTGTCCATTTGCTCGCGGAGGTACCGCGCGTCTTTTGCGTCCTTTGAGTTGCCCACCGTGTGAATGCGCGGCGCGCCGGAAGGCGCGCGGCCGCGCGAGAGGAGCGCGGCGAGCCCGCCGGAGGACTTTTGCGGCGGGCCAAGGTCGTCGCTGTCAGACTCGTCGGACGACTCTTGCACACTGTCGCGCAACGCGCGCCGCTTCTGTGCGGCCAAGAGGGAAGGCTTCATGGCGCGCGCGGTGCGTGTCTTTTGTGCGCAAACGCTCTGTGCACATCCCGCAACTCCGCGTTTGTGGCGCTAAACACGCACGCTTGCGGGGTGCGCGCGTGCGCGGTCGGAGCGATGGCGGCAGCGGCCTTTGCGGCGCGCGGCAAGGTGGAAATCCACGTCAGCCGCGAGCTGCTTCCCTTGAAACTGGGAGGTACGTTGGTGGAGTTGCGCAAGCACGTGGAAGAAATCTTCGGCCAGTACGAGGTGCCGCTCTCGCCGCGCGAAGGCCACGGTCCGTCGGACGTCGCGTGCGCGGTGCTTGTGGAGGAGCTCAACTGCTCCGTGGCCAAGAGTGAGCTCGAGTACGTGCTGCACCGCTGCGGCATGAGCAAGTCCGTGGTGGGCGTGCTGGTGTTCACCACCAAGATCGCGGCGTTCCGATTAAAGCAGTTCAAGGCGGGCGTCGCACAGCTCTCCCGTCACGAATTCCACGAGGCCCTTGCGCAAGGGGCGACGACGGCGCTTTACGAGCAGTGCGCGGCGCAGCACGCGCGAGACACCACGTTCTCCTTCCCGATCGAAGACCCAACGCTGAGCCGCCTCCTCAACCAGCTCGGCGACGCGATCGGCGGCCTCATCCTGCAGTGGCGACAGGAGCCGCGCGGGCCCAGCGTGATCGAACAGCTTCTTATACAGCTGTCGGTCTTCGCGCTCGACCCGGACCTGGCGCACCAGCTCTACTATGTCGTGGACACGCTGAAAACGGCGCTGGAGGTGGTGGCACTTACGGCGGTCGAGCTGAAGGGCGTGTCCGAGCCGTGGGTGGACGTCAGAAGGAAGTTTTGCAACGCCTTCTGTGTCGAAATGGAGCTGTTGCAACGAACGGCCGCGATGACCAGGACCGAGCCACTCGAGCTCTTCCTTTCCCTGTTCCAGTGCGCCGAGTTTCTGATCGAGAGCTGCGATCACAAGACTTTGGTGAAGCACACGTTTAGGTTCCAAGCAGGCATCCAGTGTGCGCTGCAGCTGACGAACGTGGCGCACGACCGCGACATCGACCACCCAAACCCGTGCGTGTCCAAGCTCATGTCCAGCCACATGGACGTGTTGCTGCTGGCGCTGCACAATTCCGGCGCCAAGTCCTACAAAAGCGGAACCCGCCAGCGCACCTACATGGAGCAGTGCGCCGGGTTCTCGCACGTCGACCGACCGCTACGCAAGGTCTCGGCGCTGCTCGACTTGCTGTCGACGCGAAAGCTCCTTGGTCAGACGGAGACGATGTCGCAGGCCTACGACCAGGTGGAGCGTGACTACGACCTGGTGGGGGACCAGAAGGTGCGCCTTGGACGTTACCTGCATCTCGCTCTCTTCCGCGAGGTAAAAAACTCATCGGCCTTCGGAACCTGCTGCACCGACGCGAATCGGGAGCGGTTGAGTGACGCCCGTGCAGCGGCAGACGAGATGGCCGCGCAGCTCCTTGCGGAAGAGGTGGCGCACAAGGAGCGCGAGGGAAACAGGGCCCTGAAGAAGGCGCGCAAGCGAGCCGCCAAGAAGGAGAAGCTGGCCGAAGCCGCAGTGGCGACGTTCGAGGCATTGGAGATCGAGGCGAAGGCGACCGAGGCCGAGGCCAAGGCCTTGGAGACGAAGGCCACTGAGGCCAAGGCCAAGGCCAAGGCCGTGGCCGACGCGGTGGCGCGCGAGGCCGCGCGCGCCACCGCGTCGGCCGCGGACGACGCGGACGACGCGTGTGTGGTGTGTATGGAGGCAAAGCGCTGCGTGGCGGTGGTGCCGTGCGGACACCGGGTGCTTTGCGAAGCGTGCTCCCAAAGGGCGATGACGCTCTGCCCCATGTGCCGTGTGCCGGTGACGTCGCTCCTCAAGATTTTCGATTAGTGCTGCGCTGGAAGGGCGCACGCGCCGAAAGCACCGCGCCGACGCGGTCGTGCGGCGTGGGCCGCGGCGTTGGCGGGGGTCGCGGGGCGCGCGCTCGGTTTCGAGTTGGCTTCTTACTGGTGGCGGCGCGGACAAAGTGCTCGCCTTTTCGATGTAAAACTTGC
>MDSV01161796.1_pt1 | contig 11905 bp, 15 predicted proteins | sample 810851 | NCBI WGS metagenome assembly MDSV01 (sample SAMN05326640, study PRJNA326480) | marine metagenome | isolation source: seawater | place: Atlantic Ocean: North East | collected 2012 | reverse complement strand
TTGGTGGTTCAACAATAATCCTATTACCGTCATGCGATACAAAGGGTTATTGTTATGTAGGAGAAATTGAAGTAGAGACAGATGCTGGTTTTGTTATAATGAATCAAGCATTTCAGGCAACTGTAGTCACAACTGGTGAATCAAAACCAATGAAGCCAGTAATTTTAGAGTTAGATGAAAACATGATTGGTAATCTATTGATAATACAAAAACCTCAAGAGATTGTGGCTGAACAAGAAAAAGCAGAATATAATGAAGTTGCAAATGCTTTAGATATAGACTTTTTAGAATTTAATGATTTAGAAGTAGATGAATTAGAAATAGACAATGATACCTGGACAACGGGTTTAGATATAGATTTTTTAGAACAAAATTTTTTAGTAGATGTATTAGCACAAATTAATAAAGAACTTGCTAAAGCTATGAGAAGTGAGTTTACAAAACAAGAAGAAGCTTCCATTGATGGTATAAGATTAGGTAAAGACCCTGAAACAGGTATTATAATTTTAGATGAAGACCCGGACTGGGTATATGCAAGAGAAGGTGCATCAACATATTTTGAATTAAGACTTGATAAAGAGTATGGTTATATTATAAGTTTTACACAAGAAGATTTTGAAGTATATGACTTTGAATTAGGAGGACAGGGAAATGAGATTCGCATTTATCAAAGTAATTAGTGTTCTATTTCTTGTTCTTTTAATTAATGATAAGGCAGAAGCTGGTTCATTAAACTATGAGGTGTTTGCTATTAGTCATTACGCACCTTATGTAGAGTCACCTTGTTTTAATAACTATACATATCTGTCTACCTGTAATAATACTAATCCAGCTTATGTAGGTACATCACAAGGAACTGGTACTATTGACAGTTTAAATTATAACTGGAATAGTGGAAATATAGTTCTTAATAATAATAATTATGGTGGTAATCAGAGAATGGTAGTTATTACCGGTTATTGGCAACATCCAGGAACCACAGGTCAAACATCTACCGTATATTTTGCTGGTCGTAATGATGATGGCCTTATTGTCAACATCAATAATACTAAAGTAATATCTGACTGGGCTCAACAAGGTCCTAGGTATTGGAACTCTAGTGGTTCATTTTCTGGTGTTGGTGGTCAATGGTACCCAATACAAATTAACTGGTATGAATGGACAGGTTCTGCCAATATGGATATTCATTATAGTTTATCTAATTTAAGTTTAAACTCTACAAGTGGTTGGTTAGATATGGATAATAATCATTTTGCTTTAACTCTATCAGTTCTATCAGGCATTACATCATCACAACAAACAACAGTCACCAATACAAAGAATACAACTAGTACTACAAACAATATTTACATTACACAGAGTGGTGCTGGTATAGATCTTGATATATTACAAGATGGTGATAACAACGCGGTCATTGGTACTAATCTATCTTCTGCAGCCACAATCAGTGGTGATAATATAGATGTTGATATTGCTCAATATGGTAATAACAATATACTTGGTATTGATATAAGTGGTAATTCAAACGATATAGATATATGGCAAGATCAAAATCAGAGAGCTATAGTTGATGTCAATGGTGCTTCAAATACATTGAACTTAAAACAAGAACACGGTTCAAATAATAATGGTGCTCATTTTGGAGATATTGATATTGATGGTACAAATAATATACTAAGTCTTTGGCAAAAAGGAACTGGTGATAAGATATTATTTGTTGATATTGGCAATAGTAATAATGTCACAACAGTACAACAAGGAACTGGAGAACACTTTTTAGACATAAATCTTGGAGATAGTCATACAGTAAATGTAAATCAAGATGGATCAGGTAATCATAATGCTTATTTGAATTTAACTGGAAATAGCTCATCACTTACATTAACACAAGATAGTTCAACAGCACAGAATTATCATTTAGATCAAAACTGTACAACTCCAAGTTGCTCAGCAACGGTGACACAGAACTAATGAAGAAAATATTTACACATTGGACATTTGCATTTGTCACACTCTTTATCCTTACATATATAGGATTACAAGACCCCACAATAAAAGAAACACTACGTTTAAAATCATTTGACTTTCTTATACAATCACAAGAAAAATCATTGTCAGAAGATATTATTATTGTTGAGATAGATGAAAAGGCTATAGAGAAACATGGTCAATATCCTTTCAACAGAAGTGTATATGCAGATTTAATATTAAAGTTAAGAGATAATGAAGCTGGTATAATTTTATTTCCAATATTATTTTCTGAAGAAGATAGACAAGGTGGTGATGAATACTTTGGAGATGTCTTACAGTATGGTACTGTTATTGCACAAGTAGGTACAACACAAATAAACAAGAATGCGGTACCAAGAGGTGTTGCAAAGATAGGAGATCCAATACCATTTTTATTTGAATGGCCTGGAATGTTAGGACCGATTCCTGAATTAAAATCAAACGGTGTAGGTGTAATTAATACTGCACCTGAAATTGATGGTGTTATAAGAAGAGTACCACTACTTATGAGAATAGGTGAAGAAGTTTATCCGTCAATGGCAATTGAAATGATAAGAGTTGCAACAGGTGATCCATCATATCAAGTTAAAGCAGATGATAATGGTATCATAGCTATGCGTGTACCTGGGTACGCGACTATACCCACGGACAGACACGCGCGGGTATGGCTGAATTTTAACAAGACCTTTGATTCTATCTCATTAGTAGATGACGACATGCATTTTGAGCTTGTAAAAGGTAAAACTGTTATAGTTTCTTTAACTGCAGAAGGTTTAAACAATATAGTTGCTACACCATTAGGTGAACAATATTCACATACAATAATAGCAAATAATCTACAAACAATAATTGATGGTGATAATATTACAAGAAATGATTTACAATTACTAGAACTTTTAATTGCATTCATGGCTTCTGCTTGTTTTATAGCATTAACAAGAATAGCACCTTACTGGTTAATTGGTTTAGGTCTTATTGGTACATATATAGTGAGTGTATATGGTACATACTTTATGTTTCATGAAACAAGAGAAATGTATGATGTAAGTTGGTTCATTATAATGATTACATTTGTAAGCTTACATTCTATATTCAATAGATTCATATTAGAGTTTAATTTAAAACAACAAATAAGAAAACAATTTGAAAAGTATTTAGATCCACGTCAAGTTGCTATATTACAAAAGAATCCAGATAAGATTAAACTTGGTGGTGAAAGAAAAGAAATGAGTTTCTTATTTATGGATATTGTAGGTTTTACACCGATATCTGAACATTATAAAAATAAAGATGATCCTGAAGGATTAGTAAAAGTAATTAATGATTATCTACATAGAATGAGTAAGATAGTTCTTGATAATGGTGGTACTATAGACAAATATATGGGTGATTGTATAATGGCTTTTTGGAATGCACCACTTGATTGTGATAATCATGCTGAGTTAGCGGTTAAGTCTGCAATTGAATGTGCTGAAGAAACAGAAATTATTAAAGAAGAATTCAAAGCTAAAGGTTTACCTGAAATTAATATTGGTAGTGGTGTAAATACTGGAACATGTATTGTAGGTAATATGGGTAGTGAAATGAGATTAGACTATAGTGTTATTGGTGATGCTGTAAACTTAGCCGCAAGATTAGAAGCACAAACTAGAAACTATAAAGATAAAGATGGTAATGTCACACCATTATTATATTCACAACACACTAAGGATTTACTTACTAATATAGACTCTATCGAAGTGGATAAGATTAAAGTTAAGGGTAAAGAAGAATTGATTACAATTTACTCGCCAGAATCTACCATCTCAGCTTCTAAACCTGGATAATAGTTCTCACCATATATTTGTCTTTGTGTATAGTTATAAACAAATGCTGCAGTCTTTCTTTCCATCTTATCCCAATTAATATTCTTCTGATAAGTATGTTGTATTTCATGGAAGTCTTCTTCAATTGCAGATAATTCCATAAGTCTAAATCCTGCAGGTTTTACAAAGTCATTTGAAGCATAATTTAATTCAACACATTTTTTATTTGCTGTTGATGAATTAAAGTTATCATGTTTCCAATATAATCCATTACCTGGAATAGGAAACTTATATCCCCATTTCTGTGCATCTTTATCAAACTTACTTTGTTGTAATTCACCAGGTTTAGGATGTTGATTTATATAGAGTGCTTGAAATATCCAATAACCAGGTTGATGTTTTATCATCCAATCCCATGTTTCTTGTAGGCTTTCATTTGTTTCTCCTGGTAAACCAACAATGAGTCCTAATTCATATGTGACTGCATCTCCCCAATATTCCATCAGTTCTTCTAGAAATTGTTTACCTTGTCTACCATTCCAACCTTTACCTATTGCTTTCGAAGCTTCAGGATGAAATGATTCTATACCAAAGAATGGTGATACTAATCCTATCTCTCTAAGTAAATCTTTCTGTGCTTGTCTTGCCCATATTAAATCTAGTCTATGGTAGCCAACATACTTTAAGTCAAATGGTAAGTCACTCGATATTTTTGCAAGTTCTTCCATCTTTTCCATATCTTCATTAAATGTATCATCAGTAAATACATATTTTGTAGTACCAAACTCCTCATAGTTTGCAAGAAACTCATCTTTAATTCTAGAATAATCTCTTATATAAGTGCCTTTCTTTTTTCCAATAAGTGGATATGAACAGAATGCACATTCAAATTGACAACCTCTACCCATTTCCATGAGTAGTGCTTCATTAGGTCCAATAGACATACTATTACCTAGATATGCTCGAGTTGCTTTCTTAATATCAAATTCATTTCTTTGTCCACTGAAATTAGATTTCTCATCAAGGTATTTTAAGAAACTATCCTCAGCAAAACCATGAAACTTTTTCCATTCAAAATGCATATTACCATAATGTGTTTGTGAACCACCCATTACCCATTCTAAATGTGGATGTCTTTTCTCTAAAATATCTCTTGCTTTTATTACCCAAAAGGGTTCTTCAGTTTTATTTGGAGCAGCCATCATATTAGTAAAGTTCTGATCGAATAGCTTTCTCTTTTGTTCTGGATTGTCTGAATGACCTATCTGATCACCGACTGATGTAGTATATGTATTAGTTTTTTCTGTACCCTTTGCTTTCTTCATCCTTACACTTGGATGCCAGAAAGAGGTACTTACACCGACACCAATTGTTTCAGGGCCGATATGTTTTTCATTGATTTCAATAAATGCTTTTTCATGTATAAGATGGCTAAAGTCAATTACTTTAACATCATAACCATGTTGAATACACCATGACGCAAGTTGATGTGGACCTATTGGCCGAATCGGAGCGAAGTCCTCTCCCAGACAATTCCAGATAACAAAATGCGCCATGTAGTATTTAACTTAGGCGTCAGCAGCGAGGGTCTTGAAGTAATCTTCTAGATCTTCATCATCATCCTTAGTGGTGTTATCTTTACTATCAAATACTTGAGCAAAGTCATCACTTTTAGTTTCAGATGTTTCAGCTGTTGGTACTTCGGCTGTCTTAGTAGCTACTGCAGGAGCTGTAGTTTCCATAGACTCACCAAGAGTTAGTGTAAGTTTTTCTTTTAGTTCATCATAAGACTTGAACTTGTCTTCAGCGACAAGATCATGTACATCGTGTTGAGCATCAAAGATAGCTTTCATTTTCTCTTCAGACTCGGATAGAGCTGATGACTTTTCAAATGTAGAAGAGTCATAGTTCCAATATCCGCCAACCATTTTAATTTTAATTCTAAAGTTTGCACCTTCGAGTAAATCAAATGGATTAACCGGTTGATCATCATCAAATTCAGGTTGCATAGCAGACATAATTTTATCAAAGATTTTTTGACCAAATTTGTATATCTTAACTTTACCTTCATTTGTGGTATCATTAGGATCATTAAGAATAAGAGCATTCGCATAGTAAGCAGTTCTTCTTTTCTGCTTTCTTGCAATTTCTTTATTCTCTTCAATACCTGAATTCCATAACTTTGAGTTATGTTCAGATACCGGATCTTGTTTACCGATAGTAGTAAGAGAGTTCTCTATATACCATTTACCTGTGGGACCTTGAAAACCATGATCATACATAGTCACCCAAGGCGTTTTGTTGGAATCTTTACCAGGTAAGAATCGAACTACAGCATAACCTGTACCATCTTTTCCCATACGTGGTTTCCAGATACGATCATCATCGTAGCTTTTCTTCTCAGTATTTTTCTGTAAAGATTGTTGAAGTTGCTCAAATTGGCTTGAGCGGTTTTTTAGATAATCATCAAAAGACATAATTTACCTCCGTTTCGTCGTTTCGATTGTTCGTAACAGTTAAGTTTAACAAGATTCTAGCTTGATATAAGAACATCCCTTGCAATATCCTCATAATATTTATACTCCAATTTGTTTAATAAAAATGGCTTATAGTTCTTTACTTTCTTTATATAGTCTGGCCATACAAAAGGTAGATCAACCATCTTTTCGTGCTTCTCCAAATATGAATGTATTCTATCTAATAATACCACGGATTCAAGATTTATTTCGCCTTTTAGCACTTTATCGTGAATTAATGGTATTGAATCGTGTGAAGCAGCTAACATCTTTGATGGACCTACTTCTTTAATATATTCTAAATCTTCTTTAAATAGTTGTGGCATTCTTCTTAACTTATTAGTCCACTCTTCGAAAGTGGATTTGTTCATGTTCTTTATCCAACATTTAGGATCAGTAATAAAATGTGATACATAGAAGTCTTCAATATCCTCAGCATTTATTATCTTTGTAATCTTTTCAAATGAGAACATATCATTTCTTTTTTGATATGCATCTGTTGAGGCCTTAACTTTACCAGCAAACTTATGGTAATCATAATTACTTGTAAAGTGTCTTTGTAATGCTAGATATTTTAAATATGCGAGATAACCGCTTTTTGTCATGTACTATACCTATAATTTATTTCTGCATGTTTCTCTTCATCAGCTCTTATCTTTATAATAATATCTCTGAGTGTTGAATCATCTTTTAAATTATAGTACTGTTTTGCGAGCTTTGTTGCTGGAATATTTTCAGCTTGTCCAGAATCAACCATGTGTAAGTAATGTGTATAAGATATTACAGCTTCTTTCTCAAAGTAATGTATCATTCTGTGTGCTGTCTTTGGAAAGAATACAAATAGAAAAAAGTAAAATACAAGAAAGATACCTTGTGCAACTAATACTATCCATCTTTCCAACCATGTAGGTTTAGCTATATCAATAAAAATCATGAGATGCATTCTTTCATTCTCAGCTTCAGCCATCATCTCTCTTATCTTAGGACCAAGACCAGCTTCCATTTTTCTTAATGATTTCATATGTAGCCATACACCAGCTACAATACCTGGAACACCTGCAATAGTCTCTAATACAATTGCTCTATGTCCATATCTTTTTGCAAAGAACGTATCAGCTATGAACCGAAAGAAGGTGGTCATAGATCTTGCAAACTTATCAGACAAGGCTATTCACCTTATATTTTAACATGTTTAAATCAGAAGCATCTTTTTCAATCTTTTCTTTTATATTCTTAGGCAACATTAACTTCATGCCTTCTACTTCTAATCCATATTTTTCACAGACATATACTACAGCATCAATATAATTACCACCACCTGATGCTACAACTTCTTCTATTTCTTTTGGTAGGTTTTTAACTTTAGCTTGAAAATCACTATCAGTAATTTGTTTTTTCTGAGATGATAGCTTTGGTAATGTATCTTTTTCTTCTAATCCTATTTGCATTACTCTATCACCGGATTATCTATTACATCGTAGTCTTTTGCAAGAACCGATTTAATTAAGTTTGATAGAACAACATCTAAGTCATTCATATTTCTCATTCTGTAATAATCCTCAAGTAATTGTAGAATTCTAATTTGTTCTTTCTCTGGTACTTTTGAATTCTTCTTAAATCCAATAATGTCTTGCATTACTTTCTGTACTTCGGATGGTCCAATAAAACTATCCATATTCACTCTCCTGTTGTTTTGATTTATATAAGCTAATTCTCGTTTTAAGCCGCTCAGTCCAATACTTATTGTCTCGTGCCGACTTTGTAAATTCTTGTATCTTGCCATCTTGACAGCAGATAATAATTTTAGTATTCTTAGGTAAAATTTTTGTATGTTCATAAAACGCATTAAAATAAAAAGCTGCTTGAATAAAGTAATCAGAAATCCAATCTTCATTTTTAGGTTTCTTTGAAGTCTTAAAATCAATAACAGATATTTCACCATCCATTTCTGCAATACAATCTACGGTACCAGCAACACCTAATCTGTCGCTATAAACCGCTTGCTCTAGACACTTAACAGTAGATATCCTGTCAAGGGTAGGACGTATGGCTCTAAATAATAAAGACTGTTTGAAATCTTCGTTAAGAAGATATTGTTCACATTCTTTATGAAAGTTAGTACCATGCCGTGTAGCTGCATTGCTGATTCTGTTTGCTTCTTTCTCACCAACTCTTTTCTTCCACTCCATTAATTTGGTCATATCCTTAGTACGACCAAGTACTGTTGTTATAGATGGATATTTATTTCCATCCGGTGTATTGTAATATCGTCTGTCTGGTTCCGTGACTTGTTCAAGCTTTGGAACATCAATAAAATCATGTTGAAACTTCATCTATAATCTTCTTAACATCTTTCTCATCGAGCACAGCCGATTCTAAATTAAACATATATTCTAATAATACCATTTCAAGCAAGGATTTTAATCCTCTTGCACCAACACCACGATCAATTGCTTTTGCAGCTATATGTTCTAAACCTTTTTTAGCTATCTTTAATTCAAGATCAGAGTATGCAAACAATCTACCATACTGATCCATAAGATTATTCTTTACTTTAGTTAATATATCAATAAGGTTATCTTTTGTTAGTTCTTGTAATGGTGCAATAGTTGGTATACGACCAAGAATTTCAGGTATAAATCCATATTCTTCTAGATCTTCAGGTTGTACCTTATTGAATATATTTTGTAATGATTCTTTCTCTTTAAAAGCAGCACCAAATCCAATGCTTCTTTTATCTTCACCAAGTCTCTTCTGTATAATTTCATCTAAACCAGTAAATGCACCACCTACAATAAACAATATATTAGATGTATCAACTACAAATCTTACTTTAGATAATCCTTGCATTCTTTCCATTTCTATCTCAGAACCTTCAATCAACTTTAAGAGTGCCTGTTGTACTGCTTCTCCACCAACATCTTTTCTTTTACCAGCACCACCATCTGACTTACTACATATCTTATCAAACTCATCAATGAATACTATACCAGTTGCCGCAGCATCAAAGTTTCCTCTAGCATTTTGAAATAGACCATCAACCACAGACTCAACATCTTTACCAACATAACCTGATGCGGTCATATTATTAGCATCAGCAATATAATAAGGAACCTTCATCATTTCAGCAAGCTTCTTTACAAGATAAGTCTTTCCAGAACCTGTAGGTCCTAATAACATAAGATTAGTTTTTTCTATTCTACTCTTATCATCATAACCTTCTTCTTTGAATATCATTAATCTCTTATAATGATTATGTGCACCAACAGAAAGTATTTTCTTTGCTCTATCTTGACTTATAACATAGTCATCTAGATATTCATATATTTCTTTTGGTGTAGGTAATGTAAAGTCAAGTTGTGCTTTAATAGTGTAAAGACTTAACTTTTCTCTAGTCTTAGTAATGTTATTCAGTAGAAATTCTTTATCAGCTTGACTGATGCTCATATTGGTTGTGCTTTCTCTGGGCTTCTTTTGCTTCCCAGTCCTCTATAGATTTCTTAATACCTTCTTCTGCAAGAACAGAACAATGTAATTTAATTGGAGGTAATTCAAGTGCTGCTGCAATCTCTTTATCTTTAATTTGTTTTGCTTCTTCAATTGTTTTACCCGTTAACATTTCAACAAACATTGTAGATGATGCTATTGCTGATCCACAACCGTATGTTTTAAACTTTACATCTATAATTATACCATTTTCATCGAGTTTTAATTGTAGTTTCATTACATCTCCGCATGCGGGTGCACCTACAATTCCAGTAGCTACATTAGGATCGTTAGGATCGAACCTTCCGACCGAGTGTTTTTCTGGGTTCTTAAGAACAGATTCAAATCTGTCTACAACCTTCTTTGAATAAGCCATTAAATGATGTGGTCTAAACCTTTTGAGAGTGGATGAAGCTTCTTAGCTTCTCTCATTTTATCTTTGAACCCCTCAGGTAATTTACCTTTCTGGACTGATGTCTGAGATATAATTCCTGGGGAACCTATAATAAAGATGTAGTTTGGGTTATCTAAAAGCCATTGCTCTTTTTCTTCCCAAGGCATGATTACATCTTTTTGTTTCTTTGTTTTCTTATGTTCTACTGTGTATATTGGCATATTAACTCTTTAGTTTTTCTTTTTCGTTTAACCTGGCTAGCAACTCTGAATAGAATTTCTTGAACTGTCTATCACTTTTAAAGACAGTTGGTTTATCTTCAGCTGCGTGGTTTATACGCTCCCAAGCTTTCTTTGCTGCTAATTCTGCTTCTTTTGAATAATCCATATCTGCTCTCCTGTATGTATATTATACCAAAATAAGGTATAAATATATTATGCCATCTAATACTATTTATCAAAAGTATGCAGACCTTGCTAATACAGCAGGAGTTAAAAGAAACTCAAAAGCTGCAATTGATTGGTTTCGAAAGAGAATCCGTAAGGATAGACCAATCATGATTGATAAAGCTACTGAAGGTTTAAAGACTCAAGGTATACAACCTGGCAATCTTTATATTTATGGATATAATCCTAAATATGAAAAACAGTTAAAGTATTATGATAGCTTTCCATGTTGTCTTGTTTTAGAAACAACAAAAGACGGATGGTATGGATTGAACTTACATTATTTACCACCTGCTATGAGAGCGAAACTATTAGCAGAGAATAATGTAAAGTCAAATGCTGGTCTAAAAATTGGATTAGCAATGGGAAGAAGTAGGTTTGGTAAGCATGCATTACATAGATATATTGCTACTCAATTAACTTCAAGACCAAAAGTAGTTCCTCAAAAGGATTGGGAGATAGCTATCCAATTACCATTTGAAGGATTTACTAGAATTAGTAATACACAAATATGGAGAAAAGCGAGTGGCTAGATTATACAAAAACCATGTTGCCCATCAAGCAACAAAGAAATCCACAAGTCAAGGTGCAGGTGGTCGTGGTAGAAAAGTTAAGATTGGCATGTCTACAATGAATAAACATAAACGTCGATCTTATAAAAAGTATAGAGGACAAGGAAAATAAATGGCATTACAAGAGTTCAGAGCAAATATTGCAAAGCGTGGATTAGCCAGAAGTAGTAAATGGTTAGTTCGTGTATTCCCTCCTAGAGGAGTGACTGCATCTGGCGGAGCTCTTGGTAGATTACTTGGTGGTTCATTTGATATTAACCTACCAATATTAGATGCTTTAGACGAGACAGTTGGTGTTCTTAATGATATTGATATAAGTCTCGGTGGATTAAATGTAAACTATAATCCAAATTTACCTACATTAGGTTTTGCTTTATCAGGTGAGAATGAAGCATTAAGAACTATAAACTTATTTACTTCAGATGTTGAATTACCTGGTAGAGATATAAATGAAATTGAAAGAAGAACAGAAGGTGAAATAAGATCAGTAGGTTATCTACACACTCACCAAAATTTGAATATAAGTTATTACTGCACAGAATCTCTGGCAGAAAAAGAATTTTTTGAAACCTGGCAAGATGTAGTCTATAATAAAGACCGTGTTGCTAGCGGTTATTATGACGACTATACAAGCCGTATAGAAGTGATTAAATATAATGCAAGTTTCAAGAAAGAC
>MDSV01248776.1_pt1 | contig 11906 bp, 8 predicted proteins | sample 810851 | NCBI WGS metagenome assembly MDSV01 (sample SAMN05326640, study PRJNA326480) | marine metagenome | isolation source: seawater | place: Atlantic Ocean: North East | collected 2012 | reverse complement strand
TAATTTTGTTTGGGTTAATACTACTTCAGCATATAATTTCACTACTACTCCTAATTCTCAGAAATCAGTAAATCCATGTATTCGTGATATCGATGATGACGGAGTAATAGATTTATTAGATGGCGATCCTAATGATCCAAATGCTCCAAATCCTGTAATTAATTTATTGAACGTTGGATTATGCGCTCATAGATTTGATATCGAAACAGGAGAATGGGACTTTAGTGAAGGTTATAATTTACTTACCAATGGCCTCTCAGGATTTGATAAAACTTCAGCATACAATCCATCTGAGCATCGTTATGTTGTAGCCAGGACAACTTTAGATTCATGGATGGATAATAACGATGATGGTAATTATACAATTGGTGGTTATGAGGCATTAGGCATTCAAGGAGATGAACAAGGACCTTTCCCCGTTTACGTCCGCTATTGTGAAAATATCCTTTGCAGATCCTCTACTTCTGGTAGGATACATTTCGTTTCGGATGGTTCGATGCTGATTAATTCACTTTATAATCCAGAATTTGATGAATTTTATTCTGGTTTAGTACCTCAAAATGATAATAGAAAGTGGGCATTAGATATAATCGCCGAATCTCTTTTAGTGGCTCAATCTGGAACAAATATTAGTAGCAACGCTCTAGTAATTTTTGATGAAAGTAGACATCAACAGCAAAATATATTTGGCGATACTTATAATCTAATATATTATTTGTTAATTTATTTTACAAATGATTGGATGGCAATGCTCATTCTATTCTTAATATTATTTATCTCATTAGAAGCAATAATTATCAGAAAAGAAGATCCAGAAGATTGGAGACATATTTTTAGAATAATTTACTATGGTTTTGGAGATGCTACTAGATATGAATATTATCAAAAGTCAGATAAAATAAGACAGGTTTTACTTACTAGAGTAAGAAATCTTAATACATTATCTAGAGAAGAATTCGATGCCCTTCCCGCTGCAGAACTTCAAAATATGGTAAAAGATCCAGTTCTAATAAGATTTATCTTTGAAGATAGAAGGTATAGGCCAGATGAACTAGTTGGAATTGTAAAGAGAATAAAAGAATGGGGGAACTTGAATAATTAGGTGATATAAGATGTGGACAAGAAAAGGCACTATATTACTGGCAAGTGGAATCAGCTTGATTCTAATAGGCATGATGATTTCTAATTTCCAATTCATAATTATAGGTTTAACATTCATAGCCTTTTTGTCAATTAACGGTTGGGTTGATGGACATTCCGAACTAGAAATTAGTAGAGAACTATCTGCTTATAACGTCTACAAAGGGGATAAAATAATGGTCGATTTGACCATTTCTAATAAGTCATACAAACGGACACAGCAAATTGAAATTTTTGATAATGTCCCCCATGAAATGAAATTACATTTTGGAATAAATAAAATGAAAATTAATTTAGGCCCAGGTCAAAGTACAAAAATAAGTTATTTTGTTCGTTGCCCACTTCGGGGATATTACACAATTGGCCCTGTTTCTGTACGATATAGGAACGTATTCAATCTTTTTGTTAATGAATCCAAAATAGATTCTAGATCCGATGTAACAGTTTTTCCTCAGGTTAGAGATATTGAAGAAGCCCTATTAAAATCTGATGTGCCCAATATGTATACTGGAGCAACTACATTGAAAACACCTGGCCCTGGTATGGAATTTTACTCTCTTAGGGAGTACATACCTGGAGATTCTTTCCGTTCCATAAATTGGAAAGCATTTGCAAGGACTGGTGAATTAATGGTCAATGAAAAAACAAGAGATGCAGTTACTGATGTTTTCATATTTCTTGACATTAGGGATGTTTCGAGAATCGGAACTGTATTAAAAAATTCACTAGAAATGGGAACTATTGCTGCCGCTTCAGTAGCAAGCCATTTTCTAAAACGTAGGGATTCTGTAGCCTTAGTGACCTATGGCAGTAAGATGGATTATTTAGGTCCAGAAACTGGCGATAAACAAAATTTCAAAATATTGAGCAGTCTTGCATCTGTCTCAGCGTCTGGATCTATGCCTCTACAGGCGGTTACTAATGCTTTAACATCGAGAATTAGCCGAGGCTCTCCTGTATTCATTATTAGTAGCCTAGAAGGAGATGGCACAACACTTCCTGCAATCCGTAGTTTAGCAGGAAGGGGTCATGAAGTAATCGTTTTATCTCCCAGTAGTATAGATCTTGAAAGACTAGTTAGTAGGATACCTCGACTTTCATATGAAGTTTTAAAACTTGAAAGACAAAATAGATTGACTGCTATTTCAGGTTACGGTGCCAAAGTGATAGATTGGATGCCAGATGTTGAATTGTCACAGGCTTTAATGCAGGTCAAAGGTTCTTAGGGAGGAGTTTAATTATGGATATAGTTGAGAAAGAAAAATCACGAGAAACTCTACATATTCCATTATTAAGAAGAAAATGGCAGATATTGACATTCCAAATACTATCTACGATATCTCTATTAATTGTTATGATAAGGATGAACATTCTATATGGTTCTTGTACAGAAGAATTTATTCTACTTGCCGAAGGATCTGCATATTGGTGTCCGGCTTATGAACACACTCGAGGTCTTATTTGGTTAAGTAATACACACGAACCCCTAATTCCTAACTTTTTATTGGGTATTGGTCAATCTGGGCTGTCTTCTTTTTCAGGTCCTTTGATATTATGTATATTATGCACAGTATCTTGGTCTTATATCCTTACCAAAGGAGAAAAATTACAAAATGACATCAAAAAAGCTGCAGGAATAATATTAGCACTGTGGGTATTTCTACCATTTTTATTTACATGGATATCTTCCATGGCTTTTAATGGTCCAGAATGGCCATTAAAACACTTCGGAGCATTATTTTCTCCCATGGGATTCTTTTTGGAATTAGTCTTCCTCGGGGTAGTTTTTGCACCAATCTTAGCCGGATTAATGGGTATCTGGGGGCTTTCACGTAGATTAATAACATGGGCAATGGGATACTTTTTATTAGTTATAGGAATACATGCCATACTTACATTTGAAGAAATCTCGGGATCATTTGATTTAGGATTATTGGCCCTTCCTTCTCAAATTGGAAAATCAAGTATGTTTGGTGGACTTATTTCTCCATTAGCTTTTGATTTATTAGTAATTTCAATATTACTTTTAATTTTTCTCGAATCAGGTTTAGCCGCAATTACTCATCTTGAGTATGCTATGTCACTACCAGAAGGATCTAAGAATGATATTGAATACATCAAACAATTCAATAATGTAGTAAATTCAAATCTTATTCACTTAGTAGTAATAATTTCTCTGACCTCTTTTACAACTATGTTAGCATTACAGTTTGATGATTTATTGGTTTCTTTTGTGGGAATTATGCAAGGTTCTCAATGGTCTGGACAAGTACAAGAATCATTGGAATTACAGATGACTTATGGTAAGGTAATCTCTGCAAGTTTGTTCATGTTAGTCGTCGCTGGAATGAGATACATAATACCATGGCAAAGAATCTTTGGATATATAGAAATGAACATAAATAATTTACGTTCCTAATTATTTATAGATATAATTTGTTATTCTTCTGGAAACAAAGTCACCAATGAATGGTGACAAAAATAACAAAAAAATCAAAGAAAAAAGATCAGAATTATGCCCTAAATATTCCTTAACATAATTTGACAACAAGGGCGAAGAAAAATATGCTAATAAAATAGAGATTATAAGACAAACTCTATCAATCCAAGGAGTAGATAACATTCCATCTTTTATTTTCCTCATGGGCAATGAATCAGTCTCTTCCACATTACTGAGAATGCATTTACAGTCATCAATCCATCGCACAAAATTACATTTTTCTGAGAATGGTTTCAATACAAAAACCTTCGAGCAAATGATATGTGCGCGGCCATATCAATTAAGAAGTGCAGTAAATGTCCCTCACAATCAATTCTTCATCAAGTATATAGTGGACAACATTTGTGCGGAAAATGTTTATCAGATTCTATTAGAAGAAGAGTTGCTAAAGAATTAAGAAAACAATTAATTTTACCTAAAAATGCACGCCATGATGACGGCTCTCCTTTCAGATTATTAGTGGCCGTTTCTGGCGGCAAAGACTCTGCAGTACTTCTTTCAATGATTGTTGATATAATAGGCAAAAGAAGGGATATAGAAATAATTGCTGGTTGTGTCGATGAAGGAATACAAGGTTATAGAAAACCTTCAATGGATTGCGCTATGAATTTAGCAAAAGATTTAGGTATCCGTTTCGAAACTATCAGCTATCCAGAATTAGGTTATGAAAGGATGGACTCAGTAGTTTCAAAAATGCCTAAAATTGGCGATTTACATGATGAAGCAAATGGCATGATGCCTTGCTCTTTTTGTGGCGTTTTTAGGAGGCAAGGCTTGAATGCACTAGCGCAAAAAATTAATGCTGATGTGATGGCTTTGGGACACAATCTGGATGACATGGCTCAATCAATCTTAATGAATCTACAAAAGGGAGAGATTGAAAGATCTATTAGATTAGCACCTCATACTAGTTCTCCTTTAGATGGATTGGCGCCAAGAATAGTTCCTCTAAGGTGGATTCCTGAACAAGAGATACATGCTCATGCAGTAATTTCTCATCTTCCATTTTTTCATGGAGATTGTCCACACGCTCCAGGGGCTATGAGGCAATTAAGCAGAGGGGTTATTGCAAATCTCGAACAACAAACCCCCGGCGCAAGGCATGGACTTTTACACTCTCTTGAAGAGATTAGGAGATTGTATAGAGAGGGAAAAAAAGAATCTCCAAAAATTAAGAATTGTTCATTATGTAATGAAGTAACAAGTAGAGAAATTTGTCAAGCATGTACTATGAAACAATGGCTTTCTGAAGTATGATATTACTAAATTATGTGTTCAGTAATTTCCGTAACATCTTGAATTTTTCCACAATAAAAACATCTAATCTCAACAGGATGTTTATTTACAACCACCATCTTATTAGGCAAAGGCTCTCTTTCGTTTTGAGTAATACAGTTTGAAAAAGAACATTTTATTATATTTACTAATTCATCACTTAAGATGATTTTTCTTTTTTCTGCAACGCTATAATTTCTAATTATTGCTATAGATGCTTCTGAAGCTATAATGGCCAACCTATCTAATTCTTCTTGTACTAATTCTCTATCTTCAATCTTCAAAACATCTTTACGGCCTAACTTATCACTTGGAACATTCATGACTAATGAAATGGGATTCGATCTTCCAGAATCAAGTTTCAGCATTCTTAGTACTTGTAATGATTGACCTCCTGGTATATGATCAATTACCGTCCCATTACATATCGCCGTAACTCTTCTCATTTCAGCATCTTTCATTTAAGCCACCTCTTTCTCAATATCAATCCCTAGACTTTTACATAGTAAAGCCATTCTTGTCGGTATGCCATTAAATGCCTGCTCGAAATACCTTGCATGTTTTGTAGAATCTACTGAAGGATGTATTTCATTTACTCTCGGAAGTGGATGCATAATTATCATATTTTCTTTTGATCCAACCAAATCTATTTTTGAGAGCTTATAGATTCCCGAAACTTTGACATATTCATCTTCATCTGGAAATCTTTCTTTCTGAATTCTAGTCATATAAATTACATCCGAATCTTTAATATTTTCATAGAGATTATCAGTTTCAGTTACATTACAACCTAATGATAGTAAATCATCAACAATTTCTTTTGGCATTTTTAATGATTCAGGAGATACTAAAGTCAAATTGACATTAAATCGTGCTAATGCATGTGAAAGGCTATGTGCTGTTCTACCATATCTTAAGTCACCTACAAGAACAACATTCAAATCTTTAAATTCATTATGTGATTCTCTAATGGTAAATAAATCTAGCAATGTTTGAGTAGGATGATTGCCTGCACCATCTCCAGCATTCAAAATAGGTATATTTACCGCATCCGCACTATATTGTGCAGCGCCCTGACGAGGATGCCTTATTACAGCCACATCTGAATAACCATCCACCATCTGCATGGTATCATACAAGGTTTCGCCTTTTGCTACGGATGAACCAGCAGAAGTAAAATTCAATACTTCTCCTCCTAATCTTTTCATTGCAGTTTCAAAAGACATCCTTGTCCTAGTAGAGTTTTCGAAAAACATATTTGCCAATACTTTACCTCGTAATAAGGGCAAATAAACATCTCCTTTAGCAGCAGGAAGCATCTTTTTTGCATTATCTAATAGTGTAATAATTTCCTCATTTGTAAGGTCATCCATCGTTATAAGGTCGCCCATAGCACTCTCTCTTTACGCCTCTGAAGGGAGACACCCCATATGTCTTACTACCAAACCAATTCTAACCATATAAAAAAACCGATGTCTTGATGTCCGATAGTCTTTCCCAGTGATATTGATGATAATCAGTCGAACTCCGCTTCGCGCATCTTTTTGTGGCGGAGGAACAGATATAGACTCCTTTTCTCATGGTGAGGAAGAAGGAGGAATGGTTGTATCCACAACTCTACAAAGCTACATACATATTACTGTGAATAAAAGATTTGATGATAGAGTGCGTGTTTCTTATTCTAAGATGGAATTAGTCGATAATTTCGAAGATTTAGAACATGAACTTGTCCGTGAGGCAATGCGTATAACAGGAATTACAGCGGGTGTAGAAATTACTACAATAGCCGATATTCCTTCTCGAGGGACAGGACTAGGCTCATCTTCTTCAGTTACAGTGGGATTATTGAATGCATTACACGCCTTTGCTGGCCATCATGCTTCTCCAAAACAATTAGCCGAAGAAGCATGTATGATTGAAATAGAAATTCTAAATCAGCCAATTGGCAGACAAGATCAATATGCTGCAGCTTTTGGAGGAATTAATTCCATATTATTCTCTGCCGAAAGAGTAGAAGTAATACCGCTAAAAATAAATAAAAATATTATTAAGAGAATGGAGGCAGAGTTTTCACTTGTTTTCACTGGCTTATCCAGAAGTGCAAGCAAGATTCTCTCCGAAACAAGTGATAGCCAAGAAGCCAAATCTAAAAGATTGCGCTTGATAAGGAATCAAGCATTATCTTCAATAAATATGCTAGAAAATGGTGAATTAGAAGAATTAGGAAAATTACTTGCAAATACTTGGGAATTAAAAAGACAACTTTCCCAAAGCGTAAGTAATGATGAATTAGATGCAATTTATGATGATTTAATCGATTTGGGAGCAAATGGAGCTAAACTTCTTGGGGCTGGAGGAGGGGGCTTTTTCCTTGTACACGGATCTCCTGAATTTAGAGAAAAATTATTATTAAATTTTGGCAAAGATTACAAGATTTTACCTTTAAAATTAGATTCCTATGGTTCACAGATAATTTATAACGCTATTTAACGGGTTTTTAAGATGGGAAAATATGCTGCTATTAGTTCACTATGCACTTTTATGATTATTATTTCTATTTCTGTACCTTGTATTAATGATGTCAAACTAGATTTTTCAAATTTTGAGGATTCATTCAAATCATCTGAAACGTCATTTGAAAACAACATCACAGGTAATGCTTTTCTAAATATCACAGGCTCGATTATCATAAATTCAGAATTTAACGCATCTTGGTTTTCAGAGATTTCAATTCTGGAGTCATATGGTACAGATCTTCTACCTAATCAATCAATAGGATTAAGGAAACAAATTGATCAATATATGGGGAACAATGATGGAATTATCAACTCTAGTGAAGTCAATAATTTTAGTGAATTAATAATTTCTTCTAGAGATTGGAATAACTCCTTTTTAGCAGGTTGTTGCTCATTTGATTATAGTTCACTAACCGCAATTGAGAATGAAGTAATTATCAATCCTCCCATGGTTGGCTTAGTTAACAATTCTACAGATTCTTGGGGATGGATTGAATCAGCCAATTTAATCGGTTTAACTGATAATAGAATAACCAGAATTATTGATTTACCTAGGGAAGGAGCTCTAATTGAAGAAATACCTTTACAGATATCACTTCCTGAAAATTGGGAATTTAGATACAGTGCAATGTCCGAGATAATTAATGGTGAGCCAAATATTTTTGTTATTAATCGAAGTGAATCTCCTGTAGCTTCTGATATCAGAATAATAATTGGAGAAAATTTTCCTCCTTCTTTATCGGCTTCTCGATATCCCTCTTCTTCATCATTTATTTCATTGAATAGCTCTACTACTTATACTAGTTTTTGCGAGGATAGTGTACTTGAAACTCCAATTCTAGAATGGAAAATAAAAAAGAATAATCAATTAGTGAATACTATACAGAATCCATGGTTTCAATTAAACCCTAGTGAATATAATTTCTCTCATGGTGAAATTGCTAGTATCACTTCTACCTGTACGGATTCTCATGACACTAATTCTTCTTGGTCTGAAAACATAATTATTGATGGAATTCAGCCCGAATGGAGCGGCGAAATTTCATTGGATAATGGTAATAATTTTTATAATTTTGATAATTATGGGGATGTTTTATCAGTAGTTTCAGGAAGTGAAATAAGAATAAATATTTCCGCAAGTGATGAAAGTAAATTACCTACATCAATTGAATTATTAACAAATATTTCTGATGGTTGGAGGCAATATGAATTGAATCAAGGAGAATTTTCTTTCACTGTTTCACAAGGTTCAGGAATCAATGGACTGCATCTTAGTATCATAGAACGCCACCTTGAAAAAGAACCAACTGAAATAGGGATGGGCTTAATCGTTACTGATGATGCAGGCAATGCTGTTACAAAAGAATGGAAGATAGAAATAATTGACGGAAATTCACCAACAATATTAATGGACATAATGGCAAATAATTCTTTAATTGAATTAGACAAATCTGCTAGAGAAGGAGACTTAATTCAATTGATTTTTTCTAATTCATATGATGATTTGGATTCGATAAATAATACCTCATGGGAAATTTACTTAGATGGACAAATAATTTTGCCAAATACTCTTTGGTCAGAAGAAGTTGAGAAATTCTCTCTCCCCCTAATTAATGTGGGTTTTCATGAAATAAATGTAATAGCCACCGATTCATCCGGAAATTATAGGGAGGAAACTTTTCCTTTGACTATTTTTCCCAAAAGAGGAGTTGATCTAGAAGTTGTCTCTCAATCATTAACTGGTGATTTATTTGAAGGAGGAAGTGCATCATATGTTTTGCATATGAAAAACAATGGTTTTGATGATGCATATGCCAGAGTTTGTGTATCTGACATTTGCAGTAAATTTGTCGATTTGCCAGGTGCAGAATTAGAATCAAGTACTATTTCAATTATAGAATATGATTTCATAATACCTAATAATTCAGAATTAAACATAAGTGTTGTTTGGAATAGTGTATCTGCAAATGATAATGGTATTTTCTTCATTGAGCATGATTTAGAATCTGAGCCTGAAAATCCATTAATATTTATAATTCTATTACTTATTATTGCCATAGCATCTATTTTCTTTTTACGAAGTGGCAAAATAACCGGAAAAAGTAAATGAATTTAATCAGGAGACCGGATAGATATTGACTAAAACAATGGACGGATAAATATGATGATGTTACCGGACTATCCAGATAGAGTAGTTTCTGAGCATAGGATTAGGGTGGAAAGATTTGCTATAGGATGTACTTTATTGTTAACTGCTGCTGGTGGGTGGTGGCTTTTTGCAAACCTCGGCAATAATTCAGAAGCAATAATAAAATTCGGCCCCATTGTGATATTATTTCTTTCAGCCTTTTGGTTATCAGAACTAATTGATTTCACTCCAAAGTCTAGATCAATAGTCGCTTCATATTGTAATATTCTTTGGTCTTGTATTTTAGCTTTCATAGGACTTCATTATTCTGACAATTCTAATTTCCTACCTCTTCTAATATTATTTCTTATCGTGATCATATTATGGTTGATTTCAAACTCTATATTATCTTATAGTTTAGCAAGTAGAAGATTAAGAGGCATCACTAGTATTGCAGGACTCGCAATATCATTGGCCATACTGTCTTCTACTAGTGACCTACTTCCTTGGATTTTTGTCATTTTAGCTAATTCATTTACTATGATGCCTGATTTACTATCCAAGGATCCAGATTTCTTAGAGAGGAAAGACTTTGGGAAAGAATTAGATAAGGCAGAGTTAAAAATATTAGAACTTAAATCACTTGGTCACAATGTACAACAAGCTACGTCCATATTAAAAATTGCAAGGGAAGAAGGTTTTGATAATCCATCAGAAGGGATGAGGTTGATAGATGATGCAATTATTGATGCGAATAAGATACTTGCCTTTTCCAAAGATTTAGAAGAAATAAGAAATGATACTTTAATGGCCATAGAAAAGGCAGAATTAGTAACAAAGATACCAAAGAAACCCCGTGAAAGATTTGAATTAGGCGATAAAGAATTCGAATATGGTTCATTTAGAGATGCTGAGATATTATATAGAGAAGCAAAAGAAAAAGCAATTATTATTGAGAAATATTGGCAAGAAGCATCCGATATTATTTCCATTTCTGAAGATATGATTGGTGACTATTCTGGACATCAAATAAAAGATATTAGCGGAATATTAAATTCTGCCAAAGATGCATTATCTAGAGAAGATCCAAAAGAAGCAATACAAATTGCAGAATCAATAAAATACCATATAACTGAGATTGGTTCAATAGAAGAAATTGCAATAAAAACAATCAAAGATGCCGAAGATGCAGTTTCAGTCCTGAGCTCCAATATCTCAATTGATACCAAAGAAAGAATAGCCGAAGCAAAGGATGCATTAAAATCAGGAGATTCAGCCCTTGCAAAAGGATTAGCTAATAGTGTTATACGTGAAATAAATTCTACTTCTGAGGCTATGAACAAAGTTCAGAAAGCCTTGAGACAGAGAAAAACATTGGAGTCAAAAATGCCTTCTGGTAAATCAAATTCAGAATGGATGTCAAAATTAGAATCTATTGTCCAAACTTCAAATAAAGGAGAATGGATTATAGCATCTAAAGAATTAGATTACCTAACTAGTGCATTAAGGGACTTTGAAGAAGAAATAAAAGAAGCTAATGAACTTCTTTCTTTTATAGAGGAAGAGTGGATAAGTATCCGTAAGAAGTTAAATTCTGCCGGAATCAATGCAAAAGATAATACGAGAATTAGTATTGAAAAAAATATTTCAGATATTATACAATTAATTAAAGAAGGTGAGATACAAGATTCCCTTTCATTACTTTCCGAAACAGATTTACTTATTGAAGAAATCAGACGTAGGATTTAATTTTATGAAGCTATATATCTTGGCTTTAGTAAAATCAATTCACCAATCAATATCACTATTGTCTCCATTGTCTTCAAATAATCCATGCATTCTCGTTAAAGCATCGGGTTGGAGTAGTCAGGTTATCTCGTCGGGCTCATAACCCGGAGACCGGTGGTTCAAATCCACCATCCGATACCAAAAATGAATTTAAAATGAAAGTGAAAAATCGATGCACTAAGAGGAATATATAATCTTAAGCACTTTCAGTTTTAATTAAAGGGTTATTAACTTCTTAATATACTAAACTCCTATTAGGCATTATCATAGTAGGTGATGAAATGAGTAAAAAAACAGCGAGCGAAAAAGTAGAAGAAAAAGAAATTGTGATAGATATTGATGAACCTGAATTAACCGTCGAAGATCTTCCCGGAGTCGGTCCAGCAACTGCTGAAAAATTACGTGAAGCTGGTTTCGAGGAATTACTAGCTATTGCTGTAATGAGTCCTTCAGAATTAGCAGAGCAAGCAGAATTAGGTGAAGCAGTATCGGCAAAGATAATTGCAGGAGCAAAAAAGATGGCAAATATTGGAGGATTCATTAGTGGTAATGCATTACT
>MDSV01227884.1_pt1 | contig 11906 bp, 7 predicted proteins | sample 810851 | NCBI WGS metagenome assembly MDSV01 (sample SAMN05326640, study PRJNA326480) | marine metagenome | isolation source: seawater | place: Atlantic Ocean: North East | collected 2012 | reverse complement strand
TGATACTCAATATAATAACTATAATCTTCTGTCAACCTATCTAACAAATATCTCGATATCCAAAGCTCATCACCTGCTTTTTTAGCTCCTTTAGCAAATAATTGAAACTCCCATTGACCACATGCAACTTCCTGATTAATTCCCTCAAAATTAATACCGGCCTGTATACACAAATCTGCGTGTTCTTCAACAAACGCTCTTCCATGCGTATTTTTACCTCCAACCGAACAATAATAAAGACCCTGAGGACCAGGATACCCTCCTAAAGGAAATCCTAATGGCAACTGCGTTTCTACATCCATTATAAAATATTCTTGTTCAAAGCCAAACCAAAAATCATTATCATCATCATCAATTGTAGCTCTAGCATTAGAATCATGAGGTGTTCCATCAGCATTTAAAACCTCAGTCATAACTAAATAACCATTCTGCCTTGTAGGATCAGGATATATAGATACAGGTTTCAACAAGCAGTCAGAAGAATTACCTTCAGCTTGTCTAGTAGAACTTCCATCAAAAGCCCATATTGGACAAGATTTAAGTGATCCATCAAAATCTTCAATAACCTTTGTTTTGCTTCTCATGTTTTGAGTTGGATGATAACCATCTAACCAGATATATTCTAATTTAGTTTTCATATTTTAGTATTTTTTGATTTTCTAACTATATTTAATGCAACAAATATAATCGAAAATGATGTAGTAAAACAATGATAAAAACATTCAGGTATTACTGATTTATCAACAAATTGTTAAATAACAGAATATATACTATGATAAATATAAAACAAATAAAGTATAAACAAAAACACACCTTCCTTTCTAGACACCTGAGTTCTAGAGTATATATAAATAAACACACCGAACAATAGTGATATACCAATCATCCAAAAATAGTCATAAAACAAAATAGCAGGATCATCTATCTTTACACTTGTAATTATAGAAGTTAAGCCTAAAACTAGAAAAATATTAAAAATATTAGAACCTATCAAATTTCCAACAGCAAGACCATCCTCTTTTTTAAATGCTGCTATAATTGAAGTAGCTAATTCTGGAATACTTGTCCCAATCGCAACAACAGTAACAGCAATAACTCTATCAGAAACACCAAAATATTTAGCTAAAATTCTTGTGGAATCTACTAATAAATCGGCGCCAAATTTTAAAAACAAAACACCTAAAAGCAAAAAAATCAAACTCTTAAATAAAGAATGATTTGAAGATTTTTCTGTAATAACAATATGCTTATTATCCTCGTGTAATTGATTTCTACGCGAATCTAATATTAGTATTAACACAAATAAAAAAAGAAATAACACAAATAAAAATCCACAAAAAGCTGGTATTCCATTAAAAAAATACAAGGTAAATCCAAGAATAACTGAAGAAAATAACATTAAAGGATAACTTAAAGACAAACTTTGGCGAGATATCTTGACTCTAAAAATAATAGCCGTAGCACCAAGAACTAAAGCAATATTAGCAATATTAGAACCTATTACATTACCCAAAGCAATATTACTACTCTTTTTAAGGATAGCCTGTATACTTACAAATAGTTCAGGTGCAGAAGTTGCAAAAGCAACTACTGTCATACCTACAACAAGATTAGAAACATTTATTTTTAAAGCTAAAGAAACCGCTCCTCTAACTAAAATATCCCCACCAAAAAACAACAATATAAAAGCCAATAATAAAAATAGAAAAGAGCTCATCATTTCTTTTTGTCAAGATCATCTTTAATAGAATCTGCACTATCACGAATCTCTTTCTTTATTTCATTTGAAGCATCTTTAAATTCACGCATTGCCCTACCAAGTCCTTTAGCAATTTCTGGTATTTTCTTTGAGCCAAAGAATATCACAACAAAAAGCAATATCACTACAATCTCAGTTCCTCCTATAAATAATAACATAAGGCAAAAATAAGAAAACCCTTGTAACTATAACCTTTGTTAATAAAGTTCTAAAATTAACTGATTTTATTCTTTTTAATTGTATCTAACATAATAGGAGACGCTATAAACAACGAAGAGTAGGTACCAACTAAAACTCCAACCATCAAAGCAAACATAAATCCTCTAATTACCTCTCCACCAAAAATAAAGATAACTAATAATACAAAGAAAGTAGTTAAAGATGTATTTATAGTTCTACTTAGAGTTGAATTCAAGGCGCCATTAATAATATCATGAACCTCTTTCCTTTTGTTATTATACAAATACTCTCGCACACGATCAAATACAACCACAGTATCATTTAATGAATATCCAATAATTGTCAAAATAGCAGCAATAAAAGCCTGATCAATTTCTAAAGAGAAAGGTAAAACACCATAAAATATTGAAAATATTGAAAGTACAAATAAAACATCATGAAATACTGCACAAACTGCACCCAAACTAAATTGCCATTTTCTAAATCTTATTAAAATATATAGAAAAATTACAATTAAGGAGAAGAATACCGACCAGACAGCAGCATCTTTAATGTCATCTGCTATAGTAGGCCCTACTTTTTGAGAACTCATAATCTCATATTTAAATCCAGTTGTTGCTAAACCCTCAGACAATTTTGACTCTACAATCTCATCTGTAATAATTTCATTATTTTCAATCATGAAAGAAGTGGTAATCTTAACTTGATTTTCATTACCGAATGTTTTAACTTGAGGCGAATAACGCAAGCCATCCTCATCAATAAACACATTAGACAGAGCGCTTCTTAAAGATTCATTGTCAACATTCTCAGAGAACCTGACAACATAAGTTCTTCCACCCACAAAATCAACTCCATAATTTAATCCCTTAGTAAACAAAGATCCTAATCCTAATAAAATCAAAATAGATGAAAATACATAGAATCGTTTTCTTTTTGCTATAAAATCAATATTAATATTCTTAAATGCACCATCAGTAATTTTAGTTGCAAAAGCAATCGTTTTACCTTTAATTAATCTTGCGGATATAATTAAACGAGTAATAAATATTGCTGCAAATAATGATGTTAAAATACCTATAACAAGAGTAGTTGCAAAACCTTTAATTGGTCCTGTACCAAAAACATAAAGAATAATACCTGTCAATAAAGTAGTTACATTAGCATCAATAATTGAACTATAAGCACTATTGTAACCATCAGCAATAGCTAACTTTAATCCTTTGCCATTTTTTATTTCTTCACGTATACGCTCATAAATAAGGACATTAGCATCTATAGACATACCAATTGTCAGAATAATACCTGCAATACCAGGCAAAGTAAGAACAGCTCCTAATGAAGATAATACTCCGAATATAAAGAAAATATTTACCAAAAGAGCAACATTAGCAGCTAATCCCGCGCGACTATAATAAAATGTTATATAGATTAACACAAATATTAGTGCAAAAATAAATGAATACATACCAGAACTAATCGCCTCCTTTCCTAATGAAGGGCCTACAATTGCCTCTTCAATAATACGAGCAGGTGCCGGTAACTTACCTGATTTAAGAATATTTGCTAAGTCTTTTGCTTCTTCTAATGTAAAATCACCTGTAATAGAAGATCTTCCTCCTGCAATTTCAGCCTGTACTGTTGGATAAGAATAAACATAACCATCCAATACAATAGCAACAGATTTACCAATATTATCTGCTGTTAATCTTTTCCACTGTTTTGCCCCCTCAGAATTCATCGACATAGACACCTCTGCTGTTGAGCTAAATTGTCCAAATGCTTCATTAGCATCAGTTACAACATCCCCCTCCATTGAAGCATTCCCTCCTCTATCAGATTTTAATGCAACTAAATTCACAAACTTACCATCAATATCAATAGGTTTAACAGAATAAGAAAATACCACATCAAGTGGAAAGAATTTATTTACAGCGTTATCATTTAAATATTGATTTACTTGAGGAGTATCTTTTACTGCACAAATACCCACAACAGGCCCCTCTCTCAACTGACCAGTTTGTTGATCAACATTAGGATATAAAACAGCATACAAAGGATTCTCAGAAGCAAATTCTTCAAATGATAAATCTTGATTTACAGAATCAACTAATAAAGAATCATCATCTAAAATATCATCTAGTAAAGCTAACTCTTCAGATTTTTCATCTTCTTGAATAGATACGTCCTTAGACAATTCTGATGAAATATCCGTACTATCTAGATTATCTTTAGATAATGTCTCAATATCTCTTAAGTAAGCGTTAGCTAATTCAAATGCTTCAAAAAGTTCATTATATTCATAAGTTTCCCAAAATTCTAATTGAGCTGTAGATTGCAATAATTTTCGTGCTCTCTCCGGATCTTTAATTCCAGGAAGCTCAACAAGAATTCTTCCCGAATTCTCTAACCGTTGAATATTTGGCTGAGTGACTCCAAAACGATCAATTCTACTTCTTAAAATATTAAATGAACGAGAAATTGCATCTTCAACTTCAGAGGATAATATAGATATCACCTCATTATTAGTAGCATTAATTTTTACCTTATCTCTCAATTGAGAAGTAAAAAGAACCGCTAGCCCATTATTTGGAGAAAGTTTTTCATATTCTGCACCAAATAAAGTAACAAAATCATCTTGACTATTTCTCTGTGCATTTAAAGCATTAGTAATTGCAAGATTAAAAATTGAATCATTACTATAAGCTGATAATGCTTTTATCACATCAACTACCATTACCTCAAGAGTAACATTCATACCACCTTTAAGATCAAGACCAAGATTTAATTCCCTAGACTTGCAATCAGCGTAAGTATATTCTGTTAAAAATATATCATATACTGGTTCAGAATTTATAGAATCTAGATAAGATTGTTTTTTAGCCTGTTGCTGTTCTACAGGATATTCACTAGCATAAACTACAGCATCATCTTCTACCCCTCCAGCAACCCAAGTAAATGAAAGTTGATATAAACTAACAATTCCAAATAGGATTGCAAAAATTTTAATAAAGTTTCTATTTTGCATAATCTTTAATTTTCTCGTTTCTTAAAGGTCGGCAAATATAGGACTATAAAGTAAATAATACAATTACTACATAAGAAAGTTAATACTATTACATTTAAGACAAAATATATGATTTTTTGATAATTAAATTAGAATCAACTACCTTTGTATAAATTTATTCTTTAATGAAAGTCAAAATTATAATATTATGCATAACTCTAATTTTTTCAGAAGTAGCATTTACACAAATGATTTTGAATCGAGATACATCTTTAATTTTTAATGAAAATGGTGTTCAGTTTACATCGGCTTTGGCTGGAGGCATAAATTCAGGCCAATTTTCAAATATTGATTTAAATTTAGATGGAACCATGGATCTGTTAATATTTGATAAATCTGGAGATAAAATACTTCCATTTATTAATGATAATGGCTCTTTTATTTACGCGCCTAAATACAGAAAAAAATTTCCTAATATGCACGACTGGGCTATTTTGAGTGACTATAATTGTGATGGAAAAAATGATATATTTACCTACTCCTCAGCAGGTATGGCTGTTTATCAAAACACATCCAACACTAAATTAGAATTTACGCTAATTACTTCATTAGTTATGAGTAATTATGGATTTAATAATTCTAATATCTATATTAGCCCCGTAGACATACCCGCAATAACGGATGTTGATTATGATGGTGATTTAGATATTTTAACATTTTCAATCTTAGGAGGTTTTGTTGAATATCATAAAAATTTATCAATGGAAATTTATGGCAATTGTGATTCATTAATATTTGAGCTCTCAGAAAGCTGCTGGGGGCTTTTTTACGAAGGACTGAATTCTTACGTACTAAATTGCCCCAACTGTCAATGTCCTCAAATTACAAATAATAGTATATTAAGTAATAAACAGAAACATGCAGGATCTACTATTCTTGCTATTGATATTGATAATGATAATGATAAAGATTTAATACTAGGTGATGTAAGTTATAACAACCTAAACCTTCTAATTAATGGAGGGGATAATCAAAATGCAATAATAATACATGTAGACTCTATATTCCCTCAGAATAACAACACTACAACAGGAGTAGAAATAAATTACTTTCCTGCAGCTTATTACCTTGATATTACTAATGATGGAATTAATGATTTAATAGCTACAACTAACAGTGAAAACAACTCAGAAAATTTTGCAAGCTGTTGGCTTTATGAAAACTTAGGACAAAATACACTACCAAATTTTGACTTTATAAAAACAAACTTTCTGCAGGAAAACATGATAGACCTTGGGACCTCTGCATTTCCTACATTTTATGATTATAATAATGATGGACTTAAGGATTTAATTATAGGTAATTATGGTTACTTCATACCCAATAATGACCCTATTTCATCATTAGCACTTTTTGAAAACACTGGCAATGACTCTATTCCAGAATTCACTCTGATTGATCGAGATTGGCTCAACATATCCACTATAAATCTAAATACCAATTTAAATATTCCAGCACTAAATCTCAGCCCAACCTTTGGAGATTTAAATGGGGACAATGATAAAGACTTAATTATTGGAGATGCTGATGGGAAAATACATTTATTTACTAACACAGGTAATGGAAACTTTCAACTTTCTAATGCAAATTATCAGAATATAGATATTGGCCAATTTGCTCACCCTCAACTAATTGATGTTAACCGCGATGGAGTAACAGATTTAATTATTGGAGAACAGGATGGAACAATTAATTACCTACCAAATTCTGGATCAATAAATAATGCAATTTTTGATACTATCATTACAAACTGGGGAGGCATTGATGTTGATCAATCATTTATAAATACCGGATTTAGCACTCCAAAACTATATGACAGTAGTGGAGTATACCAACTTTTTAGCGGAAGTTTTAGCGGATCAATCTATCAATTCAAAAATATTGAAAACAATTTAAATGGTCAATTTACAGAAGTAAATAGTACCGTATCTAATATTTGGGATGGTGGTAAATCTGCAATTGCAATTTATGATATTAATAATGATGATAAAGCTGACATAATTATAGGAAATTTATCTGGCGGTATTGCATATTTCAGTAGCAAATCATTAATAAATGACACAACAATAACTTCTAACATTATAAATAGTATAGCTAAAACATTTAATGTATTTCCTAATCCTTCAAAAAATAATTTTATTATTCAATCAAAATACAATGGAATTGTCAACATATATAATGTAATAGGAAAACTTGTCTTTACTACAATTAAAAAGCAAGAAAAATTAGAAATTAGTGACACTAATTTAAAAAAAGGAATTTATCTAATAGAGTTCAATAGACAAAAACAAAAAATCATTATCAGGTAAAATTAATATTGAAAGATAAAGTATAATCATAAAAGAATCTCCAGAAAACATTCTATATACTAAAATTAAAATCTAATTGACTGCTTTTTACGATTAGGCGACTTATTTGTATTTTGTTTTTTCATCGCTACTTGAATATTATTCTTAAGAGTACGAGCCTGATTATTTTTATAGCCTAACCCAATAGCATCATTTACATAGCGTAAAGCTAATTCATTATTTTTTAATTTATAAAACTGAATATATGCAAGGTAATAATAAGCACTAGAAAATTTATAATTTATTTTTATAGCTTTTTCAAAAATTGAAGTTGCCGTTGCTATTTCATTTTTTTGCAGATAAACTCTTCCTGCAAGATCTAAAGCTTTTTCATAATTTGGATATATATTTAAACATTGACGAATATTTTTAAGAGCCTTATCGTAAGATCTTATTTCATTATAATTCCATGCTAAATTAAGTAGTGCCACCTCATTATTTTTATCAAATTTTACTGCTTTTTCAAGATAATTAATTGCATCTACTCGTTTACCTGCCATCATCGCTTTGAAACCGAGATAGTCATTTTTATCTTCTCTTTTAACAATTGCACAAACCGGCTGATTATTAACTTTTATAGTGTGAACTGTATTTTTTGGTGGCCATATATTTTTTTGCAATTGAAAAGGATTGAGATAGCTATTACAAACAATTAAGTAGTCCCAATCGTCATTACCTCGGTCATAATATCTAATATATTTAGGTGTTACCACTTCTTTATGATGTCTAAAAAAATAATCAATAACACCATTACATCCAATAATTAATTTTTCTCCATTATGTTTATTTATTATATTATCAATTAACCATTCAGATGCTTCTTTTGTGCTATGATAATAGTAATCCATTTCATATTTTCCAAATGCTTTTTTACTTCCATATAATTCATTATAATAAATATATTGATATGGATGGTTTACGATTATATGTTTAATTGGATGAAAAAACAAACATAATAATAGTGTCAAAAATATAATTTTAGGGTATTTGTTTTTAAATACCTTTAATATGCTTTCATATCCAATAGCACTAATAATTACTAATGTTGGATACGCAAAAAGAAGATGTCGCCATCCACCATATAAATTTGAATCTTTGTAGATGATATAAATTACTGGAAAGACAAAAGAAAATAATAAAATAAATAGAAAAAATAAATTAATTTTCTTTCTGTTTTTTATAGATGTAAATAAACTAATAATAAATCCTGTTAAAATTGCTGCTGGAATAGAAATTAACATATACTTAATTGAATAATGCCATGGCACCTTATTAGACCATATTATATCACCTTCAAATACCTGTCTGATTGAGGCTGTAAAATTTGTCATTTCTTTTAATGCATTTAAAGGATTTTCAATTGGGTTTTGCAAGGCATAAGGCCATAACATAAGTCCAATAAAATATCCCGCAACAGAAGAAATTGATATTAAAAGAAACGTTTTCCCTAATTGAATTAAATTAATCTTGTTAAATATTTGACTGATTCTAGTATTAAAAAGATAATATAAGCCTGTAAACATAAATAAATAGGCTATAAGCAATAACCCTCCAATTCTTACACTAATTGCTAAAGCAATTCCAAAAGTCAGGAAAACAATAGTAGAAACCTTTATTCGTGGTAATTGTTTAAGAAATAAAACAATATAATAAATAGTATATATATATGCCATTGCGAAAGGTATATCTTTGGGATTATTCCAGCAATGACCAATAAATCTTGGAGAAAGAAACATAAACAATAAAGTTAAAACACCTACACGCCACCCTCCAATTAATCCTCCTAATAAACCAGTAAATAAAATAGCAAACCATCCTGAAAAAGAATTTAGAACATGTCTAACCTCATAGACTTTTTCAACATTAAAAATTTCATTTATTATCGCTGTAATATTATCAAAAGATTGACCATAGTACTGCAATTTAGTTTTAGGAGTATTTAATGCTGTAGAATCAGCACCACTAGTTTTAAAATAATCCATAACATATCCTGCATGCTTATAGTTTACATATTCATCGCCACTAATTCCTGATTGATAGCCCATATATGGCATAAGAAAGAATAAAATCAACGCAATTCCTAAAAAAATCAATCTGAATATTGAATTTTCAGATGCAGAATTAATTTCTCTTAATTTTTGGTTACTTAATTCTTTTAAAGGAATTAATATATACCATTTATAAAATATAATTAACCATTTATATATTTTAGTAAAATCTTTTTGAGATTTAGTAAATTGAAATGGATTACTATTCTGAAAATAATAGTTATCTATTTCTAATTCTATTTTAGAACCAAAATCTTTAATGGCATTAATAAAATTAATTTTTAAAGTACTAGCCAATAACGATAATTGACAAGCTTTATCTTTTGACAAACAGAAAAGAGGTTCTGATAAATCAATTTTTGTTTTAGTTTTTCCTTCTTCAAAAACAGGAATAATTAGCTTATTACTATATGTATTGTCTTTTGTGATTTTAATGAAATCGACCAAATAAATAAATGATTTTAATTTTTTTGAATTTAAAAACACTAACGTTTTTCCATTTGATTCATGAATAGCATTACTAAAGAATTCATTTATACCCGCATCAACACTTCGAATAGGAAATTTGGTTGTTAATTTTAATGAATATATATACTTATCCCATTCTTCAATTTTTATTGATTCTGATTTAATAAAAATAAATTCTAGAGAATTGTCTTTTGTTTTTATCTTTTCAAACGATTCTTTTAAATAATCATGTTCTTTATCTATATTATCTACATTGATAATTACAGATGTAAGGATATTGCTTAATGAATTATTTTTTTTAATTTTTATATATTTCTTATTTTTAAAAGTATTCATTTACTTAATATTTTTTATCCTAATTTTTCTAAAATATAACACATACAATTTAAAAAGATTAAATGGAGCGCTAATAAAATCCATTACTGAAATTGTTCCCTGACCAAAATCTAACCACGAATCAAGAGGGAATTCATATATTTTATTAGATAATTTATCTTGCTTATAATATATTAAAATTCGAGCAAAAATTTCAATATCAAAGAGCCATTTACTATTAAAAGATTTGTGAAAAGCAATACTACCTACTTTTCGAGTAAATACTTTAGCTCCACATTGTGTATCATAAATAGGTAAATTTAGTAAATAACTTGAAAATGAAGCAAATATACGTCCAAGAACATGCCTAAACCAATGTCTTTTGATGTCAGCCCCCATTCTCCTTATACGAGATCCAGCTATAATTTCAATATTATTTGTATTATCCTGTAGAATATCTAAAAATAATTTAATATTATATAAAGGAGTTGATAGATCTGCATCAAAATAACCTAAATATTCAACTTCTTTATTTTTCAAACATGCTAAAACAGCATGTCTGATTGCCTCAGCCTTTCCTTTATTTTTTTTCAAATTAATAATATCTACATTGTTAGCAGAATCTTTCTTAATTTGCTCCAACATCTCAATTGTGTTATCACAACTACCATCATTCACAAAAATAAATTTTATGTGTTCTAAAAACGAAACATCATTTTTAAAAAGCTTAATATTTAGTCTATCACCCTCATTATAACAGGGTATAATTATTACTGTTTTTTGCATATCACAAAACAGGAAAGTCCTGGTAAAATTATATTAAACTTGAGAAATAAATTAATTATGAAAAAATCTAGAAGTAAAATTTTTTTAATTAATCCATCAATTATTTTTCTTTTCTTCCACCCTCCAATTCCACTCATTTTTTCTAAGTCAGGCTTAAAAGCTTGTTCTTTAATTTTTGTCAATATACGTGGGAAAAGTAGAGAAAAAAACAGATATTGTGCACCTACAACTTTAAACCCACTTTTAGTAACAGTACTTTTTAAAAGGTTTAAACTATACCTTCTATAATGGCCTAACCATTTATCTCTACTAACAAATAAATTCTGAAAAGCGGGAACAGATATAAAAATAAATGTATCAGAATGAATAAAAGTTGAGGTAGATAAAGAACTTAAGAATTCATAATCATTCTTAATATGCTCAATAACATCAAGTAAAAAGATAACATCTGCTTTTTTATTTAACTTAGCAAATGATTCACTACTCTTTAATAAATTTAATTTTTCTGCTCCTTTTTGTAATTTATACTTATTAATAAGGTCATCATCAAAAGCGATATCAATACCATAATAATTAGCCAAGGGATATCTTTTAGCAAAGCTTTTTAAAAAAAATATATCGCCACAACCAATATCAAGTATATTTTTAATTTTAAGATGTCCAATATTCTTTTTAAATAGTTTGTGCATAAAAGAAACTCTTGCATGTTCCCATGGATGATGTGATTCTGTTAAATTATTTTTTGCAGCTTTATATTCTTTAATATCCATAGTTTGATATTTTAAGGCTACTAATATAAAAAAGATAACTATAATAAATCATTTGATATGATATTTTAAATAGTAGAGTCTATATTAAAAAAAGAAGCCCGAGTAAATTACTCGGGCTTCTAATATTAAAAACTATTTAACTGTTTATTGAAGGATCAGTTTCTT
>MDSV01163422.1_pt1 | contig 11906 bp, 12 predicted proteins | sample 810851 | NCBI WGS metagenome assembly MDSV01 (sample SAMN05326640, study PRJNA326480) | marine metagenome | isolation source: seawater | place: Atlantic Ocean: North East | collected 2012 | reverse complement strand
GGCAAAATTTATTTTGTCTATTTGGAATGCTTTTTTAATCATTGAAGAGAGTACAAAAATTTAATTATTTCTTGAGATATTTTGTTTGTTAAATTTTTTTGTATAGTTCTTTCATATTTTTTTAGTTCATATTTACCCGATTTATTTTTATATTCAAATCCTTCACTAAATGTTTTTTTACTTTTAATTTTGTTATTATTTAATACGTCCATTTTAACAATCACTTCGGTATAGAATATATCGGGATTTCCTTTTTCATTTTTAGATGTGATTGTTTTTTTACTACTAGAATCTATAATTAAATCATATTCTTTTTGTTTACCTTTTACATTGATGTAGTTTTTTAAGCTATTTTTTAAATTTTGATTTATATTATTATCACCAGAAAAACCGATGTTGTTTATTGTAAAGTTCTGCCCAACCATATTTTCTTTTTTTAAATATATAGGTTCAAATCCACAACTTAGTAACAGAAAGAAATTTAAAACAATTATAATTTTTTTTATTTTCATTATTTTATAATTAAATTTAGCAGCTTATCTTTAATAAAAATACTTTTAATATTTTTTTTATTTTCCAAAAATTTATTAATTTTTGTATCGTCTTTGATAATTTTCATAATATTTCCTTCTGTAGTTCCTTTTTTACAATTAATAATTGATCTTTTTTTTCCATTTATTTGAATTACTATATGTGTGTTTTCATTCACCAGAAATTTTTTATCAACAGTTGGCCAATTTATTTCATTACTAACTTTTAAATCTACCAAACATTCAGATGCAAAATGTGGAATTATAGGGGATAAAATAGATAAAATTTTTTTATAATTTTCAAATAAATTGTCGCTATTAATATCTGAATCAACTTTTTTATTTAAAAAATTATATGTTTCATAAATACTTGCTATAATTACATTGTAATTAAATCGTTCCAAATTATTGTTTATTCTATCAATGAGTTGATTTGTAAATTTTGAAACTTCATTTTTATCTTGCTGACTTTTTTCTTTTTTTTCTATTTTAATTTTAATTTTATTATGAAGGGTCCATAGCTTTTGTATAAATTTATAACAAGCAACCATTCCTTGGTCTGACCATTGCACATCTTTTTCTGGTGGACTATCAGATAACATAAATAATCTAACTGCATCAGCGCCATAATTTTCAATAATTTGTTCAGGATCTATAGTATTTTTTTTTGATTTAGACATAGATTCTGAAGAGCCAACTAATACTTTTTTTTCTGGTTTATTTTTAAGAAAATAACTTTTACCATCTTTAGTTTCTACTTCATCTGGGCTTAACCATTTATTATTTTCATCTTTGTACGTTTCATGACAAACCATACCCTGAGTAAACAGTCCTTTAAAAGGTTCTTTTAGATTAAAATTTTCATTATTATAATCCAATGCCATAGTAAAAAATCTTGAATAAAGAAGATGTAAAATTGCATGTTCTACACCACCTATGTATTGATCAACTGGCATCCAGTATTTTAGTTCTTCATAATCGAAGCCATATTTTTTATTATTTGGTGAACAGAATCTTAAATAATACCAAGATGAATCGACAAAAGTATCTAATGTATCGGTCTCTCTAGTTAATTCTTTTCCATTTATTTTTATTTTTTTCCAATTTTTAGAATTGTCTAAAGGATTGCCTTTAAAATTTAAATCAATCTCTTCAGGTAGTTTTACTGGAAGATCTTTTTTAGGTATGGGAGTTGCATTTCCATCGGAATCATATGCTATTGGTATAGGACATCCCCAATATCTTTGTCTTGATACTCCCCAATCTTTTAGCCGAAAATTAATTTTTTTCTTACCTAAATTTTTTTCTTCTAGTATTTTTATAGTTTTAACTATTGACTCGTTAGGAACTTTTAGTCCGTTTAAAAAGTCAGAATTAATTATAGTTCCTTGACCTGTATAGGCCTCATTACTGACAGTAAAATTATCATCCTCGTCATTAGGTTTTACAACCGTTTTAACTTTTAATTTATATTTATTTGCAAAATCTAAATCTCTTTGGTCATGTGCAGGACATCCAAATACTGCTCCAAATCCGTAATCCATAAGAACAAAATTTGCAAAATAGACTGGAACTTTTTGTTTTTTATCAAGAGGATTTAATGCATATAAATTTGTTTTGAATCCAATTTTTTCACCAAGTGCTATTGATTCTTCAGTTGTACCAGTTTTTGAACATTCTTCCCTAAATTTAATAAATTCAGGATCATTTAAAAAATGTTTTGAAATAGGATGATCCACTGAAACTGCTAAAAATGAGAATCCAAATAATGTATCTGGTCTTGTTGTAAAACATTTAATAGAATTAATTGGTAAGTTACCTTCTATTTTAAAGTCAATTTCACATCCAAAAGATTTACCAATCCAATTTTTCTGCATTGATTTTACTTTATCAGGCCAATATTTTAATTCCTCAAGACCTTTAAGAAGCTGTTCAGAAAATTTAGATATATTAAAAAACCATTGATTTAATTTTTTTCTTTCAACGGGTACACCGGATCTCCATCCTTTACCATCTATTACTTGTTCATTTGCTAAAACTGTTTGTTCTATTGGATCCCAATTTACATAATTTTCTTTTCTATAAACTAAACCCTTTTCATATAGCTCAAGAAAAAAAAGTTGTTGATGTTTATAATATTCCTCTGAACAAGTAGAAATTTCTCTATCCCAATCTAAAGATAGGCCCATTCTCTTTAATTGTTTTTTCATCATTGCGATGTTAGCTTCTGTCCAAGCTTTAGGGTGTAGATTATTTTCTCGCGCTGCATTTTCTGCTGGTAAACCAAATGAATCCCATCCCATAGGGTGTAAAACATTATATCCTTGCATTTTTTTTATTCGTGCTAATACATCACCAATTGTATAATTTCTGACATGACCCATGTGAATTTTACCTGAGGGGTAAGGAAACATTTCAAGACAATAGAATTTTTTTTTACTTTTATCTAATTTTGTTTTATAAACTTTATTTTTATCCCAATTATCTTGCCATTTTTTTTCAATAACTTTGAAATTGTATCTTTCCATTTATTTAAAAAATATCTGATTTAATTTTTAATTAGAACTTATATTATTTTAAAATAATTATTAATTTTTCGGAGATTTATCACTGCCTGCTCCAGATTCTGTATAATTTTTTTGATTTTCACTTATTTCACTATTTTTAATTATTGCTGCTTTTTTCAATATTGCCAACTTAATTTCTTGTCCTAAACTACTGTTGTCTTGCACAACCTTACAGTCATCTTTATTATCTTTTTTGCATATTTTTTTATGTATTATTACTTTTAATCCGTCTGCTCTAATTTCAGTTGATAAAAATCTAATTGTTATTTTAACCGAGTCTTGATTAGAATCTTCGCTAAACCAATCACTAATAATTATTCCTCCCGAATAATCAACGTTTGATAGAGGGGTAAATTCTAAAAGTTCTAAGGATGCACGCCACATTTCATTTGATGATGCAAATTGAAAATTTCCACTTCCTTTTCCACCCTCTAATAAGCTCATTGCTCTAAAACCTTTTCCTTCTCTTATATTTTTTTCCCTTTTTAATTTTGGATCACCTGGAATTTCTCTTAAATCAACTTTTTTTGGTTTAAAAGCAGCACAAGAAACTAAAAACAAAGATATTGCTATCAGTAAGACGATACTGAATGCACTATTTTCTATAATTTTGTCTTTAAAATTGTTGATTTTCATAAGTTTCTATAGAGTTTGATTATCACAAAAGTAAAGGCATAAAAAAGATATATTTTTGTGATATTTATGCAACAGTATAAATAAATATTAGGTTTTACATCAAAAAAACTAATAAAATAAAGCAATTATGATAATTTTCCCTCGTCTGTAGTTAAATTATTACAGACTTAATTATTAATTAATTAATAAACAAATAAATAAGGAGAAACTTATGACAAACTGGAAAAAAGCCGGTCTTACAGCTCTTGCTGGTTCATTAGTTGCTACTTCTGCATTTGCTGGTGCTGTAACAGTTAGCGGTTCTGCTAACTTAACTTACGCTGCAAACAGTGGTGCTCAAGACAACGCAGGTAAATCTGCTGATGAAACTGACAAAGGTAACGACGGTAACAGATGGGGTATGAATAGAACTCTATCTTTCAGCGGTTCTGGTGAATTAGATAACGGTTGGACTGTTTCTGTTTCACAAGGATTAGCATCTGGCGCAGTGAGTGGTGCTAGCATGACAGTAGATATGGGAGACATGGGATCAATTAACTATGAATCTTCTACAAGTGCTAGAGGTATGGGTAAAATTAAAGACATGATGCCAACTGCTGACGAAGACGTTGGAAACGGACTAGACTCTGACGGTACTGGTACAGCTGGTGGATTATCAGGTACAGTATCTGGTGGTGTAACTGGTTTCCATTACTCTAATTCTTTAAGTGATATGGTTGAAATTGGTTTAGGTTATGAACCTAAAGGTAGTTCAACTAATACACAAGGTGGTGTTAGTGGTAACGGAGCTGGTGCTTCTTCTGTTTCAGGTTTCATCAAAATCGATCCAATGGATGGTTTAGAAATTGGATTTGGTACTGGTGAGAAGAAAACTGTAACAGCTGGAGATAACGGTAATACAGATGACCACACTACATACTATGCTACATATGTATATGGACCTCTAACTTTCGGTGTTCAAAGAAGTAACATTGATACAGAAGGTTCATCTTCAGATGACGAGCAAACTAGATGGGCAGTTCTTTATGCATTGAACGATGAAATGTCAATTTCATACCAAGCGCATGAAAACGATGCAAACGATTCATCTGTTGATGAAGAAGCTACAGGTATTTCAGCTTCATACACAACTGGTGGAATCACAGTTAAAATGCACAGAAACTCAGGTGATGATATTAGTAACGCAGTTGCTAACGAATCAGAACACACTGAAATCGGTGTAACATTTGCATTCTAATTAGTTAGATTAGTAAACAAATTTAAAGGCCCTGTAATTTTTTACGGGGCCTTTTTTTTTATTATAATTTTTTAATATTTTCGATTTTTTTGAATAGATCTAAATAATTGTTATACTTTTCATATACATTTAGAGATGTATTATAAATTGGCTTACGTGCTTGAGTAACACTTACTGTTTTAATTGGATTATTTTTTTTGCTAAAATTCAAACAATCATTATCCCATTCTATTTCACAATAACTAAGTATTTTTTCTATTTCTTCTTTTTGATTTTTAATTAATTCCTCATAATTTAAATCATAAATGAAATTAGGTATTTTTTTTGACCAAAATTTCATTAAATCTAAATATAAAGATATAAATTTTGTTAAATCATCCTGATCATTGCTCCAAATAAGTGAATTTACATCAAATGCATTTTTATAGATTGATAAAGCGGTATCTTTTAAATTTCTTTTGCAATGAATTATTTTTGAATTAGGAAATAATATTTTAATAAATCCTAACCATTGAAAATTTAATGGGTTTTTATCTAAAATAATATCTTTTTTTGTCTGTATATAGCTTATTTTTGAATGATAATTTTTAATTATTTCAATAAGTTTCTCATCATTTTGTTTTTGATATTTATTAAAAAGATTTGTTATTTCTTTATTGTATATATTTTTAAGCATAAACTGATCCAAAATAATCATTTCTCCAGCCCCTTGTACTTTTTTGTGAGCAGCAAGTATCTGATGAGCTAGTGTAGTTCCTGATCTTGGCAAACCTACTATAAAGAATATTTTTTTTGGGTTAGAATAATTTGGATATTCGTCAAAATTTACATTGTTAAAAATATTTTTAATTTCATTAAAACGTTTAATTTCATCATCTATTGAATAATTTTTTTGTATTTTTTTTTGTATATCATTAGCTTTTTTAAAATATTCAGTAGATCTTTTGTAGTCTTTTTGATCATCAAATGATTTTGATATGGCATAGCATAATGTTGCTGTGTCCAATTCATCTAATAAATTTTTTTCCAATATTGAAACCATATCATTTTGATGTTCATCTTGTTTTTTGTAGTCTTTTATTGCACTTAACATTTTATGTGCTAAAGCATTATTTTTGTCTCGATTAAGTAATTCTGTGAGTATTTTTTTTGATTTTTCAAATTTTCCAATAATTTGATATGTGCCAGCTAAATTAATTAATATTATGGGATTAGAATTATCTAATTTGTATGCCTCTTCATACATTAGAATAGATTCATCATAATTATTTGTATCTCTTTTCAAGTTAGCGTAATTGACTAATGCGTGAATATTATTTGGATTTATTGATAATGTTTTTTTAAAAAATTTTTCAGATTTTTCAAATTCTAAAAGTACTCTATATGTTGCCCCTAAATTAACAAGTACACTTTGATCGTTTGGATTTATTTCGTTTGCACTTTTAAGTACTTTTTCAGCTAAAAAAATTTTGTTAGTTTCTCTATAGGATAAAGCTAATAAATTATAAAAAGGTATTTGGTTTGAATTTTTTTTTAATATTTTTTTTGATTTTTCTATAACCAAATCAAATTTCTTTGATAAAAATAAATTATTTATTTTTTTATACTCTGATTTTAAATAATCAATATTTGAAATTTTTTTTACCATTAAAACCTAATATACTTAATATTTTGCTTAAATAAAGAAACTGATGAAATACCATTTGTATTTAATAATTTAATTTTATTTAAATTTTTTTTATTAATACCACCAAGGCAAATAACTTTTTTCTTTGTATATTTTGATAAATAATTAAATTTTTGAATACCCAAAAAATTATTAGATTTTAATGTTTTAAAAATAGGCGATAAAAATATTAGCTCTACATTTTGAAGTTCTTTTTGTCTTATTTCTGATATGTTATGGGCAGAGCCTAATATTTGAAATTTTTTTTTTTTATTAAAATAATTAATTTTTAATTCTTTATTAAAAGCTGGAATATAAACACCATCTAAGTTCAGTTCTAAGGCAATTTTAATATTATTAGATAAATAAAATTTTCTATTGGTTTTTTTGCATAATTTTTTAATTTTATTAATTTCAACTTTATTTATATTTTTTTTGTAATTTCTATAAATAATTGCGATATTTTTTGGTAATCTTTTGATATAATTTTTCTCATAATTATTAATAAAGCAAAATATTTTTGGGAATTTATTATGCATAATATAGTAGATAATTTAACATCTATAGAGAATGAAATAAAAATAAAAATAAAAAATTCATCTTTAGATAATTATAATCCAAATATAATTGCTGTAAGTAAAACTTTTTCAATAAATCACATTTTACCGTTGATTAACCATGGACATATTCATTTTGGAGAGAATAAAGTCCAAGAAGCTCTTGAAAAATGGACTGATGTAAAAAATAATTCAAATAATATTAAGCTTCACATGATTGGAAAACTTCAAACAAATAAAGTAAAATATATATTTCCTATATTTGATTATATTCATTCACTTGATAATTTGAAACTAGCTGAAAAGATTTCCAATGAACAAATAAAAAAAAACAAAATAATCAAAATATTTATCCAAATAAATATTGGTAATGAGAGACAAAAAAATGGCATTTTAGTTGAACAGCTAGATAATTTTTATAGTAAATGCACAAAAGATTTAGGTTTAAATATTATTGGTTTAATGTGTATACCCCCAAATGACAATAAGACATCAATTTATTTTTCAAAAATGCAGTCTTTAGCAAATAATTTAAATTTAAAAGAAATAAGCATGGGGATGTCATCAGATTATTTTGATGCGATTAAATTTAATGCAACTTACTTAAGAATTGGATCCAAAATTTTTGGAGAACGAAACTAAAATATTTTAATTTTAGTTTTTCTATTTATTAATTTTATTAATGTTAAAAAGTCTTTTTTACTTAAAGCAATGCAGCCTGCTGTAGGCTGATAATTTTTGGTTAAATGAATAAATATTGCACTTCCTTTATTGTAAATTACTTTTTTATAATTATATTTAATAATTATTAAGTAATCATATTTATAATCTTTTCTATATAATTTTTCATGACGTATTTTTTTTTGTGATTTTATTTCTTTATTATAAAGTTTATGATTTGGTTGATTACACCAAGCTGTATTAGGTTTAATAATTTTAATTTTCAATTTAGTATTAGGTTTTTCTACCCGATCTTTTCGATAGTAAAGACTTCCTAAATTAAAAATCCCTTTAGGGGTTGAATAATCTCCTTCTTTTTTATGTATTTTTAGTCCTTTTTTGCCAATACAACATTTGAATTTAAATCTATCAATAATCAACTTGTCTTTATTTTTTAGTTTTATTATCATAAATTCAAATTAAATGGTTAAATCGAATATTAACATCGTTGATGCGCCAATATTATATAATATTTTGTTAGAAATTAAGGATAATTTACCATTTAATATTAAAAATCATATTACTACTGAAGATTTTTTGAAATTTTTTAATGAAAATAAGTTAAACGTTAAAAATCAATTTATAATTACTAGTTTAAATAATAAAGATTTTTTTTTAAATAAAATAAAAAAAAATTTGAAAAATATTTTTTTCTTACATAAACAAAATACAGAATTAAGTGATGAAAATCATATTTTTATTAAATATCCAATAGATATAAATAATTTTATAGAAAAGATTAATATTCAATTAATAAAAAATAAATTTGAGTTTCAATCAAAAATAACAGTGAATAATTATACGCTTGATTTAAATTCGAGAACTATGTCCAATGAAAATAAGACACTAAAATTAACTGAACGTGAAATGGATATAATAATTTTTCTTAACGAAAATAAAAAGCCGCAAAAAATTAATGATCTTCAGAGTAAGGTTTGGGACTATTCTTCTGAACTTGAGACACATACTGTTGAAACTCACGTATATAGATTAAGAAAAAAAATAAGTGAAAAATTTAATGATGAAAACTTTTTAATAAGCACCGATGATGGGTATTTTATAAAATGAAAAATAAAAACTTCATAGCAAAAGATTTAAGAACTTCAAAATATAGAACTAGAATAGTAAAACCAAAAAAAGGAAAAGGAAGTTTTAAAAGAAAAAAAAAATGAATTTAAACGTATTTTATATCAATATTAAAACTAATTATTATTCTATCTTTTTCGGATAAATTTTCAGTTACAGAATGATAAAGATAAGATGGAAAAATTAATAAATCACCTTCTTGAGGCTCTATTTGAACCGTTGCAGACGAAAATTCTCCATGCTTTATAATCTTTGGGTATCTCATACTTTTCTGCTCTCTTGGATCATAAAATTTTATACCTCCTGATTTTTCAGGATGTCTCACATAATAAGCTGCACTTAAGTATGAGTTTGGATGATTGTGTTGTATATTAAAAGATCCTTTTTTATTAATTATTGACCACATCGCTTCTATATTGACTTTCTGGTTTTCATATTTCCAACCCATATCACTCATAATTACATCCTTGTAAAATTTTTCCATAATATTAGCAAATTTTTTTGCTACATTATTATTTTCTATATCAAAAAAAGGTGAATGCCATCCACCTATGTTTGATTTTTTTTGTCCTTCTTTATTCTGATTTTTTAAACTTAAGATGTAATTTTCCAATTCTTTATTTAATTCTTTATGGTTATCCAAATTATAATGAAAAACTGGAGATGAAAAAAGTTTATAAATTTGAATATTTTTCATTTTTTATATTTTAGTAACCAATATCGATATTAAAACTTATAACAACTCTATCTTCTTCAGATAAATTTTTTCCAACGTCATGATAAAGATAAGAAGGAAAAATTAGTAAATCACCTTCTTCTGGTTTTATTGTTACTACTTCTGCAGAATAATTTGTATGATTCTCAATTTCTGGAAATCTATAAGTTTTTACTTCTTTTGGATCATAAAAATTTATATCACCACTATTTTTTGGTTTTTTTACATAATAAGCAGAACTTAAATAACAATTTTGATGATTGTGTTTAACATTATAAGAATTTTTATTATTGATTATAGCCCACATAGCTACAACTCTTTGTTTATTGGGGATATATTCCCACCCAATTTCATTAGTAATTATATGTTTTAAAAAATCTTTAAAATTATTAATAAAATTTATAGGAGGTCCAGGCTTAACAAGATCAAAATTTGGTGAATGCCAACCACCTCTGTTTGATCTAGTGTTTCCTTTTTCGTCCTTTTTTTTAAGTTCTAAAATATAAGTTAAAAGCTCTTTATTTATTTCTTTATAATTGTCTAATCTAGTTCGAAATATTGGATCAGGAAATAAATCATATACTTTTTTGTTGTTCATATTAAATTTGTTAGATATTTAATCGTGCCCCAATCTGCTGTATAACTTTTGATGACATTTCAGTACCTTTTTCTAAACTTTGACTTAATGTAAGATTGTTTACGTGACCATGTAAAAAACCAGCCGCAAAAAGATCCCCAGCTCCTGTAAGATCAACTATTTTAAGATTTTTTTTAATTCCATATTCAGTTACTTCGTCGCCTTTTATTGCGACAGCTCCTTTTTCGCCTCTAGTAATGACTAAAAGTTTTCCAATTTTTTTTGAAAAATCGATTACATCATTAAAATTTTTTGTATCAATCAAAGATGTTATCTCTTGTTCATTTGCAAAAACGATATCGAGTTTATTTTTTACAAGATCTAAAAAATGAGTTTTATGTCTATCAACACAAAATTGGTCTGATAATGACATTGCAACTTTATTTGCATTGCTTATGGCTTTATCAAATGCTTTCTTAGGATCACCCTCGTCCCAAAGGTACCCTTCTAACAATACTATTTCACTTTGTTTTATAGCATCAGTATTAACGTCACTTTCATTAATTTTGCCAGCGATTCCTAAGAATGTACACATAGTTCTTTCTGAGTCTGGAGTAACTAAAATTAAACAAGTTCCCGTAGGCAATTGCTCTTTTTTTTTTGAATAGAAATAATTTACATTTTCTTTTTTTAGACCTTCTTCATATTTTTTTCCTAAATCATCATCGCAAACTTTACCAATAAAACCAACTTTATTTCCAAGTTGAGATAAACCAACTATTGAATTTGCAACTGAACCACCTGAAACTGTTTTTTCAATATTTAGATTAGATAATAATTTTTTAAATTCATTTTCATCAAAAATTAATTTCATCGTACCCTTTGTTAATTTATTTTGAGTTATAAAATTATCTTCAACTTTGCAAATTACATCTACGATTGCATTTCCTATTCCTAAAATTTTCATAATTAAGCTTTCTTTGTTTTTATTGGTGATTTTCTACTAGGATAACAATTGGTACAAATTTTACAAGTTAAACCGTAGCATTCACGAGCTTTGCAATATTCTCTACCATAATAGATTATTTGAAGGTGTAGCTTACTCCAAAATTTTTTAGGAAATAATCTTTTTAAATCTTTCTCTGTTTGAACAACGTTTTTGCCATTAGTTAAACCCCATCTTTGTGCTAATCGATGAATATGGGTATCCACAGGAAAAGCTGGGTGACCAAATCCTTGAGACATCACAACACTTGCAGTTTTATGCCCAACACCTGGAAGTTTTTCAAGCTCTTCAAAAGTTTCTGGAACCTTTCCTTTATGTTTTTTAATAATTTGTTTTGAAAGAAAATAAACACTCTTAGCTTTTACTCTAAAAATACCTATACTTTTAATTAGTTTTTCAATTTTCTTTCTTCCTAATTTTACAAAGTGTTCTGGTTTATTATATTTTGGATAAATATTTTTTGTTACATTATTTACGTTAACGTCAGTAGTTTGAGCAGATAGCAAGACAGATACTAGTAGAGTAAATTTATTTCTATGTTTTAAAGGAATTGGTGTTTTTGGGTAAATTTTATTTAAGATTTTTAATATTATTTTTGATCTTTGAATT
>MDSV01196355.1_pt1 | contig 11907 bp, 13 predicted proteins | sample 810851 | NCBI WGS metagenome assembly MDSV01 (sample SAMN05326640, study PRJNA326480) | marine metagenome | isolation source: seawater | place: Atlantic Ocean: North East | collected 2012 | reverse complement strand
GCCAACACAAAATCTTGATGTTTCTGGACAATTAAATTTTTATAAATTTTTAAATAAAATTTATCAAGAAAGAGATATTAGTATATTAATGGTCTCTCATGATCTTCACATGGTTATTTCAACAACTAAAAAAGTAATCTGTCTTTCCAACCATATATGTTGTTCGGGGGAGCCTTCTAAAATTACACAAGATCCTGAATTTATAAATTTATTTGGTCATGATTTTGCAAATATGATGTCCTTATACAAACATGATTTTAATCACACTCATAAAGGCGATAAAAATGCTTGATGGTTTTATTATAAATGCACTCATTGCAGGAATATGTGTTTCAATAATTGGTGGTGGCCTTGGATGTTTTGTAGTCTGGAAAAAAATGGCATATTTTGGAGACTCTTTATCACATTCTAGCTTGCTTGGAATAGCTATTGGCATTTCACTAGGTCTAAATTTCACTATTGGCACCTTTATAACCTGTATAATTTTTGCCACGCTTTTAACTTATCTTCAGAATAAAAATATATTATCCAATGATACTTTACTTGGTATTCTTGCTCATGCGGCTCTCTCAATTGGAATTATAGCTATAAGTATTTCAAATCAATATGTAAATTTAGATGCTTATTTATTTGGAGATATTCTTACTGTTACAGAATCTGAAACATACTGGTTTGTTAGTGCAGCAGTTATAGTGTCTATAATTCTTTATATAATCTGGGAGAGGCTAATTCTAATGACAATTGATGAAAATATGGCAAAGTCTGAAGGTATTAATACATCAATAATTCACTCAATTTTTTTAATATTATTAGTTATTTTCGTTGCCACCTGTGTAAAAGTGGTTGGAATATTACTGATTACATCAATGCTGATAATTCCAGCAGCTGCTTCAAGGCAAATAGCAAGTTCTCCAACTAAAATGGCTTTTGGATCTGGCTTAATAGCAATAGCTTCAGTTTTTATCGGAATATTTTCATCAATAATCTTTGATATTCCTACTGGTCCATCTATAATTGCCATTCTTACATTAATATTCATTCTAACTTTACCAATAAAAAGAAATGCTTAATTTGCTTTACAGAAATGTTATGTTATAACATTATTTAATTTTTCAAAGGGAGAGGTATATAATGAAAAATATTATAAAAATATTAGTGTTATTAATTGTTTTTTCACTACCAATTGATTCACTATCAAAAGGACATGGACATGATGACCATTCTGATCATGGTGGTGGAGAAGGCGGATTCTATATACATTCAGGTATAAGAATTCATCTTGATAAAACTCTTGATGCAGCAGAAGAAAATGAACAAGTGGATGAGGCATCTACTCACTCGCATTTTGAAATTGGATATAATTTCAATGAAAGTCTATCAATTATATCTGATCTTAAAATCGAAGGCGGAGATCATGGTCATTCACATGGTGAATCAGAATCTGAGACACCTAAAGATAAATTCTTTGAGGAACATAAATCTATTATTAATAAATTATATGTAAGCCTTAAAACAGAAAAATTTGATCTATATGCAGGTAAATTTTCACCTGTTGTAGGATTTGATTTTCATAAATTTCCTGGGGCATATGGATACCAAGAAGTTGAAGGATATGCTTTATTACAAAAGGTTGGATTTGGAGCAAAGCTTGAAAGTGATTTTGGAGATGCTGGTACACACACAATTAATGCATCAACATTCTTTGCAGATACAACTTCACTTAGCCATTCAAGAATTAATAACGATGGTAAGTTAAGAAAAGCTGATGGTGGAGTTTCTAATACTGAAGACTTTTCATCATATTCAATCTCACTTGGTGGTAAAAACTTTTTCTCACTAGACAACAACTTTATTGATGGTTTTTCATACCAAATTGGTCATGCAAAACAAGGTAAAGGTGAAGGTGGTACTGAAGATGAAAAGAGATATTCAATAGGTATTGCACATTCATCTTATCTTTATGAAGGTATTAAAATGACTTTCATTACTGAATATATGAATATTTCTAAACTAGGTGGTGAAAGTGGTCACGACAGAGCAACTACTACATATGGTCTTGGCTTTGAGCATGGTAAGTTCACATTAGGTGGAACATTAACTTATAAAGATAATGATGCAGACGATGCAGATGAAAATGTTGATGATAACATTCGTCAGATTTCACTGGGTTATTATGTTGATGAAAACTTAAAAGTTGACCTAGGATATAAAAGAAAGAAAGTTTCAAACGAAGTTTCTAAAATAGCTGGAATAACAATTAAATATGTATTTGATTGGCCTTCTGGTGGTCATCATGATCATCACGATCATTAAATTTTAGAAATACCTTATCTCCTAGACTTGGGCATCAAGAGTATTTTTGGTGTCCAAGTTTATTTTTCTATCACTAAATCTCTACTAATTTTACTGATGTCTTTACATCCTGTGAGAATCATTGTTTCTATTAATTCTTTGTTTAATAAATCTAAAACTAATTCTACACCCTTTTGTCCGTCATAATTTAACCCCCAAAGTAGAGGTCTGCCAATCTGAACTACATCAGCACCTAGTGCAATACATTTTAAAACATCAGTTCCTCTTCTAACACCACCGTCTACAATTAAAGTTGCATCTTTACCTACTTGATTTCTAATTGGTTCAATCTGCTTTAAGGTTGGAACTGCTGTATCTAATTGTCTACCACCATGATTAGAGATTATTATCCCATCAGCTCCAAAACTAATTGCTTTCTGAGCATCATCTGGTCTCAAGATACCTTTTACGAGAACTGGTAGCTCCGAAATCTCTTTTATCCAACTAATCACATCAAAAGTTAGCGAAGGATCGAAAAGGTGATCAGAATGTGCTGCCATTGAGGAACCCTCATATTCTTCAATATCATCAAAATTTTCAAATTTTGTACCAATAAAATTACCGAGCTGCAAAGAGCTAGGCATCTTAAAAGAGTTTCTTTCATCAGCCTCCCTAGTTCCTAGTCTAGGGGCATCTACTGTAAATACTATTGCTTTATAATTATTTTTTTTACATTTAAGTATTAGTTCTTTGGTGAAGTCTCTATCTTTAGAGAAATATAATTGAAAAAATAACTTATCATGAACTGGCCCAACATCTTGAATACCATAATTTGAAATGGTGCTGTGAGTCATAATAGTATTGAAATTTTTTGCGGCTTTTGCTGTTGCTAGTTCTCCATCTTGATGAGCCATTTGCTGCATCGCAACTGGTGCTAAAAGTATAGGTGAATCAATATCGATTCCCATAAGTTTAGTTGAGCTGTTAATGTTTGACACATCTCTCAATAATTTTGGAAGTAGTTCATAATTATTAAAAATTTCTCTATTTCTTTTAAGAGTTACTTCATCTCTTGCGCCTGAAGAGTAATAACCATCTATTGCCTTTGGAATCTTTAAAGAAAATTTTTTTTCAAGGTCAAATAAGTTGATAATCATTTCTTTGCTAATATGAGGTTCCTTTATAATAATTTTGTATATTTGACTGTCCCAAAAATCCCGGATCAAACAGATTTAAAGTAAAAAATATTATAAAATATGCCAAAACAATCCACCAAAATTCTGACCTTCTAGCCCTGGATTTAAAATCTACGATGGATGTTGAAAATAAACATTTTTTAATCGCATCAAAGAATTCAAAGCTTTGAGTTTGAATAGCTCCATACTTATTTGTAGAGCTAATTCCTTTTTTACAACAATAAATGACTAGGCCTAAAATATACAAGCCGATAATACCTAAAAGGTTAATATTGATAAAAATAAAACCTAAATTATGAGATTGATAGAGGATAATTGGTATGCCAATCCACCAACCCGAGAGATCTAAATCGTGAAGTCTTCTCACAAATGCTGAGATATAGGCTAAAAAAATCCATATAAAAATTATGTAAGTTAATGTCATTAAAAAATTATATATGATTTTAAATTAATTTTTAAGGAATAATGCTTTTGCTAAAAACATTGTAAGACCCGTTGATCCACAAGAGACAATCATTGAAATGAGAAAAGAGAATCCATTTTTTAGCATATAAGGGAGAATTAAGAATAATGGAATTGTTGCAAGACCAAAATATAAAATTTCATAACTCATTCTAGCAATTTTATCAGTATCTTTGGTCTCAAAATAAGTCCAAGAAAAAGTTAAAAGAGAGACTAAAGGTAAAGCAATTATTATTGCAGCAAGAATTGTATTTTTTTTTGAAATTTCTGAGGCAAGGAGTACTATCAGTGAGGTAATCAAAAGTTTTAAAATATACTGAGACATAATATCAAATAATATACCATTATTTATTAATTGTTATTGTGTTACGATATCTTACTTTTAAAAAATTGGGAGAGACTATGAAAAGAATTTTTTTATTTTTAATTTTATTTTTATCTATTTTTATTATCGATTTGAAAGCTGATGATTCCAGCCGTACTACTAAATTAAAAAAAATGAGGGCGGATGCACATGCACCCTATTCCATAATGCTTGACCATTATCATAAAGAAAAAGAGATTATGCTTTCTTATAGATTTATGACCATGAAAATGGATGGTTATCTTTCCGGGACATCTAAGGGTACTTATACTGATGCGAGAACTAAACAGGGGGGAGGAAGCTATATGGTTGTTCCTCAAGATATGGATATGCATATGCATATGTTCGGAGGGATGTATGCCTTATCCGATGATATAACATTTGCTGTAATGAGCTCATATTTAGAAAACGAAATGAAAATGAAAAGACATGCAAATGGTGCAATTAAAACTATGAAATCAAGTGGAATTGGAGATACGAAAATCAATGCATTAAAAAGACTTTATCAAAGTGGTGATGTTAAAATTCATGCGACTTTAGGATTAAGTTTGCCTACTGGGTCCATATCGGAGGAAGACACGATGTTTTCAGGCTCTAAGGGTACTCTAGGCTATGGAATGCAGCTAGGGTCAGGAACTTATGACTTACTTTCATCTGCAACTTATTTTAATACAAATTCTGAATATTCTTTTGGCATGCAAATTTCAGGTGTTAAAAGAATTGGAGAAAATTCAAAAGACTATGCACTTGGTGATATAATCCAAACAAATATTTGGGGAGCAATTCCTTTCAACGATAATCAAACATCAATATCTGTTGGTTCTGAATTCAAGTTCCAAGAAAAAATTGATGGTTCTCATAAAGACATATCGTCAATTATGAGTTTTGCTCAAGATAAAGAAGCATCAGGTTTCAAAAGAATAGACCTATCATTTGGAATAAATCATGTATTTCAAAATCTTAGAAATTTAAGATTTGCAATAGAATTCATAAAGCCTGTATATAATGATGTAAATCATGTTCAATTAGAAACTGACCATGAAATAGTTCTTGGAATTCAATATAATTTATAGATTATTTTGAAAATGGTATTGATGAATGATGAAGGTTGATTAATAGTCTTCCTTCATCGTTTTTAATATAACCAAAAGTATATTCTACTTTCGTTTCATTTTTTTCTTTATCAGTGAAAAAATAATTTCCCATAGCTAAAGCAGTATTTCCCAAGAGCGAGATAGATGAATTTTCAAAACGAACATCAATCCATGGATTAATTGCAAAACCACTATCCTCTTCACATTCATTATTTGTAGCAACAAAATAAGATAAAGCTTGTTCAAATGTAGATCTAAATTGGACTTTTGAGACTTTAGTTGGTTTAAATAAGACATCTGTTAATTTGTATGCATAAAGATTATTTAAATGTTCTATGGCTCTTAATTCATAATCTTCATTGTTAATAAATTTATTACCTATATCAATAATTCCACTCTTCCAATCGTTTTGAGCATTTAAAACTTCTTCTTTAGTAATACTTGCTATTTTATTCATTATGAAATCTTAATATAGGAGATGCCTAAAATATGTCAATAAAAAAATTTTATAGTAACTTTTTTTACACTACTGTCCTTTTAAATAGTTTTCATATATATTTACGGGGTAAGGAGATTTATTATGGCTTTAACAGCAGATAAAACATTTTATCCAACAGCCAAAATGGCTATGGATGCACCAAAAGAGGAATTAGCATATGTTGCTACACTTAATGTAAAAGGAAAACCTGATTCATTATGTACTGTTGATGTAAATCCAGAGTCCTCTAGTTATTTAAATACAGTAAGTGAGCTAGTGTTACCAAATATTGGTGATGAGCTCCATCATTTCGGATGGAATGCTTGTAGTGCACACTTATGCCCATATGCTCCACATCCTGATGTTGAGCGAAGATATTTACTAGTTCCAGGATTAAGATCTTCAAGAATGTATATCATTGATACAAAAGATAATCCTAAAGAACCTAAAATCATAAAGACTATTGAGCCAGAAGAATTAATGGAAAAAACTGGTTACAGTCGTCCACATACAATTCATTGTGGACCTGAAGGTATTTATGTAAGTGCCCTAGGTGGAGGAACAAAAAGTGGTGAAGGACCAGGTGGTATTTTCCTAATCGACCACGAAACATTAGAAATAAAAGGACAATGGGAAAATGACCGTGGTTCACAATTTTATGCATATGATTTCTGGTGGCATCTTGGTCATGACAGAGTCGTTACCTCTGAGTGGGCAACACCAGATTTATTTGAAAATGGATTAAATCTTGAAGCAGCAGTTGGTGGAAGATATGGACATAAAATTCATATTTGGGATTTAAAATCTCACAATCACCTCCAGGAATTAGATTTAGGAAAAGAAAATCAAATGGTCTTAGAGTTAAGACCTTCAAAGAATCCAAAAAATACATATGGATTTGTGGGTGTTGTAGTAAATACTCAAGATCTTTCTGCTTCAATTTGGACATGGTATTTAGAAAAAGATCAATGGAAAATTAAAAAAACTATCACTATTCCTGCACAACCAGCAGCTGCAGAGGATTTGCCAGCACCACTTAAACAATTTGGTGCAGCACCTCCACTAATTACAGATATCAATTTATCTTTGGATGATAAATTCTTATATGTTTCTTGTTGGGGAACTGGTGAGTTACATCAATATGATGTATCCGATCCATTTAGTCCAAAACTAGTTGGTATGGTTGAAATTGGAGGAGTAGCTAAGAAAAAAGCACATCCTTCTGGTGCACCTGCAACTGGTGGACCACAGATGGTTGAAGTAAGCAGAGATGGAAAAAGAGTTTATTTTACAAATTCTCTATATAGTAGTTGGGATGATCAATTCTATGATGATATTAAAGGATGGTTTGTTAAGGCTGATGTAAATCCTAATGGAGGAATTGAACTAGATAAGAATTTCTTCATGGATTTTGGTGATCAAAGAACTCACCAGGTCAGACTTCAAGGAGGAGACTCATCCTCTGATTCATTCTGTTTTCCAAATGAAGACTAAGGTCTAAAATGGAACACGGACAATTATATTTCTTCCTTTTACTCGGGTTGTACCACGGTATCAATCCGGGTATGGGTTGGCTTTTTAGTGTATCAATAGCTATGCAAAAAGAGTCAACAAGCAAAATCTTTATTAGCCATATCCCAATTGCATTAGGTCATTTGGCTTCATTGGCTGTAACAATTTTTATTTATTATTTAATTAGTGATTATGTATCTCAAAAGACTACAAAAATTATCTTCGGTTTAGCCCTAATTGGCTTTGGTGCTTATAAATTATTAAAAAAAGGTCATTTCAATTGGGTTAAAATGAATGTTACAAATTTTGACCTATTCTTATGGTCCTTCTTAATGGCTTCTTCTCATGGAGCAGGCTTAATGTTGATACCAGGCTTTAATTATGAAGGAGATCATTTAATTCACCATTTAGAGCATTTTGGTTTTATAGCTTTAGTATTTCATACATTAGCTATGCTAGTAGTTTCAATGATCTTAGCATTTACTGTATATAAAGTTATAGGGTTAAGAATATTGCGAAGCAGCTGGATTAATTTTGATTATATTTGGTCATTTGTATTAATAATCGGAGGTCTATTTATATTCTTTTTTTAATTCATCTTTCTTTTCAATGTAAACAATAATATCTTTTGGATTAAAATTAATCTTAAATTTTATACAAGGATAAGAAACTACTTGTGAATAAAGCCCTCTTACTCTGTATTCTTCAAGATTAATATAAAGAATATTTTTTTTAAACTCATACGAGTTAAATTTGAAAAAAAAACTTGGATTTGGTCTGGGGCCATCAAAAATAATTAAATTATTTTTATTCCTAACTATGTCAGAATTGTTATAACTAACAGAACAATTATTCTCAGATTTTATCTCTTTAAGATTAAAATTATTATCACAAGATAAAGTTAAAAAAGAGAGAAATAATAATAACCTATAAATATTTTTTAACCTCTAACAAAAAAATTTTGCTATTATTTGCTTTTATATGTCCGCCATTTCTAATCATTAAAGTACCGATTTTATATTCTATATTTTTTGTTTTTTTATTATAGGAGATTTCATAATTAATTTCTCTAGAATTAGGCTCTAAATCATATTCCATATAAGAACTATATATATTCCCAAACATATCAGCATATTTTGGAATATTTAGTTGAAATGAGCCCTTGTTAACTCTAATTGGTTGATAAGATAAAAATCTTATAAATTCTTTACCATTATTACTAATAAGTTTTTCCACTCCTAATGACCAAGATGATGATGATAGTGTCTTAAAATTTGAATACATAGAACCAGTTGAAATATCAACTTTCGTATTTGCATGAAAATAATTTGCAAGAATTCTATAACCTTTAACGGAACTATTCGATTCTAAGAAAATAAAAGTTGTATTTGATTCATTAATTCTAAATGCCCCAGAAGAGAAAGATCCCAGAAAAGATGTAGGTTCATAAAAAACACCATACTCTCCACTAATTACATTACTTTGATTTTTATATTGTATTTTCGTTGAAGCAATATATGAATCATCTTGATTATAATGGTCTTTATATTCATCATAGGGAATCTGTCTTTCAATAAATAAATTATATGAGAGCTTATTAGTCACAGCTTTCGATAAAGTAAGGCTTTGTGATCTTCCATTCATACTGATAAGTGGGTTTGATAAAGCATTGTCTATATAAATATTTTCCATTTCTTTGTCAGCTGTTAAAAAATAAAAATCACTTGAGTAGCTATAATTGTATTCAAAATTTAGACTATTTCTTTGATAATTTAATGTGAAATTATAGAAATAATTTTTATCAGGATTTGACGATGATAAATTATTTGAATAATTATTATTCTCAATGAAATCAATGTATAAATTGCTGCTCAACAAAACTCTTTTTTCATATATATCATTGAATAAAATAGAATTAAGAAGTTCAGAATTTATATATTCACTTGTATTAAGAAAAGAATTTAAATTCATATAAAAAGTTGCATTATCAAATGAATCAAAAACTGCTACTTGTCCTGCGAATAAGGAGTCTAGACCTGAGTTTTTTGTAATTTTATTACTTTTAATAATTTTGGAGCCAAAAGCAGTAGAAAATTTAATCCCAGAGGTATTTATGTTATAAAATTTTGAATTATTTAGACTGCTTGAACCAGAGGAAAGAGCTAGAACCTCGATGGGTTTTGTCGCAGAATCTAAATCAAGCTTTCCGTGACCAAATACAGCCGAAGAATATGAATTACCATTAGTGTCTGTCAGTCCTGAAGTAGAAGCAGTAGTAAGAAGTCTATCGACAATTTGTTCAGCACTTAAAGTTGGAAAAGTTTCTATTAATATCGCTATAGCGCCTGTAACATGAGGAGCAGCCATTGATGTACCACTAAGACTTGTGTAGCCTGAATTATTATCTTCATCTGCACTCAAAATTGATACTCCAGGTGCAGCTATACACCAATCTGCAGCTACTCCGCATCTATTTGAAAAACTTGCCTCATTTCCATTTGTATCTATTGCCATTACAGCAATCCATAACTCCTTAAGGTTTGAATAATGATATGGTAAGCCTGATCTTGCTGAAGGTTGTGCGGAGGAATCATTTCCGGTTGCCCAAACCTGGATTATATTATTGCTTACCATGCTTTCATAACCATCAACTTCTGTACCGAGTGAAGCTTCAATTGTAGATTTATTAATACTAGTTATAGCTGTTGAACTACCCCAGCTATGATTAGCTACTTTTACATTTGCACTAATGGCTCTATTTGCAGCATCTGAAATAACTGAATTAGATCCAGCATCCACAAAAAAACCATCATCCTTAAGTATTTGGTATGATTGTATAGAAGTTACACCATAGGCTATCCCATGCATTCCAGTATCATTTTTATTTGAGGATATTATTCCTGCAACATGTGTTCCATGTCCATCTTGATCTTGTATAGTTGTATTAGAGTCTTGATAATTGTATCCACTAATATTTTTTCCAGAAAATTCATTGTGAGAGGTATTTATACCAGTGTCAAAAACAGCTACTACTGTTCCTTCACCAGTTAGTTCTCTTGAATATGCATCTGAAGAATTTGAATCACCAACACCATAATTATATTGATATTCAGATGTTTCATAAGAGCTAGGTTGTTGGCGTGCTGGATAGCATCCCGAATAAGAGGTTCCGGTATATGAGCAAGCACCAGAATTTGAACTTATTCCTGATGAGCCACCGCCACCTGAACAACCAGTTAAAGTTATTAAAAAAATAATGAATAAAAGTAATTTAGAAGAAATTTTCAATTTTAAATATATTATAAGGAAAAAAAGGCGAAAAAAAAGATTGAGTTTTAGTGCTAATCTCTTAGCTTTCTTCGTGATTCAAACACTATTGAATCTAACTCAACCTACACCTTAATATTAACTTATCGATTATATATGTCAATATTAAATATAAAATGTTAGGAAATTTATATGAATTACTGTATTTAATGGCTTCATCTATCTGTTTTAACTATTTGATTTACTCAGTTATAAATGAAAAAGTTAAAATTAAGATATCTCTTATTATTGGCACCCTACTCTTTAGTTTTATTTATTATTTTAATATTGGCCTTCCAGGTCTAAAAGAGGAAATTGTTAAAGAATATCTTTTGTATTTTCTTGTTATTAATATATTTACAATATTTGTATTAGTTTTAAGAAAAAAATAACTTTAATTTTCTTGAAATAATTTAATTAATTACTACCTTAGCAATATAAGGAGGTTGATATGAATATGATTTTAAGAGATCACTTTTTAAATAGTTTTTTTTCAACTTTTGAAGGGAGTCAAAAATATGATTCAGAATATGAAATTTATGAAAATGAGAGTTCTTTTGATATTTACATAGAACTACCTGGTTTAAAAAAAGAACAATTGTCAGTAAAAGTTCATGAAAACCATCTTAAAGTTAATACTAACGAAACTGGTATTGACGGCAAGAATGAGAACAAAAATAGAAGAGCTAAAAAATTTTCAAAAACTTTCAAATTACCATCAATTGTTGATCAAGCTAAAATATCAAGTTCACTTGAGGATGGGATTTTGACATTAAATTTGCCAAAATTTGAAAAGGAAGCCCCAAAAGTGATTGATATCAATATCAAGTAGATATAAGGGCCCATATTTTTGGGCTCTTATTCTTTACAAAGATAACTTGAATAGCAGCAACCCTGACATGATACTGTTGTCTTAACTGCAACCTTTCCATTAACATCACACCATTCTCTAGCTACTTTCTCTGCATCATCCTCATTGCCTAAAGGATATCTTATTCTTATATCATCTCCGTATGCACTTACGATTTTAATTTCATCGGTGCAATCTCCGATTTTGTCTTTTAATGCACTGGGATTTTCTATTGCCTCTTCATCTGCTGAAGAACATCCAACTATAAAAATGAAGAGAAGAAGGTATAAATATTTTTTCATAATAAACTCCTTAGTTTATATTTTTAGCATTTAACTGATCAACTAAGCCTT
>MDSV01129496.1_pt1 | contig 11907 bp, 9 predicted proteins | sample 810851 | NCBI WGS metagenome assembly MDSV01 (sample SAMN05326640, study PRJNA326480) | marine metagenome | isolation source: seawater | place: Atlantic Ocean: North East | collected 2012 | reverse complement strand
ATATCTGGTGAGGTCCCGGGAGAATAAGAGTGTGGATGAAAGCCTGGGTGTGATTCGCACCAAACGGCTCTCGGTGACACCTCGCGGCACTAACCAAAAAGACTACGTCCGCGCCATCGCTGATCACGACATCAACTTCGGGGTCGGTCCGGCAGGCACGGGTAAAACTTATCTGGCGGTAGCCTGTGCAGTACACGCACTGCTTGACGAGCAAGTTAAACGGATTCTGCTGGTGCGTCCTGCAGTGGAGGCGGGCGAGCGCCTAGGCTTTCTGCCCGGGGATCTTTCCCAAAAAGTTGATCCCTATTTGAGACCTTTGTACGACGCACTCTACGAAATGTTGGGATTTGAGACTGTCAATAAGCATATCGAGCGACACATTATCGAGGTGGCACCGCTCGCGTTTATGCGCGGTAGGACACTCAATCACGCATTCGTTATTCTTGATGAGGCGCAAAACACGACTCGAGAACAAATGAAAATGTTTTTGACTAGACTCGGTTTCGGGTCTACCGCGGTAATTACTGGCGATACAAGCCAAATCGATCTTCCAAAAGGCACCCAAAGTGGATTAACTCACGCCAGAAAAGTCCTCGATGGCGTGGCGGGGATTACTTTTACCCAGTTTGGAAACAAAGACGTCGTGCGTCACCCCGTCGTGCAACGAGTTGTCAGCGCTTACGAGGCGCACGAGAGAGCTCACCACACAACCTCGGGCTCGGTTCCGACATGACGGCTCGGGTGACGATAGATCGCAACACGCATGTGCCAACACCAGCTGATGGCCTTATTAAGGCATGGACAACCGAAACTCTGGCAGCATCAAGCCGTGGTAAGGTCGAGTATCCAGAGATCTGCATCCGGATAACCGATAAAGAGGAAGCGGCCCACTTCAATAAAGTCTATCGCTCAAAAACCCAGGCGACAAATGTCCTGTCTTTCCCTGCAGATCTTCCGCCGGGAACACCATCCGGCCTACTGGGAGATCTTGTGATTTGCGCACAGGTAGTGCAGCAGGAAGCAAAGCTACAGAACAAGTCCGAGGAGGCCCACTGGGCTCATATGGTCATCCATGGCGTTCTGCACTTGCTGGGCCATGATCACCAGGTGCCCACAGACGCCGACGCGATGGAAGCACTGGAAGTTGAACTCCTTGAGCGCTTCTCCTTTCCCAATCCCTATGAATTAACAGAGTCCTTGGAGGGGGCCCAACCGTGAGCGATGACCGAAAACCCGAGAGTGAAGAGCGATCTTGGCTGGATCGATTAACTCACTTTATCAGTGGTGAACCCCAAACCAAATCTGACCTAGAAGGCGTTTTGTCGCTTGCCGAAGAGCAAGAAATTATCGACGAGGATGCCCGAAAAATAATGGAAGGCGCGCTGTTTGTCAGCGACATGCAAGTACGGGATATCATGATTCCCCGCGCCCAGATGGTCGTGATTGATTCCGACAAGGGGCTCCCCGAGGTATTGGCTCAGATCGTCACAGCAGGTCACTCGCGATATCCGGTTATTGGCGACGGCATTGACGACGTAATAGGGATTCTTCTGGCAAAGGACTTGCTGCCGTTAATCAGGCATGAAGGTGAAGCGCCGCCCATTCGCGAACTGATGCGGCCCTTTACGGCGGTGCCAGAAAGCAAGCGCCTCAATGTTCTGCTGCGCGAATTTCGTCAGAATCGCAACCACATGGCGATCGTAATCGACGAGTACGGTGGTATCGCAGGACTGATCACCATTGAGGACGTTCTTGAGGAAATTGTTGGCGAGATTGAGGACGAAACCGATATCGAAGAAGAGCAGCACATCAGAAAGGGCGATGACAATCACTACCTTGTTGATGCGCTGACCCCAATTGAGGACTTTAACGAGTATTTTGACACCCTATTCAGCGATGAAGAATTCGACACGATAGGCGGCCTTGTCATCAATGCTTTCGGACAGCTTCCCAGCGCGAATCAGTCCATCAGGTTAGACAGTTATGAATTCACTGTGATTGACGCTGACGAACGTCGCCTAAACAGCCTCGCTGTCAAACCAGTTCTGGTCGCTGACATGCTGGAGTGATGCGCACCGGCATGAGCACAGCAGGACTGGCGTTATTGGCCGGACTCATTTTCCCGCTGGGGCTATCTCCCTTCGATTTTTGGCCCGCTATACCCGTCAGCGCAGGGGCGCTGTACGCCATTTTGAATCGCGATGGCCTGCTCACATCATGGCGAATAGGACTCGCTTACGGTATCGGATTTTTCGGCGCGGGCGTATCTTGGATTTATGTCAGCGTCCACGTCTATGGCGCTACGCCAGTTTGGCTGGCCGTGCTGCTGACTGCGATATTTTGTGTAGGCCTGGCGCTGATCTTCTCCCTACAATCGCACCTTTACTCCCGTTTTGCCGGTAATCAATCGGGTTGGAGGATCGTGCAGTTCTCCTCGCTCTGGGTGCTGATGGAGTGGCTTCGAACGTTTCTACTAACGGGTTTCCCATGGGCCTTCGCGGGATATGGCGTATTAGACTCACCGCTCGGTGGCTGGATACCGGTACTCGGTGTGTATGGGTGCTCGTGGCTGTTGGTCGGGCTGGGCTGTCTGGGCGCCGAGACCTTGTCTGGGCGCCACACTCCCGCATTTTTGCTGCGTGCAGGCGCGCTAACTGCACTCGCGTTCGTCGCAGCATTTAGTTGGCAGCGTACCGTATGGACGCAACCCACCGGAGAGCCGTTGAGCGTGTCTGCAGTGCAACCCGCTATTCCCCTTGCGGAAAAATGGGACCCCCGTAAACGACCACAAATCCTCGCAGACTTTGACGCGCTCTCTGAGCAACTATATGCCGAGAGTGACCTTATCGTGTGGCCAGAATCGGCACTTCCAGGCTATCGCGATCAGCTGCAGAGCACACTGCAGAGGGTGGATGAATCGGCCGAGTCTCTAGGAAAAGCGGTGATCACGGGCATCCCCACTCGCGACCATATGGGACGGTACAACAGTGTCGCCGTGCTGGGTGCAGGCCAGGGTACCTACCACAAACAAAAACTGGTGCCCTTTGGCGAATACGTGCCACTGGAAACATGGCTGCGAGGCGCCATCGCATTTTTTGATTTGCCCATGTCACAGTTTAGTGCGGGCCCTCCGGATCAACAGCCCCTACTTGTAGCTGACGCCATCACGGTAGCGCCTTTTATTTGCTACGAGGTGGTGTACCCCGATTTTGTAATGGCGCAAAGCCGCCAGACTGACCTCTTAATCACCATCAGCAATGACACCTGGTTCGGCAACAGTGCTGGGCCCTGGCAACACTTCCAGATGGCGCGTTTCCGTGCTGCTGAGTTGGGCAAGGACCTGATCCGCAGCACCAATGATGGCGTCTCGGCAATTATTAACTGGCAAGGTAAGGTAATGGTTTCGACCCCACAATTCACTAGAGCCGTGGTCTCGGGCAGCGTTCAACCCAGATCGGGGGAGACCCCCTTCGCAGTCACCGGCAGTCTGCCAATCTGGGTATTATCCTTAATCGGCTTGGTGATAGGACGGGACAGGCCCTAATACTGCTAAACTCCGCTCGCCCGACACCGGAGCGGGCCACCAGCAAGGAAGAAGTGAAACGGCATGCCCCATCGGGCGCCATCATACCGAAGGATCCAGAGTTACATGAGTCAGGAATACCAGCCGCAGATACTCGAGCAAACGCTCCAGACTGAATGGGCGGAAAGTAATCGCTTCGCTGCTCACCCAGACGACAATCGTGAAAAATTCTATTGTCTCGCCATGTTCCCCTACCCCAGCGGCAAGCTTCATATGGGGCACGTTCGTAATTACACCATTGCCGATGTCATTGCCCGCTATCAACGAATGCTGGGAAAAAATGTCTTGCAACCGATGGGCTGGGATGCCTTTGGACTACCCGCCGAGAATGCAGCGATCCAGAACCAGGTACCTCCCGCTGAGTGGACACTCAACAACATTGCCGACATGCGCCAACAGCTGGCGCGCTTGGGATTTGCCTATGACTGGGATCGGGAACTGGCCACCTGCACACCAGAATACTATCGTTGGGAGCAGTGGTTTTTTACTCGCCTGATGGAAAAAGGGCTGGCCTACAAAAAAGAAGCGGATGTGAATTGGTGCGAAACCGATCAGACCGTACTCGCTAACGAGCAGGTGATTGATGGCAAATGCTGGCGCTGTGATAACCCGGTTGAGCGAAAGGCCATTAGCCAATGGTTTATCAAGATCACGGCCTACGCTCAGGAGTTACTCGACGATCTTGACACACTCACCGAATGGCCAGAACAGGTGCGCACCATGCAGCGCAACTGGATCGGGCGATCAGAGGGCGCTACTGTCCGATTTCCCTTTCGCGATACCCCCATTGAGGTTTATACCACCCGGCCCGATACCTTGATGGGCGCTACCTATCTCGCCCTGGCGCCACAGCATCCGCTTGTCCAGGCGGCAGCGGCCGAAAACACCCAGCTCAATGCCTTCTGCCAGCAAATCAGCACCAGCACCGTGGCCGAGGCAGATATGGCTACGATGGAAAAACTGGGTATGGACACCGGTCTGCGGGCACAGCACCCACTGACTGACGAACCCCTGCCAATCTGGGTAGCCAACTTTGTGCTGATGGGTTATGGCTCGGGCGCCGTCATGTCGGTCCCCGCCCACGATCAACGAGATTGGGAGTTCGCCAGTAAATATGCGCTGCCAATTGTGCAGGTGGTGTCAGAGACGACAGAGGCGCCCGCGGATCTCTCGACCGGCGCTTACCTACAGCGGGGCCCGCTCATGCAGTCCGGTCAGTTTGATGGTCTTGATTTCGACGACGCCTTCGACGCAATTATTGGCGAGCTGGAATCAAAGGGTCTTGGTCATCGCTCAGTAAATTTTCGCCTTCGCGATTGGGGCGTTTCGCGACAACGGTACTGGGGGGCGCCGATCCCGGTGATCAACTGCACGGCGTGTGGTGCTGTCCCCGTTCCCGATGACCAACTGCCTGTGATCTTGCCCACCGATGTTGCACTGCAGGGGGTTGGCTCACCAATCAAAGATACGCCCGCTTTCTATGAAACCACTTGCCCTCAATGCGAGGCGCCCGCAACCAGAGAAACAGATACTTTCGATACCTTCATGGAATCTTCCTGGTACTACGCTCGATATGCGAGCGCTAAAAACACAGAAGCTATGCTGGATGGAGAAGCGGATCATTGGTTGGAGGTCGACCAGTACGTCGGCGGTATCGAACACGCTATTTTGCATCTCTTGTATGCCCGCTTTTTTCATAAGTTAATGCGCGATGCTGGCTTGGTCTCCAGTGATGAGCCCTTTAAACGACTGTTGACCCAAGGCATGGTGCTTAAAGATGGCGCCAAAATGTCCAAGTCACGGGGAAATACCGTCGATCCGCAGTCCCTCATCGACCGGTATGGCGCCGACACCGTGAGACTATTTAGTATGTTTGCAGCGCCGCCCGAACAATCGCTTGAGTGGTCGGATTCTGGCGTGGAGGGTGCACATCGATTTATAAAACGGCTGTGGCGGCTGGTCCACGAATTCAACGGTGCTGCAGAGACCCCATCAGAGCCCCAATGGACGGATGCTCAAAAGCTGTTGCGACGCAAAACTCATGAAACTATCAGCAAAGTGACAGATGACTATGGTCGCAGACAAACATTCAACACTGCCATTGCTGCAGTCATGGAGCTCTGCAATGAGTTATCACGACACCCTACCCAAGATCTGCTGGACCGCGCGGCGGTGAGTGAGGGACTGCACGCCGTGCTGAAAATGCTCTGGCCGATCACCCCTCATCTGAGTGAATCACTCTGGCGTAATCTCACTAACACTGATTTTGTTGAAAGTGCATGGCCAGTTGTTGACGAGTGCGCGCTGAGTCGCGAGGAGTTTCAAGTCGTCGTGCAGGTGAATGGCAAAGTGCGGGGAAAGATTCAGGTACCGGCTGCTGCAGACAACGCAGAAGTTGAAGCCCTGGCGAAAGCCAATCCCAACGTGCAGCGCTTCATTCAAGACGTCACGATAAAAAAGGTCATTGTGATTCCCCAAAAACTTGTCAATATTGTTGCCCAATGACGCCAATTCACTCATATCGCCTTGCTCAAGGTCTAACATCAGCGGCACTGCTGCTGGCGCTGATCATCGTTGCTGGTTGCGGTTTTCAGCTAAAGGGCACAACTGGAGATGGCAATACGCAGTGGGACGGTCTGATGCTGCGCTTGATTAGCGTTGATCCGCGCTCTGAACTCGCCCGCGAGGTAGGGCGAGAACTGACCGTCATGAAGATTGTATTGACCGAAGAGATCGATACCCCTACCCGGCTTACGCTGCGTGAAGAGCAATTCATTCAACGCAACGTATCTCTTACCGCTCAGGCACGGGCCGCCGAAATGGAGCTAACTCTTTCAGTCGATTTTTTGCTGCAACAAGAGGAAACACTGCCATTAGAGGGGACAGCGACTGTCAGTCGACAAATGCTAAACGACCCCCGTAACGTTGTGGGCAAAACAGAGGAAATGCGGCTCTTGCGCGAGGAAATGCGACGTGACCTCGCCGCACAAATTGTAAGACGTGTGAGTCGTGGCCTCACTCAATAATGCAGTTGAAGCCTGCACAACTTCCGCAACATCTTAACCAGTCGCTGGCTTCGAGCTACCTCATATCGGGTGACGAACCCCTGATTGTGCAAGAATGTGCCGACGCGGTCCGCCGCGCAGCCAAAGAAGCCGGCTGTGTGGAACGGCAATGTATCGTTATCAATCACAAAGATGATTGGATTGAACTGGGTCATGCCGCAGGCTCGCTCTCACTTTTTTCGGAGCGCAAACTCATAGAAATTCAACTCCCTTCGGGCAAACCCGCAACCGAAGGCAGCAAAGCGCTACTGGAATATCTCGAGGCAGGTTCCGATGACGTGCTACTGGTTGTGAGCGGGCGGATCGATAAAGCATCGCAAAAAAGCAAGTGGTACAACGGTTTAGATCGTGCCGGAGTGGTCATGCAAGTTTGGCCCGTGACGGCCGCTGAACTCCCTACGTGGTTACAAACACGGATGCACGCCGTGGGACTGCAGGTTGATAAAGATGCCATAACGCTCCTTGCCGAACGGCTTGAAGGTAACTTACTGGCGGCGGCACAAGAAGTGGAAAAACTTAAACTGCTGCACGGAGAGAACCCGATCACAGCGTCCATGGTCACCGATACGGTGTCTGACAATGCGCGCTACGATGCGTTTCGGCTAGTCGATGTGGCGCTGTCGGGGAATGCACGGGGCGCTGTCAGGACTCTGAGAGGACTTAAGGCAGAAGCAGTACAACCCCCCGTTTTGCTCTGGGCCTTGGCTCGGGAAGTGCGTTTACTCGCTGACCTCAAGAGGGATATTATCGGTGGCATCGCTGCTGTCAGTGCTCTGAATCAGCGCGGCGTATGGCGTAGTCGCCAACCTTTGGTGCAAAAAGCCCTCAATCGATTAACCGGCAGCGACCTCGCGCAATTGCAAGCACTCAGCTTTCAGACAGATGGTGCCAGCAAGGGTTTCTTACCCGGCATTGCATGGGATGCACTGGAGCGCCTGGTAGTTATTATAGCTCAGGGCGCTCCGGCCGCCAAAACGACAGTGCGACGGACGTAAAAAACCGCGACCAAACACATACCCAGTATCCCGGCTACAGTGGATACCCAGTCAAACCCGAATCCGTCAGCACCCGCGCCCAGAACCGCCGCTCCTAGCGCGGGGGCACCCATGGCAAGCATGGTCCAGACACTCATGACCCGCCCCCGAAAGTCTGGCAGCGTGCTCAGCTGGATTAATGTCTGACAGCCCGTACCCGCTACCGTCGTCGCCACACTCAACGACGAAACCCAGATTGCCATCGATACAACATCGGATAAATTGCGCAGGATCACAAGCGTCGTACTCGACAGTGCAATGGCCATACACACCAGCAATAGCAGACGCTCGAGATCGGCCGTCTGACGACTGACCAACAACCCGCCCAACACCGAGCCGAGTCCCGCCATGGCGACCAAGATAGCCAACTCCGACGATCCGCCATTCAAGATCTGGCCAGAAAGTGCCGGTAACAGCTCGATGAGGGTGCGGCCGAGCAAGCCATTCAGCGCTGTTAGCGCCAGTAATAATCTGAGATCTGCTCGCTGAGTCAGGTGTCGCGCCCCCTCCATAAATTGACTCAGGTAGGACGTCTTCGCGCTAACCGGGCGGTTCAATTCCACTGTAAGCCGCGACAATCTCCAGAAGGAGACAGAGAACAAAACCATTGCTGTGAGCCAGGCAGCTACGGTATCAACCTGCGCAACCAGCATGGCACCCAGAGCAGGTCCTATCATGCGGGCGATATTGAATGACATAGCTGAGTAACCCACCGCACTCGGCAAGGCTTCCCTCGCAACCAGTAATGGCACCATCGCCAGTCGCATCGGTGAATGCAGTGAGGTGGCAATACCCAAAGTTGTGGCCAAGAGCGTTAGCGCGACCCGATCATAAAGATCCCAGTAAGTGGTCAGCGCGCCCGCCAGCGCAATGACATTATGGAGAATCATCGATAGCTGCAATCCCCGCTGGGGATTCACACGATCTGACAATATGCCAAACCAAGGCGATAGCAGGAGTGCAGGTGCCAGCATGAGCGCACCGACAATCCCGACCCATGTTGCAGAGTGAGTGAGCTCCCAGGCACTCCAACCGAGGAGAAATCGCAGTAACCACGCGCCTAAGCTGGAAAACCAACTCGCCGGGTAATAACGACGAAAACGTTGATCTGCAAGAGCAGAACGATGTATCTGTCGCTTTTCACGACAGTCAGAAAAATCTTCTCTTGCTTTTTTTGTCATGCTTAAATACTGTTTATTTATACAGTTATTTTGCTGTTGTACTGATAGTGATCTCGTTTAATTCAACGACATCTAAATCAGTAATACGCGCCATTGGCAACAACGTGAAACAGGGATACATCATGGACTACCTACTCGAAGATATTTTCCGTCGTGCCGATACCTGGCGGGGTATGGGTCAAAGTCATACTGCTTTCCTGAGTGCCAACGTACTGTCGGCAAACAACGAAACACACTCCCTACAAGGTGTTGAAACCGGATTCGCTACTCTGGATGCCCAACTGTACAACAGAGGCTGGCCACTGGGTGGGAGTATTGAAGTCATCAGCGAGCAGTGTGGGCTGGATGCCATGGGTATCTTTATGCCCATCATGAAGAAATTGTCGGGGCAGGGACGCTGGCAGGTATTTATTGACCCTCCCTATACACCCTATGCGCCACTGCTTGCGGGAGAAGGGGTTGATCTGCAGGAAATTATGCTTGTACACCCACGCGACCGCGAAGAGTTACTTTGGTCCACAGAACAGGCATTGCGCAGTACGACCTGTGGTGTCGTCTTTGCTTGGCTTGGTGCGACAGACTATCGGTATGCAGAACTACGAAAAATCCAGTTGGCAGCTGCCAGTCATGGCTCGCTGGCTGTGCTCTTCCGCTCTACGGAGGTCTTGTCACAGGCTTCTCCAGCAAGCCTGAGAATTCAGCTAGAAGGGTATCGACAACTCAAGATTATCAAGCAGCGAGGGGGGGGCCAAAGCAGCACTATTCCTCTTCCCTTTGATGACTCACTGCACCTGAACTCGCCAGTATGGTCTCTGCCAGATCAACCACCATCACACCGATCGCGCCCTGAACTGCGCCCTTCTGCTTGATCGAATACTCATCAGCACCGCAACCACCAGCAGAAGCGAGGCGCTGTGGCTTCCACAGAAAAGAGCGGCTATGCTTGCGCCCGTTTTCGATGATGCTGAGAGACTTATGCAAGATTTCCCCCACCATTACCGCTGTGTTGCAACCGCAAATGCTGATCAGTCACAGGTCCATGTCGCCAGCCAGGGATTGGCAGATCTCACAACAGATGTTCCAAAAGAATTTGGTGGGCCGGGCGATCAATGGTCTCCGGAAGCATTGCTCGTTGCCGCTGTGGCGGACTGTTTTGTCCTGACTTTTCGAGCCATCGCAGCCCCATCAAGAGTGGTGTGGCACGCGCTGGATTGCGACGCAACAGGCAAATTGGAACGGATTAATCGCTCACCCCAATTTACCGAAATTCATCTTACCGTCCGAATCAGCGTTCCTGACAATATGGAAGAAGAAAAAGTACTGAGAGTACTCAAAAAAGCAGAAGACAGCTGCCTTATAACCAACTCACTAAACGCTACCGTGCACCTCAATACAGAGATCACGCGTCAATAAGCATCGAGCTGGGCCAGCAAAGATCATCGCTGAGACCTTTAAATGAGTCCCCACATCCCCAAAAAAAAGCCCCGCATCAGCGGGGCTTTTTTCATCACCGCAGTATTTAGGGTGACACACTCACCACGACTGCACCGGACCCATCGATATCAAACCGATCTGCATCCATCACCTTGGTCCAGGCGCTGGCAAAATCCTTGATAAAACGCTGACGACTTTCATCAAAAGCATAGAATTCCACCACTGCACGCAATTCAGAATTAGAGCCGAATACCAAATCGAACTCGGTAGCAGTCCATTTCAGATCCCCACTCTGGCGATCACGCCCTTCGAATACATAGGCTTGGTCAGAAGGTGCCCATGCCGTATTCATATCGAGCAGATTGACAAAAAAATCGTTGCTCAATACGCCCGGTCGATCTGTGAGCACACCGTGATCACTCCCAGCCGCATTGGCATTCATCGCCCGCATACCACCCAGCAAAACGGTCATCTCTGATACTGTCAGATTAAGCAAATCAGCCTTGTCGATCAGAGCCTGAGCTGGGGTCATAAAGCCGAGATCAGCCATATAATTGCGGAACCCATCGTAGCGAGGCTCCAGCACCGACATTGACTCGACATCACCCATACCCTCGGTCGCATCGACGCGCCCCGGGGTAAAGGGGACTGAAACCGTCACGCCAAATTCGGCCGCGGCGCGCTCCACGCCAACGTTGCCCGCCAGCACGATCACGTCCGCCAAAGATACTTGCTTTCCTCCGGAAAGACGGCTGCTAAAGCCACTCTGCACCTCTTCCAGCACGGCAACCGCCTGCGCCAGAGCGTCGGGGTTATTGATCGCCCACTGATTCTGGGGTGCCAGGCGGATACGCGCGCCATTGGCGCCACCGCGCATATCGCTGCCACGGAAAGTTGAGGCTGACGCCCACGCAGTACTCACCAGTTGCGTATTGGTCAGCCCGGTCTCAGCAATGGCATCCTTGAGTTTGCTGATCTCGCGATCACTGATAACCTCGTAGTTTCGCGCCGGTAACGGATCCTGCCAAGCGAGAACCTCAGCGGGCACACCCTCACCCAGATACCGATTCCTTGGCCCCATATCGCGGTGCGTCAACTTAAACCAAGCCTTGGCAAAGGCCAGTTCGAACTCTTCAGGATTTGCCAGAAAGCGCTGTGAGATCTCACGGTAGCTGGGATCAAACTTCAATGACAAGTCCGTGGTGAACATGACCGGCGCATGCGCTATACCCTCAACGTGCGCGTCCGGGATGGTCCCTGCCGCCGCTCCATCCTCGGGCTGCCACTGCACCGCGCCTGCCGGGCTGCGGGTCTGCTCCCACTCATAAGCGAACAGATTAGCCAAATACATCATCGACCACTGGGTTGGCGTGGCCGTCCAAGCACCCTCCAGCCCAGAAGTGACGGTATCCTCCGCATTGCCTTTACCGCAGGTGTTCTTCCAACCAAAGCCCTGCTCCACAATCGCCTCGCCCGTGGGTTCAGGGCCCACACAGTTTGAGGGTTTGTGCGCACCGTGTGCTTTACCAAACGAATGCCCTCCCGCAATCAGGGCCACTGTCTCTTCATCATTCATCGCCATACGCCCGAAGGTCTCACGAATGTCATGT
>MDSV01146315.1_pt1 | contig 11909 bp, 11 predicted proteins | sample 810851 | NCBI WGS metagenome assembly MDSV01 (sample SAMN05326640, study PRJNA326480) | marine metagenome | isolation source: seawater | place: Atlantic Ocean: North East | collected 2012 | reverse complement strand
TTACAAATTTTAAAACGGAGGTATGTTTAGGACCAATTTCATATGGGTTACCATCTATATATGCAATTTTTCTTTTTTCTGAACTCATTAATTATCTTTCACTATATCATTCTTCATTTCATCACCAAAATACTTTAAAATATTCATGATTGGAGTAGGTATTGCACCACATAAAGCACATAAACAACCTTTCTTCATTGTTATTAATAGCTCATTTAATAGCTTTAATGGAATTTTAGCAGTTTTATTTTTTGCTTGGTCAAACATTTCCTTGCCTCTATATGAACCTAGTCTACCAGGAAAACATTTTCCACATGATTCTTCTGCTGAGAATTCAAATAAATGATGAATATATTCAACCATTGGAAAGTCTTTTGGTATACTCACTATACTTGCATGTCCTAACATAAATCCTGCAGCAGTGAACTCTTGGAAATCTAGATTTAGTTTTTCAGCTTCTTCAATAGGAACAACTCCACCTAATGGTCCACCGATTTGTAATGCTTTGACAGGTTCTTTAAAACCTCCACCAATATCATTTAAAATTTTTTTCATCGGAGTTCCCATTTCAATTTCATAAACCCCTGGATTATTAAAAAAACTATCGAAACAAACTAATTTTGTACCAGCTGACTTTTTATTACCAATTGCAGCAAATTTTTCCGCACCATTAATAAGTATACCTGTAGCTGCTGCTAAAGTTTCTACATTATTTACAACAGTTGGTTTTTTATAAAGTCCTTCAGTAACAGGAAAGGGAGGCCTAACATCTACTTCAGCTCTTCGTCCCTCAATGGAAGCTATTAAAGCAGTTTCTTCTCCACATATGTATGCTCCTTGTCCAATACAAATATTTAGATCAAAAGAAAAATTTGTCCCAAAAATATTTTTACCTAGTAAACCTTCTTTTTTTAAAGAGTTAATACATCCATTTATCGCTTCAATAGATTTTGGATATTCACCTCTTATGTATAAAACGCCTTCATCACTTCCAATAACATATCCACATATAATCATGCCAAATAAAACTTTAAGTGGCTGATCTTCTAACAGGTACCTATCTGAAAATGCACCAGAGTCTCCTTCATCAGCATTACATATAACATATTTTTTTTCTGATTTAGCCTTTCCACAAAAATCCCATTTCATACCAGCTGGAAAACCAGCGCCACCTCTACCAGTTAAATTTGAGTCTAATAGTGATTTAATAATTTTTTGTTTATCTGTATTTATAAATTTATTTAAAATGTCTTTAAATTGCTCTAAGTTTGAAAGCTTATCATCCATTAAAAAACTTGTTGAAGCGAAGCTTTTAGAAAAAAACTTTTCTTGTTTTATTTTTTTACCTTTAATTATTTCATCGATTTTATTAATGTCGTTACCAGCATAGTTTTCACCATCATAATGAAAAGCTTTATTTTCATAGCAATGGCCAAGACAAAACATTTCACCAACTTTGTCATCACCTAATTTTTCTTTTAACTTTTTTTTTAAAGGTTCTTGTGTTCCAGAACACATACAAGCACTTCCATTACATACAAAAGCTTTTTTGGCTCTATGAGCTGGTCTCAAAAATTCATAAAAACTTTCTGCACCATGAATAGTGGATACACCCATATGGTATTCATCAGCTATTTCTTTAATACCACTTGAGTCTTTAGAATTTAATGATCTTTCAGAAATCTTTTCAAATAGGTTTTTTTTTAAACCAATTCTTCCTGATAAGTTACTGATATTTTTTGACACAATTTACCTTATTAAAATTTTCAAGTTTTTATTATAATTCTTTCTTTATTACTATAAATATTAAAACTGTCCTCTTTTACAAAACCCACTAACGTCATGTCAAACTTATTAGCCAAATCAATAGCGAGGCTGGTTGGCGCACCCACTCCTATTAGAACTCCTATATTTGCCATAAGAGCCTTTTGAACGAGGTCAAAGTTTAGTCTTCCAGAGCAAGTTAGAAATTGAGAACTATTATCAAGTAATTTTTTTTTTAAAATAAAGCCGATTAGTTTGTCCAAAGCATTATGTCGCCCAACATCTTCTTTTAAAGCAATTATTTCTCCACTAGTATTAAATAATCCACTGGCATGAATTCCGCCTGTTTTCGAAAACTCAGATTGATTTTTTCTTAGCATACTTGGAGATTTCATTATTATTTCATGATGTATTTTTGGAATAGATTTTATTATTTTATCTTTCTTAATGATCTCCAAAGATTCAAGAGAAGTTTTTCCACACACACCACACGAAGAATTAGTCAAAAAATTTCTTTTGATTTTATTAATGTCAACATTTTCTGAATTATTTATTGTTACAATAACTTTATTATGTAATTTGTATTGACCAACAGGCTTGCCACTAAATTCAATATTTTTTATGTAGTTAATCTTTTCAATTACTCTCTCATTAAAAAGAAAGCCAGTGACCAAATCCTCATCGTCTCCAGGAGTTCTCATTGTAATAGATATGGTATCTTTAATCCAATTATCTTTATTTTGATATTTGAGTATAATTTCTAATGGCTCCTCAATAGATATTTGATCATCAATTTCACTTGATTTGTTAGATCTAAATTTTGTTACTTTGTAATTAGAATTCATTTGGTTAGTATATTTAAACTGGTTAAATTTGAAACAACGAAAAGATTAACTTTTCCAATCACTTGGGTAGTTTTTCTTTAAAATGAAACGATTTAGAATGATTGCATAAATAATTATTATTATTGAACCAAAAATTATTGGGTTTAATAAAAAATCATAAGAAACCGAGCCCAAGATTATAACAATAGGATTTCCTCCTGCTGGTGGATGAGTTACTCCTAGCAATATCATTATAAAAATACCAAGACCTACTGCAATAGCTATTTGTAAAAATTGATCTACTGGAGTAAACTTTAAAATTAAAACACCAACCAAAGATGTTACTAAGTGTCCAAAGAAAACATTTTTAGGTTGGGCAAAAGGACTTTCTGGATACCCAAAAAGTAGAACCATAGAAGAACCAAATGATCCAACCAGGAATAACCCATAAGGAGTTTCGAAACTTAAAAATGAAAGAGTACCAATCGTAATTATTGAAAATATTAAAGCAAATAAAGCTCTGTTAAAATTTTCTTTTATTGTATTTATCATATATTTTTATCTTAAATGTTATTGTTAGTTTAAAGCTTAAGAGCCTTTGAAAGAGTTTTAAAAGGAAGCAACAAACATTCTTTTCTAGCAATGTTGTTTATATTCATAATTTTTTTAAAATCTTTCCATTCATCAGTATTTTTATTTATATCTTTATTTTTATCAAAAAATAAATTTGAGTCTGATAAAAGATTTAAAACTTTATTCATAGAAAGCTGAATAACTTTTCTTGATAACAGGCTTACAGCTGCTTGACAATAAACACAAGATTTACACTGATAACCAAAATCTGTAATCTTATTATCTTTTATAATTAAGCTGATTTGCATTTCATCTCCACAAAGTGGATTTTTATTTTTACACTGATGGGTATGATTTTTTATATTTCTATGATTTTCAGTATTTGATGCAATTTTTAAAATTTCTAGATCCATTATAATTCTTTAATTCACCGATTAATGTTTTATATTTTGTTTATATGAATGATAACAATATTTTAGCCGTTGTACTAGCCGGAGGTCAATCAAGAAGATTTGGCAAAGATAAAAATCAAGTAAATCTTGGTGACATGACTTTACTTGAGCATGTTTTAAAAAAAATTTCAGTCAAATTTAAAAAAATATTGGTAGTATCGAATCATAATCATAATTTGGAAAAAAATGATAAAATAACTATTATTCCAGATTGTATACCTGGTAATCTTGGCCCGCTAGTTGGAGTTTTGAGTGCAATGAAATGGATTAATGAAAATAACCTTAAGTATGAATGGATAGCAACCTTTCCCTCAGATACACCATTTTTTGATAATTCGATTATTGACAAATATAAATTAAGAATGAAATCTAGCAAGAAATTATTGCACTTTATAAAATCAAATAAAAAAAGACATAATATTTTTGGATTATGGTCTATTAAGTTATTAGATATTTTAGAAATAGACTTAGTAAATAAAAATTTTAGAAAAGTTGAGGATTGGGCAAATAAAATTGGAGCAGATATAATTGACATAAAAATTGATAAATTTGATCCGTTTTTTAATATAAACACAATAGAGGATTTAGAAGAAGCAAAAAAAATTATGAAAATTTATAATAATGATTGATTACAAAAAAGCACAAAAAATTTTATTAAATTCTAAAATTGATATAGGCAATGAAAAAGTAAAAGTTTCAGAGTCATTAAACAGAATTTGTTCATCAAACATCTATTCTAGAGTTAATTATCCATCGGGAAATAATGCAGCTTTTGATGGATATGCGATTTTTACTAAGGATACAAATAACATAACAAAAAAATGTCCACAAAAATTTAAAATTTTAAAAACAATTGCAGCCGGAGATAATCCAAAAATTAAAAAATTTAACAAATTTGATGCTATAGAAGTAATGACAGGTGCTTTAATACCCAAACCGTTTAATACAATTATTCCAATTGAAGAAATAAAATTTTACCCAAGTGTTAATAATAAGAAATATATTTTATTAGATAAAAAAATTAAAAAAAAATTACATGTAAGGTATATGGGATCTGATTATACAAAGAAAGAATTAGTTATAAAAAAAGGTGTATTTATACAACCATCACATATTTTAGCATTTAAAAGTCTTGGAATAAAAAAAATTATTGTAAAAAAAAAACCAAATGTTTTATTTTTTTCAACAGGAAATGAAATTTCTAATAAACAAAAAATTCCAATCTGGAAAATAAGAAATTCAAATAATTATTATATTAAATCTTTAGCAAATAATTTTCATTTTAATTTTATTAATGGTAAAATTTTAAAAGATAAAGATGAAAATTTATTTTTTAAATTGATTAAAAAAAATCTTACTTCTAAAATTGATATTATAATTACATCAGGAGCTGTTTCAGCAGGTAAATTTGATTTTGTACCAACTATAGTCAAGAAATTTAATCTGTCTCATTTTTTTAAGGGAGTATCAATAAGACCAGGTAAACCCATTTTATTTGCAAAATTTAAGAATAAAAACAAAGTGTTTTTTGGTTTACCAGGAAATCCAATTTCCTCAGCAGCATGTTTTAGATTTTTTGTTTATCCTTATCTTTTGAATATTTTAAATTTAGATAAAGAAAAACCATTTAAGGCAAAATTGAAAAATGAATTTAAAAAAAGAATTAACTTTACAAGATTTGTAAAAGCTAGCCTAAGCTCAACCAGTAATGGAAATTTAGAAATTGAAATTTTGAAGGGTCAAGAATCTTTTAGAGTAAAATCCTTTATTAAATCAAATGTATGGGGTGTTTTTGGAGCTGGTAAGTCTAGTTTTAAAAAAGGGTCTTTAGTTGATTGTTATAACGCCACAACTTCTAATAAAAATATCTTTAATTAAATATCGTTTTATCGTACTGAGTAATATAAATTATTAAATAACTAGATTAATGGAATTAAAAAATGAAAAATTAGCAATACCAGTTGTACTTTTTGCAGGTTTGCTCTGGTCTTTTGGTCCTTTTGTAGTTAGGCATATGGATGAACCAGGCTTAGTTCCTTGGCAATACATCCTTACGCGAGGTACAACTATATTTTGTCTAATTAATATTTACCTTTTTTTAGAGGAAGGAAAAAATTTTTATAAAAATTATCTTAAGCTTGGTATTTCAGGTGTAGTTGGAGGAACAGGACTCGGTATTGCTATGATTACTTTCATCATGTCTATTACCAATACTAGCGCCGCAATAACTTTACTATGTTTATCTGCCATGCCTTTTATAACTGCATTATTAGGTTTCTTGTTTCTAAATGAAAGAATATCAACTAGTGTTTGGATAGCTATAATCATTGCAACTATTGGAGTAGGCATTATGGCTTATGGTAGCCAATCTATAGGTACATTAACAGGTTTATTCTTTGGTTTGAGTTCAGCAGTTGGATTTTCAATTTTTTCTGTTTCTTTAAGATGGAGAAAGGAAACTCCCAAATTTACCACAGTTGCTTTTTCAGGTTTTTTTTGTTTTGTTTTTTCATTAATACTTTTACTAATTAATGACCAAAACTTTTTTTCATCAAGTAAAAATGAAAGTTTATTTGCACTTCATGGAACTATAGTTTGTCTAGGTTTGATTTTATATTCAATAGGATCAAAAAATCTGCCTGCTGCTGAACTAACTTTATTATCTTTAACAGAGGTTATTGGAGGAATTTTTTGGGTTTGGGTTCCAATTTTAGGTATTAATGAAATCCCAAGCAACAATACTATCATTGGTGGTTTTTTAATTTTTATGTCAATCATTTATTATAGTTTAGTTATTAAAAACAATAGACGCTTTATTGGACTAAATTAATTTTTTTATGGAAAGACCTGATTTTTTTACATTAAAAAATGGAGAAAAAGCAAAACTTCCTTTTTCAGAAAAAGAATATCAAAGAAGAGTAAATAATTTAAGAGCTATAATGAGCAAAAATAATCTAGATATGGTTATTTTAACATCAATGCATAATATCGCTTATTATACAGGTTTCATATACTGTTCATTCGGTAGACCTTATGGATGTGTTGTAACAGCAAATAAAATTTCAACTATTTCAGCAAATATAGACGCAAGTCAACCATGGAGAAGATCTCATTGTGATAATGTTATATTTACTGATTGGAAAAAAGATAATTTTTTAAAAGCAATAGTTTCAATTATAGGAAGAGAGGAGCCACCAAAAAATATTGGAGTTGAAAATGATCATTTAACAATAGATTTTAAGGATAAACTATCATCAATTTTTACATTCTCAGTATTTATTGATGTATCAAAAAAATTAATGCAAACTAGAATGATTAAGTCTGTGGAAGAAATAGAAATTATTAAGAATGGAGCAAGAATTGCAGACATTGGAGGAGAAGAAATAGTAAAAAATATTAAGGTAGGTGTGAGTGAAATTGAAATTGCAATAGCAGGAAGAGATAAGATGGAAAGAGAGATTGCAAAAACTTATCCTGACGCAGAGTACATGGATACATGGGTGTGGTTTCAATCAGGAATAAATACGGATGGTGCGCATAACCCTAAAACTTCTAGAAAACTTATTTCAGGAGATATTCTTTCTTTAAATACCTTTCCTATGATTTCAGGTTACTACACAGCATTGGAAAGAACTCTTTTTATAGACAAGATTGATGATGCCTCATTAAAAGCTTGGGAAGCAAATATTAAAGTTCATAAAAAAGGTTTAGAATTAATTAAGCCGGGTGTAAAATGTTCAGATATTTGTCATGAACTTAATGAGTTATTTTCTGAACTTGGCTATCTTCATTACAGAACTTTCGGTTATGGCCATTCCTTTGGCGTATTATCTCATTTTTATGGAAGAGAAGCGGGACTAGAATTGCGTGAAGATGTAGATACAATATTAGAGGAAAATATGGTTGTTTCCATGGAACCAATGATCATGATACCAGAGGGAACCGCAGGAGCAGGTGGATATAGAGAACATGATATTTTGGTTATAGGGAAAAATAATGCAGAAAACATTACTAAGTTTCCTTTTGGTCCAGAACACAATATCATTAAATCATAAATTATGAGTGAAAAAAAAATCATTGTTAACAGCTGGAATGAATGGGATCCCTTGAAGCATGTAATCGTAGGGAAAGCTGACGGTACTTGTATACCAGCTCCTGAACCTGCTTTAGATGCAAAAGTTCCGGAAGACTCAGATATGCGAGGCCAATTTGGCCCAAGAACAAAAGATACTATAGATAAAGCAAATCAACTACTTGATAATTTTTCTAATATGTTAATTAAAAGAGGCATTAGAGTAGACAGACCAGACCCAATTGATTTTAATCAAAAAATTTCAACACCTGATTGGGAGACAGACACAATGTTTGGCTGTATGCCACCAAGGGATATTTTATTAACAGTAGGTAAGGAAATTCTAGAAGCCACAATGAGCTATAGATGTAGATGGTTTGAATATCTATGCTACAGACCTTTGTTAAAAAAATATTATAATGAGGATCCAAATATGAGACATGAGTCTGCACCAAAGCCTAGATTAACTGATGCAGATTATAGAAAGGATTATTTGTCTGATAAGATTGGAATTCAAAAAAGATTAGAGTGGACAGAAGATAAGTTTTTTGTGACCACAGAAGAAGAACCTTTATTCGATGCTGCTGATGTTTTAAGGTTTGGTAAAGATTTAGTTGTTCAGCACGGATTTACAACAAATTTAAAAGGAATTGATTGGCTTAAAAGACATTACAAAGATCATAGAGTACATGCAGTTAATTTTCCAGGAGACCCTTATCCAATTCATATTGATGCAACTTTTACTCCAATTAAAGAAGGTTTGATAATTAATAATCCACAAAGACGACTGCCTAAAGAACAGAGAAAACTTTTTGAGGATAATGGATGGGAAATAGTTGACTCAGCACAACCTGCACACAATGAACCACCACCTCTATGTTATTCTTCTACATGGTTGTCTATGAATGTATTAGTATTAGATCCAAAGACTGTTTGTGTAGAAAAAAGTGAAGTGTATCAGGCTGAACAATTAGATAAATTAGGAATGGAGGTATTGCCAGTAGATATGAGAGATGCTTATGCATTTGGTGGAGGACTTCATTGTTGTACAGCAGACGTTTATCGTGAAGGAGAATTAAAAGATTATTTTCCCAAACAGAACTAGCTTGGATTTTCTTTATTCACCTTATTGAAAAATATTTTTTTAATTTTCTTTAGATTTGTCAATTTCAAGAGCCTCAAGTTTAGAAAACAATTCTTCTTGAGAACTTTGATCATCTTGCTCTTTTATAGCTTGTTTTAGTCGTTCTCTTTGTCTTATCTTGTTTTCTTTTAATTCTTCTTCTTCTAATTTAATTCTTTGTTCTTCATCAAATTTATCTTCCCATTCTTTTATTTTTTTAGCTTCTAAATCTTTTTTCAATTCTTCTTCCTGTTCTTTTAATTTTTGTTCTTTAATTTTCTTTTTTAATTCTTTTTGATCTTTCTTTTTTTGCTCTTCTTCTCTTACTTTAAGATCTATATCTTTTCTTGACTGTTCTTCTTTAATTGAATTTAATTGAATTTCTATTTTTTTAAGTTCTTTGTCTAATTTATTAAGCTCATCTTCTTTTATTTTTAAACCTATTTCACTTTTTTTAATTTGTTCACTTTTTAACTTCAATTCATCTCGTTTTAAAAATTGTTCTTTATCTTTAATTTTGAATTCTTTATCTTTAAGTCTCAAATCATCGTCTTTTAATTGAAGTTGTTGATCTTTTTTTCTTAATTCTTCATCTTTTTTTCTATAAAAATCATCTTTTCTTTTATTTTCTTCTTCTTTAATTTTTAATTCTTTATCTTTTAATCTAATCTTTTCAAATCCTTTTTTAATTTGATCCTCTCTAAGTTTAATTTCTTTTTTTTCATTATTTTTCTGTTTTTTTTTAAAATTATCGTAAACTTTATTCAATAATAAACCAATTTTTTTTGGTTTGTTTTTTTTTATTTTTTTTTTAATTTTAGCCATTTTGTATAAATTTAATTTCACCAAAATCTCATGAAGTTGACAACTATTAAAATTTGTTTTTTTTTTATATGTGTCTAAATTGAGTTACAACTTGTGAGCGATTAATTATTTAGACCTGAAGTTTTTCTTCATCAACTTCAGCTTTTTTAGGCTCTTCTATTGGCTCTGTTGTAGGATTTAATTCAATACCCGCAGGTGTAATGGTAAGAGGCATTGCAACAAATTGTGAGTCAGGATTGTCAACTGTTGGTCTCACTCCCATTCTATAAATTCCAAAAAATCCTATCACAGCATGAAAAAAAAATAAGAATATAAAAAATCCATTAGATCCAACTAGATTCATAAAAATTGAACAAAGAAACGGACCACTCATAGCACCTAAGCCAAAACTAAATTGTAAACCTGCTCCAGCAGCTACAAATTTTTCTTTTGAAATATAATCGTTAGTGTGTGCCAATATTAAGGAAAACATCGGTAAACTACAAAAAGAAAATAATATTAAAAAAATATAGAACCAAGTTTTACCTGTTGCAAGGTCACCTGGCAAATACATTTGTCTAGATACTAGGATTGCTAGTAAAGCAAACAAAGAGGCCCCAAAAGTTGAAAAAATTATTACTTTTCTACGATCATAAATATCAGAAAGTTTTCCAACTGGAAATTGAGAAATAGCACCTGAAATAGCTAATAGAAAAGTTACGATAGATATTTCAAATATAGAAAAATTCATTGATGCAGCATAGACTGCTAACAAAGTAAATAATGCAGACTGAATTGTTCCATAAAAGAGAGAACTTACCATTCCAAAAGGTGAGGCTATATAAAGATCTTTTAATGTCATAGCTTTAATCTTTTTAAACGTAGGTGGTTTTTTTTTAGTAAGTAAAATTGGTATCAAGGCTAATGAAGTGATTATTGAGACTAATATAAAAGGTTCATAATTTTCTGGTTTACTAAAGTTAAGAAAAAACATTCCTATACCCATTGTTCCATACAAAATAACCATATAAATAGATAAAACACTTCCTCTATTCTTGTTACTTGATCGGTCATTCAACCAACTTTCAGCTACAGTATAAATACAAACCATACTTATTCCTGTAAGTACTCTTAACATAAACCAAATATATGGATTAATAAAAATTGAGTGAAGTAAAATGACTAAAGAAGATAAAGAGGCAAAAGCTGCAAAGACTCTTATATGACCAACTCTTGATACAATATTTGGTATAGTTGCAGCTCCAAAAAAATATCCAACAAAGTATCCTGACATCATAAAACCAGTAGATGTTAAACTAAATTCTTCCTGAACAGCTCTAACACCTAGCAGTGAACCTTGAAAACCATAAGCCATCATTAAAAAGCCCATACCTAAAAATAGAGCCCAAGAATTTTTTAAAACTTTATTCATTTGAACGACATCTATTTCTGATTTGTGGCTAAATCAAGTTATTTTGAATTTAGTTTTAAGATTTTTTAAGTTTAAAAAAAGAATGTATAGCAATGGTTAAAATGATAACTACACCTCCTTGAAGGGTCTCTATACTTGGTTGTTCCTTGATTATCAGCCAAACCCAAATTGGTCCAATAATGGTCTCTAATAGAAAAAATAGATTGACCTCTGCAGCTGGTATAAATCTAGGCGCAATAGTCACCAACACAAAAGGTATTGCCACACAAAGAATACACATCAAGGGAACAATAAGTAAGTCCTTATTTTCAAGTACAAAACTCTCAATAAAAAATAATGCAAATGTAGCCACAAATAATTTACCTACAACAGCAGCAGGAACTAAGTTTTTTGTCTTAGCTGATCTAATTGTTACCGCTCCGACAGCAAGACCAATTGCTGTAATGAATCCAAGTACATCACCATAAAAATTACCTAATTTAATAGAGTCAAAGAAAATATAAATTATAGCTAAAAAAGTAACTATTATAGAGATCCAAGTTTTTTTGTCTGGAGGTTCTTTTAAAAAAATTGCACCTAGTATAGCTGAGAGCATTGGTGCTGTAGCAATCATCACAAGCGTATTTGCTACATTTGTGTTTTGAATTGAAACAACAAATGTAATATTTGTTATGCTAAATGTACTTATATAAATAAGTCCATGATAACCACTTGAAAACAACATTTTAAAAAAACTTAATTTATAAATTATAAGCATTACTAAAAAGACAGTAAAAAAAGGAATTATTCCTCTATAAAAAACTAAACCCCAAGTATCAACATTTGAAAGTCTTATAAATAAAGAGTCAGGTGTAATAAACATTAC
>MDSV01136398.1_pt1 | contig 11909 bp, 12 predicted proteins | sample 810851 | NCBI WGS metagenome assembly MDSV01 (sample SAMN05326640, study PRJNA326480) | marine metagenome | isolation source: seawater | place: Atlantic Ocean: North East | collected 2012 | reverse complement strand
CTACTACGTTGATAGGCTGGGTGTGGAAGCGCGGCAACGCGTGCAGCTGACCAGTACTAATAGCTCAATTGGCTTGATTTATGCACTGAAAAAAATTTTCAATAAACATCAAATATATTACTAAAATCATGGTTAAATATGCGTTAATTAACGTTGACTAGTTCAACAGTTGAACATATAATGTTCAAAAATTGAACATATGAAAAATAACCAAGATTATTTTGACGTATTAAGAAAAATACAAAAAAAACCAAATTCTTCACAACGTGAAATGGCAGTGGAGCTAGGTTTTAGTCTAGGAAAACTAAATTATTGCCTTAAGTCCTTACAAGAAAAAGGACTTGTTAAAATTAAAAACTTTCAACAACAAAAAAATAAAATCAAATATGTTCAATATATTTTAACCCCAAAAGGAATTGCTGAAAGAACCAAACTCACAATCAATTTTATGAAACGAAAAATGAAAGAATATGATGAATTAAAAAAAGAATTAGAGGATGATAAAAATGTGGGCGATAATTAAATTTGAAAATAAAAACCTAGAAATACTCAAACAAGATTTAAAAAAAAAACTAACCGATGAAGTTGTTTTTTACAATCCGAAACTATTGATAGAAAAATTTAGATTTAATAAACTTGAAAGAAAAGAATTTAATCTCCTTGGAGATTATGTTTTTTGTTATAATAAAAATTTTAAAGAAGAAAGTACAGTTAGATCTTTAAAATTTTCAAAAGGACTTAAACATTTTTTAAATGGTTTTGTAGTTTCGCAAAAAGAGATTGTTAATTTTATTTCTAGATGCAAAGATGCAGAAAATAAAGACGGATATCTTTCTCAAGATTTTTTTGAGCTAGAGAAAAATTTAAATTATAAATTTTCAACTGGTCCGTTTACTAATATGATTTTTAAAATTGTAGATTTACAAAAAAATAAAATTAATATTTTGCTTGGCAATATTAAAACCACTATTGGAAAAGAGTATTTATTTTCCAGAGTATAAAATTATGTTTGATATAAATTGTAAAAAGTATCTTTTGCAGAGTGCGGAGCTTTGTCTGAATGTTTAATAACAAAGTAATATTTGTAACAGGCGGCACTGGTTCTTTTGGAAAAAAATTCGTTGAAACTGTGTCTAAATTGTACAAACCAAAAAAGTTAATTATTTACTCTAGAGATGAGTACAAACAATTTCAAATGCAAAAAAGATTTAACTCAAAAAAATATAATTTTTTAAGATTTCTTTTAGGAGATGTAAGAGATCTTGAACGATTGAAAGTTGCTATGAGAGGAGTTGATTATGTCATTCATGCTGCAGCTTTAAAACATGTTCCTGGAGCAGAGTACAATCCTATGGAATTTGTAAAAACAAACATAAATGGAGCTGAGAATGTTGTCCATTCAGCAATTTCTGAAAAGGTATCAAAAGTGATAGCATTATCAACCGACAAAGCTGCAAATCCTATAAATTTATATGGAGCAACTAAGCTTGCGTCAGATAAAATTTTTGTAGCCGCTAATAACATCGTAGGTAAACAAAAAACATCTTTTTCTGTTGTGAGATATGGGAATGTAGCTGGTTCTAGAGGATCAGTTTACGAGGTGTTTAAAAATCTGATTAATAAAAAAGTTAATTTTTTACCGATCACAGACAAAAGAATGACAAGATTTTGGATAACTTTAAATGAGGGTGTGGACTTTGTTTTAAAAAGTTTAAAACGGATGTCTGGTGGTGAAATTTTTGTACCTAAAATACCTTCAATCAAAATTACAGATTTAGCCAGAGCAATGGCACCAAACATGAGAGTAAAAATCGTTGGAATTAGAGCAGGCGAAAAGCTTCACGAAATGATGTGTCCAAATGAGTCCCACTATCTGACGCTTGAATTTAAAGACCACTTTGTTATATTTCCATCTCCTCAATACTTTGACAAAAATAAAAGTTTTTCTAAAAATTTAAAAGGCGAAAAAGGAAAAAAAGTTGATTCAAATTTTCAATATAGCTCAGATAAAAATACTTTTTTAACAGTATCAGAGATTAAAAAAGTGAATAAAAGTATTTTAAATGATCCCATATAGTAAACAAAGCATTAATAAAAAAGACATACTTTCAGTCATTAAAGTTTTAAAATCAAACTATTTAACTAAAGGTCCAAAAGTTAATTTGTTTGAAAATAAAGTGAAGAAAGTTGTTAAAGCAAGATATGCTGTAGCTTCCAATAGTGGATCAAGCGGGTTACATCTAGCTTGTTTAGCTTTAGGTGTTGGAAAAGATGACATAGTTTGGACAGTGCCTAATACATATGCAGCTTCTGCAAATTGTGCAATAAATTGTGGAGCAAAAGTAGACTTTGTAGATATATGTCCTGAAACATTTAATATTTCAGTCGATGAGTTAGAAAATAAGCTCATTAAAGCAAAAAAGTTTAAAAAATTACCAAAAGTTTTGATACCTGTTCATTTAGGTGGTCAACCCTATGAACAAAAAAAAATTTGGGAACTCTCAAAAAAATATAGATTTAAAATAATTGAGGATGCGTCTCATGCGTTTGGAGCGAAACATTATGGAGAAATTGTAGGAAGTTGCAGGTGGTCGGATATTACCGTTTTTAGTTTCCATCCCGTAAAAATAATTACTACCGCCGAGGGTGGAATATCAATGACTAACAATAAATCTTATTATGAAAAAATGAGATCTTTTAGAGAGAATGGAATAATCTTTGATAAAAAAAAATTTAAAAAAAAGAATAACTACTTAGGATATTACGAACAAATTTCATCTGGCTATAATTACAGAATGAATGATATTTCTGCAGCTATAGGCATAAGTCAAATTGAAAGATTTAAAAAATTTATAAAAAAAAGAAATGTGATTGCCAATTATTATAAGAGATATTTTAAAAATACTCCTATTAAAATTCAAAAAATTGAAAAATATAATTTTTCAAGTTTTCACTTGTTTATAATTCAATTTAATTTAAAAAAAACTAGATTATCTTACAAAGATATTTTTAAAAAATACAGAGACTCTGATATTTATGTTAACCTGCATTATAAACCCCTTCATCTAAATCCTTTTTTTAGGAAATTAAATTTTAAAAAAAAACAATTCCCAATTTCAGAAAACTATGGAGAAATTAGTTTAAGCATCCCTATTTTTTATGAAATGAAAAACAAAGATATAAATAAAGTAATAAAAATTACTAAAAGCTTTTTTAATTGAAGAATAATAAAATCATTCTTGGAACAACACAGTTTGGCCTTCACTATGGTATCACAAATAGAATTGGCGCTACATCCTCAGAAAATATTAATAAAATTTTAAAATTATCAAGATTAAAAAAAATTCAATGTATTTATACTTCCAATTATTATGGAAAAGCTAACAAAGTTTTAGGAAAAAAAAATATAAAGAAATTTAATATTATCATAAAGTTTAAGGAAGATGATTTTATTAATAAAGATATTTTAGTCGAAATTAAAAAATCTGAAAAACTCTTAAAGGCGAATATTAGAACAATTATAGTAGATAAATTTGAGTCTATTCAAATCAAAAAAGCTAAAAAAATTTACACTTTATTAAAAAATTTAAAAAAGAATAAAATTATACATCATTTTGGTTATGCAATTTATTCTTTTAAAAATCTTAAAAAAATTTGTAAAAATTTTAAACCAGATATTATTCAAAGTCCTTATAATATTATTGACAGAAGAATAGAAAAGAAGAAATATTTAAATTTTCTTCAAAAAAAAAATATTGAAATACACGTTAGGTCAATATTTTTACAGGGCTTGTTATTAATGGATTTTAAAAAAATACCAAAAAAATTCAATAAATGGTCAGGGCTTTTTAAAAATTGGGATTATTGGTTGAAAAAAGAAAATCAAAAAGCCCTGGATGTTTGTTATTCATTCGTCTCTAAAAATAAATTTATAAATAAAATTTTAATAGGAGTTAATGACTTTTCACAATTTAAAGAAATAGTAAAAATAAAAGTAAGAAAAAATTTAAATTATCCAAATATTTCTTCTACATCCCAAAAATTAATTAATCCGATTAACTGGTAATATGAAAAAAGTAATTGCAATAATTCAAGCAAGATCTACATCTAAACGTTTTAAAGGTAAGGTTTTAAAAAAGATCAATAAGCTTTCCATAGTACAGTTGATTAATGAAAGATTGAAAAAGTCAAAACAACTTGATGATATAATATTTTGTATTCCGAATAATCGATCGAATATTAAGCTTGAGCGCCATTTGAGAAATAGTAAAATAAAAGTTTTTAAAGGTCCAGAAAATGACGTCCTAAAAAGATTTTATTTAACAGCAAAAAAAAATAAAGCAAATACCATAGTTCGTATCACTGCGGATTGCCCATTTGTTGATACAAGACTCATGGATGAGATGTTAAAAGATTTTAAAAGATTCAAGAGTATTGAATATTATAGTAACATCCTACCAGCAACTTTTCCCGATGGTTTGGACATAGAGATCTTTTCATTTAAATATCTGAAAGAAGCTTTTTTGAATGTTAAAGATAATTTTAGCAAAGAGCACGTTACTACTTATATGAGAAAAAATATGAAAAAAGCTAAAAATAAAGAGTTTAAAAAAGATTTATCTTTTATTAATTTATCTCTTAATACTAAAAGTGATTATAAAAAAATACATAATCTATTTAAAAAAAATGGGTTTAACTATCACCTTTCTCTTATTGATCTCTTAAAAACCAAAAAAAATTCAAAAATTTTTCAAAAAGATTTCGAGGATAGAAATCTTTTAATTAAAAAAATTTCTAAAGGCCAACATCTTTGGAAAAAAGCTAAAAAAAATATTGTAGGTGGCAATATGTTATTGTCAAAAAATCCTGAAAGATTTTTACCAAATCTTTGGCCAACGTATTTTAAGTCAGCTAAACAATGTAGTGTTACTGATTTAGATAATAATAAATTTATTGATATGGCTACAATGGGTGTCGGTACTAATTCTTTAGGATACTGTAATAAGGAAATCGATAAAACTGTTAAAAAAGTAATCAATTTTGGAACTATGAGTACTCTCAATTGTCCGGAAGAAGTTTATCTTTCTGAAAAACTACTTAAAATTCATCCATGGTTCGACACAGTAAAATACGCAAGAACTGGAGGTGAAGCAAACGCTATCGCAGTAAGAATTGCTAGAGCTGCATCAGGAAGAGACAATGTGGCTATTTGCGGGTATCATGGTTGGCACGATTGGTACTTATCAACTAATTTGAACTTTACAAAATCCAATAATTTAGACAATCACTTAATAAAAGGCTTGAAAATAAAAGGTGTCCCGAAAAAACTAAGAAATACAACTTTTTCATTTGAGTATGGAGACATTCATCATTTAGAAAAATTAATAAAAAATAAAAAGATAGGCGTTATAAAAATGGAGGTATGTAGATCTACAAAGCCAAATATTAATTTTTTAAAAAAAGTTAGACAATTATCAAATAAGCATAAAATAGTATTAATTTTTGATGAGTGTACTACAGGATTTAGAGAAACATTTGGTGGTCTTCATAAATTAATACGAATAATACCAGATATGGCAATTTTTGGAAAAGCTTTAGGTAACGGTTATGCAATTACAGCTATTGTTGGTAAAGAAAAATTTATGAAACAGGCAAATAATAGTTTTATCAGCAGTACTTTTTGGACAGAAAGAATAGGACCTACAGCTGCATTAAAAACTTTAGAAATAATGCAAAAAACTCAAAGCTGGAAAAAAATAACAAAAATTGGAAAATTGGTTCAAAAAAGATGGGCCAAAATGTTTACGAAATATAATTTAGATGCCTCAATTAATGGTATTCCAAGTCTGTCGAGTTTTACCTTCAAAAGCGACAATCATCAAAAATATGTAACATATATAACTCAAGAAATGCTTAAAAAAAATATTTTAGCATCGAACATCTTCTATCCTAGTACATCTCATAATATAAAAATAATTAATAGATATTTTAAATATTTAGATGAGATTTTAAATAAAATTAAAGATTTTGAAAATGGTACAGATATAAATCGATTTTTACTAACTCAGGATAGTAAAAAAGGTTTTTCCAGACTAAATTAAATATGTCTTATAAATTAGTTTTTTTTAATACTTTCAAAAAAAAAGAATGGAATGATACTTTAAAAAGCATGGAAGGTAATCAAAACTTTTATTTATGGGATGTTATTAAATACTATTCACAGTTTGAGGATATTATAAATTTATCGTTTGCTCTATTCGAAGGAAAAAAGTGTATGGCAATGGTAGCATTAGCAGTTTCAAAAAAAAAAAAAGAATTTGCTTTTGGTCCACAATATTGCCCTGATCCTCTAACATCTAAGAATGTTAATAATTATTTAAGAAAAAAGATATTATCAAACCTAAGACAACAAATTTTAAGTATCGGGAAAAAATATGAAATATCTAAATATAAAGTTTTTTGTCATCCTATCTGTTTTAAGAAAAATAGACCCAAGTTAACCTCCGAAAATCAATTTTACAATCTCAAATGGTCAAATGAATTTTTAGTACACAACACAATAATTATTGATTTACAGGAAAAAGAAGATGATATTTGGAATAACTTTAGCAAATATCACAAAAGAAATATTAAAAAAACATCTGAAAAAAAATTAAAATTTCAAGTGATAGACGCAAAAAGTGATAAAAAGACTATTATCTCTAGATTTTCAAAATTTAAAAGAGCTCACTATCTATCAGCAGGCAAAAAAACTAGACCAGATAGCACTTGGGCTACTATGGAAAAAATGATTTTTGAGGGAAATGGAATTTTATTCACTATCAATTTTAAAAATAAGGATATTTCATTTATTTATTGTGGAGTGCATAATAAATTTGCATGGGGCTGGTCTCAAGCAAACCTTGAAGAATTCGAAAAAGATTTAATGCCAAGACACTTTTTAGAGTGGAATGTTATAAAAAATTTTAAAAAAATGAAATTTAAATACTATGAAATAGGAGAGCGTTTTTATCATTATGATGCCTTTGAGCCTTCAAAAAAAGAAACATCAATATCTGATTTTAAAGAAAAATTCGGAGGAAAATTTTATCCGAAGGTATTTTTTATTTCAAAATTAAAAAATTAAATTAATGATACATAATCTTGTACTGACACCCTTATCTTACAAGAAAGGTTCAAAAGAACATCAATATTTCTTGGGTGAGTGGTGCAATACAGAAAATGAAATACCTCAAGATGAATTAAAAAAAATTTCTACGCAAAAATATCACTGGGTCGATAGAGACAAACTGCTAAACGATAGTCAAGCGCTACGAATAATCTATGAAGACATTTTGGCCATATTATCAAAAAAGTTAAATAAATATCATAAAACAAATGAAGATACTAATTACTGGAGAATAATAATAGGTCCTTGGTTATATTTTTATATAATTTCAATGTTTGATAGGTGGGAGTCTATTCGAATTTTCTTCTCTAAATTTTCTTATGCTAAAGTAGAAGCTCCAAAAGGAGATGAAAAAATATTTAAAAATATTGGCGCTGAAGATTATAGAAGTAAAGCATGCTATTCTGATCAGTGGAATAATTTAAATTTCTTAAGGATAATAAATTTTAAATATAAAGATCAAATAAATTTAAACCTCGTTAAAGAAAAAGCAATTAAATATGATCCAGAGAAACTTAAGCCTAGTAAATTTAATTTCAAAAATTTTTGTCTTTTAATAGTAAATTTTATTGATGAAATTTTTTCATCTTATGGGATTAAAAAAAATAAAGTTATTATTGAGTCATTATATTTTTCAAAAATAAATTTATTAAAATTAATCTTTAAATTAAGAATTTTTCCTTGTTTTTATGTAAATACTTTCAAAAATAAAAAAATTGATAAGAATACTGTAATTGACAAAAATATTAGATCTGAGTTATTTACTGAAAAAGATTTAAATTCCGATTTTAAAAAATATCTATTTTTTTGTTTAAAAGATGACTTTCCAATTTCTTATTTAGAAAAATTTAAAGCACTTGATAATTTAAATAAAAAGATAAATACTTTAAAAAATAAAGTTATTTTCTCAGGTGTTTCTCATATATTTAACGAAAGATATAAAATATGGCTTGCTCGAATGCTAAACCAAGGTGGTAAATTTTTTGTAGTTTCCCATGGTGGATGCATACCGTTTGACATACATCATCATTTATTTTCACATGAGGTAAAAATCTCAAGTAAAATTATAATGTCACATAAACCTATAGGCCCTAAAGAAATTCAATTGAGCCCAGTACATTTATTGAAAACAAAAAAAAATGAGAAAATAAATGCTAAGAAATGTCTAATTCTAAGCTGCGAAACACTAAGATATCCTGTTAAAATACAGTCCTGGCCTTATGTTGAAGAATACAAATTGTGGTTAGGAGATATTTTTAATTTTATTTCAAATTTAAATGAAAATATCCAAAAAAAAATAGTTTATAGGTGTGGATCACCTAATGATGGCTTTAAAACTTCCAAACAATTAAAAAACAAATTTCCTAATTCTGAAATAAGCAGCGTATTTAAATCTTCTTTAAATGAAGAATTTAAAAAAGCCAGGCTTATAATTTCGACATATCCTGACACAGCGACAGCAGAGGCAATAATGAGTAATATACCTGTGGTAATTACTTTTTCGGATAATATATATAAGCTTTCAAAAGATTTTAATTTAGTTTTACAACATTTAATTAAAAACAAAATTTTTTTTTCTGATCCTGTTAAAGCAAGCAATCACGTAAATGAAATATGGAAAGACCCATATGAGTGGTGGCATAATAAGAAAACGAAAGAAGCAGTCGATAAGTTTAAAAATTACGCTTTTGATATTAAGAAAAATTGGAAAGAAGATTGGTCAAAATTTATAAAAAAACAAATACATTAATGAACATAGGTATTATTGGAACTAGCCCTATTATGGCAATTTTAGCCATGGAATTGTCAAAAAAAAATAATGTATATCTTTTTGAAAAAAAAAAAGTTTTTGGTGGCGCTTGGTCATTTTTTAAATATAAAAAATTTTTTATACATAATAAAACTAATGTAATAGTTCCGGCAAAGCAAAAAGAAGAAAAATATATAACTGATATAGTTAAATATCTTAAAAAAAAAATTTAATCTTAAAATTAGAAAAAATAAAAAAATTTATAAAACAATATCAAAATACAAACCAAGAAATATTTTTATTTATGATATTTATAAAATTTATGATTATTTAAAAAAATACAATATAAAGATAATAAATAAAAATGTAACAAACATTAGTATTTCAAAAAATAAAGTTTTTATAAATAATTTTGAATTTGACAAAGTTTTTATACCAACTTTTGTTGGTTTAAAAAAAGTAAAAATAGATAAAATTTTTTATTCCATTGATTTTAAAAAAATTATCTCTAAACATCTTGTTTTAATAACTAGAAAGAAATTTTTAAAAGAATTCTACTATATGGAGAATTTTAATAATTATTTTGATAGGGCATTATTAAAGAGAAGAAAATCTTTATACTTTTTTACAGCAAGAATAAAAAAAAAATTTAAACACTTAAAACATAAAGAGCTTATAAAATTATCTAATTTTATAATTGAAAAGAATAATTTATTATTAAGTAAAATTTTTAAATATGAAAATTGTTATAGAAATGATTCACAAATAAAAAAACTGAATAATCTAAATAAGTTTAAAAGAATAAAAGTAGTAGATACTACTCAATTTGTTTCTTCTTTTAAAAAATTAAGATTAGCAAAAAATTAATAATGAGTAAGCTTGTAAAAATAGTAAAATTACGTTACGTATATAAATCTTTGCTTTTTATAAATTTAATTAATTTCGATTTTTATGGACAATAAAAAATTTATTAAAGAGGGTTATTTAGAGTATAAAAATCTAATAAGTAAATCTCATTGCAATAGTATAAATAACAAAATACTCAAATTAAGAAAAATTAATAAAGATATTTTCTTTAAAGATAAAAAAGAGTATTTAAAAAAAAAACATAAAAAGATAAAACCAAAAAATATTTTAGATAAATTTAATCTCAATTTCATATTTAAAAGTAAGAAATTTCAGAGTAAAATTGAAACAATCTTAGGCAAAGATTACTATTTGTATGCATCTAGGATTATATGTGCTGTTCCTCATAAGTTTATACCAAAATGGATAAGTTCCAAAATGGATACTGGTCAGCCAAATCTAACAGATTTTATCAAACACGAGTTTAGAGATATGAGATATTTTCATGGTATAGACTATCATATGGATTTAGTAGATTTCTCTAAAGAAAAATCTAATTTTGTAACAGTTTATATATATTTAGATAAAGTTACAAAAAAAATGTCGCCTTTAAATATATTGCCCAAAACTCATTTGGGAGGTGCCGCATCCTATCCTCATAATTTGATAAAAAAAAAAAATAAAATTATTTATAAATTAGGCAGAAATAGAAATATTGAAAGTAAAAATAAAATTTTAGTTGGATCTTCAGGTGATACATGGTTTTGGCATGGGTGTTTATTGCACGGGACTAATTTTAATGTCCAAGGTGATACACCAAGATTTTCTTTAAGATTAATTTTAAGGCAAAAAAACACATTAATGGATGAATTAAATCTAAAAATTGGAAATACTATAGCTTTAGAAAAAATGAAGAAAGCAACTGGATACTCAAATAAAAAGAAAAATATAAAAAATAGCATTATAAAATAAAATATTTTTATACCAATTTTTAATGTCCAAAATTACGAAATTAGCTGAAAAATTTTACCAAAAAGGTTACAGAAGAAAAGGTATCGATTATCAAAGAAGATATCCAAATGAAGAATTATGCAGATTCATGGGAAGAAATTTTTTTTCAACAAGAATTAATAAAAGAAAAAAAATAAAAATTCTTGAGACCGGATGTGGAAGTGGAGGAAACCTGCGTATGATAACTGAAGAAGGCTTTTCGACTTATGGTATAGATATTTCTCAGGAAGCTATATCAATAACAAAAAAACTTTTAAAAAAAAAAAAAATTGAAAGCTGACTTAAAAGTGGGAGATTTTTCATCTATGCCTTATAAAAACAAACTATTTAACTGTGTTGTGGATGTATTTTCCTCTTGTTGCTTAGACAAATCAGGCGGAGTTAAATTTATCAAAGAAGTAAGTAGAATATTGAAAAAAAATGGTAAATTTTTTTCTTATTTTCCATCAAAGAACTCAGATATGTTTAGTTTTCCCACTAGAAAAATGCATGATAAAGATACAATGATCTCACTTGATGAAAAAGCTTCAAGAATAATAGATCATCCCCATAGATTTACTTCTATCGGTCAATACTCAAATTTATTAAAAAATCATGGTTTTAAGATTGAATATGCTGAAGAATTAACTAGAACATATTTTTTTAGAAAAGAAAAATTTACATTTTTAGTAATTGAGGGAAAAAAAATTAAAAACGTTTAATACGTCTTGAATTAATAATTTTATGGACAACAGAGAATTAAGAAAGTTTTTAGCAAAAAAAAATAAAGTTTTAACTGGATCTTATCTATTAAAAAATCGAAACAAAAATAAAAAAAATTTAGATAGAGAAAATTATATGATTGAAAATATGATTTATAATAAAGCTTTAATTTTTCATGCAAAAAAAAATAATATACCAGCAGAAGATCTAGTTTTGAGTTTTGTTGATCAATATAAAAATTATAGAAAAAATTGGAAACAACAACCTTATGAAATAATCAAAGAAAAAAATTTTGATAAATCAGAGTTATTTGAAAAAAGTAAGCCTCTTTGCTTAGATATTGAAGTAGCTTCAATTTGTGACTTAGCATGCCCTTTTTGTTACAGAGAACATATCGTTACCCCAGATAAAATTATTGATGACAAATTATGT
>MDSV01159297.1_pt1 | contig 11911 bp, 11 predicted proteins | sample 810851 | NCBI WGS metagenome assembly MDSV01 (sample SAMN05326640, study PRJNA326480) | marine metagenome | isolation source: seawater | place: Atlantic Ocean: North East | collected 2012 | reverse complement strand
CACAATTCCCACATTTATAATTCCTGGCAATCATGAAGCAACACGCAAAGGAGAATCATTTTTTGAACACTTTACTCAAGAGAACGCTATCAAGAATGAGCACGTCACTGTGTTTACTAGAAACGGACGTGCGAGTGTTGGTCAAGCGCATTTTTGCTTCTTCCCCTATGGCGAGATGCAAAAAGATAATTTACCAGAGTATGTTAGAGGTGACATCCTCGTTACACATATTCGGGGAGAAGTGCCACCGCATGTATCGCCAGAATATGACTTTTCCCGTCTCTCCCCTTGGCGCTTATGTCTACTTGGTGATTTACACTTTAATCATCGTTATGGTGACACTAACTGTTACTATCCTGGTAGTCCACTAAATACCACATTTGATCGTGATGAAAAACGACAGTATGGAGTTGACCTATATGACTTTGTTACGGATAAAGACTATAGACGTGAGTTCATAGATTTAGGACTTCCAAAACTGATAAGAAAACGTATTGTCGCTGGAGAGCCTATGCCTGAAGATAGCGTTAATCATGTAGTATATGAAGTTACTGGCTCAGTTGATGAACTAACTAAAATAGAAAATACAGAATTACTAGACAAGAAGATTGCGTCTGCACCTGATGATACTTCTAAACTAGACCTAAAAAATAAGAGTACATTTGAAGAACTTGATATATATTTAGACTATATTAAAGTAAAAGATAAAGCAACAGTATTAAGTGAATTTAAGGCACTAAATATTAATGTCTGATGTAAGCTATAATCGTGTATTCTGGGAGTATTTCCAAACTAAATCATATATGAGACCTCTTAGAGGTTACTTCTGCCATGAGCTAGTGCCTAGTCTTGGAGTGCGAGTTACTGATCCTGCATATAGACAGTGTGGTTATTTTAAAACTGACTATGCACACTTAGTCTATAAGTTTGCTAAAAAATACCCTGACAAACGATTTGTGCTAGCACTTAGCGGGGGTATAGATTCAGAGGTATGCGCTGAGACTTTCCATGAACTAAAAATTCCATTTAGAGCTATCAGTTTACGATTGTTTGGCGGAGCAAATGACTTTGACCTAGCGTTTGCTGCCCGATATTGTAAACAACGCAAGATTGACTATAAGATTCATAACCTATCTCTTTCCCAGTTAACAGACAAAGTAATTCCTAAAGCTGTAGAGTTTGGACAGTTTACTCACTCTGCTGCTCAGTGTGCGCTTACCCATTTATTTGATTTTGTAGATGATGATGAAATACTGATAATGAGTGGTCATAATCCAGATTATTGTGAACATCTCGGATTTGGTTGGTGGGAAGATTCTATTAACATGGTAAAATATGCTATTAACAGAGATAAAAAGTTTATGACTTTTACAAGTCTAGAACCTATCTTTGTTAACTATATGCGAAACTATGATTCTAACTTGCCAGGAGGAAAGAATAATGACTTTATCTACGAGGCATTTCCTAAGCTATCCCGAAGAAAAAAGATGACAGGGTGGGAATCTTCTTTACCAGAACAAGCAGATTGCGAGTATATAGTTAGGGAGTGTTCAAGAAGAGCATATACTACCTTTGTAACTTGGGAAGGCTTAACAAAAAGACGTAAACTAGAAGTAGAGAAAAGTTTAGACTCATACTTTCAAGAACATAAATTACATGATACTTGGTTATCATATAAACTATTGACAGGAGCAGAAATTGGCTTACATAAAACTTAAAAAACTAGAGTTTTCTAATCTATTCTCATATGGAAAAAATAACACTATTAACTTTGAGAAGAATAAGATTAGTCAGCTAACCGCGCCAAATGGTAGTGGTAAAACCTCTATTGCCATGATTTTGCAGGAAACCTTATTTAATAAAAACATAAAGTCAATTAAGAAGAATGATTTACTAAATAGATGGTCTGATTCTAAAACTTGGACTAGCACACTATACTTTGAGGCAGACTCAAAGCAGTATGAGATAGCAGTTAAAAGAGCAGGTGCGCAGACAAAAATACAACTTGTAGAAGATGGTACAGATATAAGTGACCATAAAGTATTAGATACTTATAAAAAAGTACAGGCTATTTTAGGATTAGACTTTGAAGTGTTTTCTCAACTTACTTATCAATCATCAGTTGATTTACTAGACTTTTTAAAAGCTACCGACACTAATCGTAAAAAGTTTCTTATTAATCTATTCAACTTAGAAAAGTATGTAAATATTGGTGAAACAATTAAAATAAAACTAAATACAACAGATAAAGAACTTGCAAAGATTAGTGGTGAACTAAAGTCCATAGAAGATTTTTTAGAGAATGTAACCATTCCAAAGAAACAAACAGAGAAAGAAGTACCAGAACTTGATGAAACACTGCAACAAAGAATAGGCGTTTTAGACGCAGAAATACAAAACTATCTTGAAACTTGTAAAAAAATAGACAAAAACAATATCTATATAAAGGATAGAGATAAACTTGTATTTAAGATGGATATGGAGTTAGTTACTCCGTTTGATAAAGAAAAAGAATATACAGAGGCTAAAAACGAACTTCGTAGTATCAAACAAGACATCAGTAGATGGCAAAAAGAAATAGATGGATTAGACACTAATGATATTTGTCCTGCGTGTGGTCAAGCTATAGACAATTCTCAAGCTACACTATTAATACATAATAACAATGTAAAAATTACTGAAGCTGAAAAAACATATGATGAAAAATATGAAGAAGTAAAAGCTTGGAGTGATCAGATTAAAGAAATTGATGAACAACAAAGAGAGTATAATTTAAATCAAGCTGCTATAGAAAAGTTTGAATCTTTGACTCAAATCATAGACAAAACTATACCTTCAGAATATCCAGACTTTGATTCCATTCAAAATGAGAAAAATGAGCTACAAGAAAAATACAAAATTAAAAAATCATTAGTAGACGAAATTATAGATTTTAATAAACAAGTTGGTGTAAATAATGCTAAAGTAGAAGCACTAGAAGAGCAAAAAACGGATTTTATAAATAGACAAGCACTTGTTAAAAATGATACATTAGTCTTACAAAAATCGTTAAATAACCTAAATATTTTAAAGAAAGCATTTAGCACTTCAGGTATAGTTGCTTTTAAATTAGAGAATTTAACTAAAGAGCTTCAAAACTCAATCAATTACTATCTATCACTACTAAGTGATGGGCAGTTTCAAGTCAAGTTTACACTAGACAGAGAAAAACTAAATATAATTGTAGTTAATAACGGTGTAAGCACTCCGATAGAAACAGTTTCAGGTGGAGAATTTAGCAGAATACAAACGGCTATTTTGTTAGCCATCAGAAATCTGTTGTCAAAATTAGGTGGTAGCAGTATTAATCTTCTGTTCTTAGATGAGATTACAGGAGTGCTAGATGATGAAGGAAAAGAAAAACTAATAGAGGTTTTACAGACAGAGGAAAATCTTAATGTATTTCTAATCTCTCATGATTTTACCCACCCACTAATAGATCAAATACAAATTAAGAAGAACAATAATATAAGTTCAATAGAGGTATAAAATGGTAGCAATAAAACTAGAACGAGATAGAAATATAACTGAGCAAGCTATGAAGTTGCTTAAAGACTATTACTGTAGAAGTGATGAGACAAGTCCACAACAAGCATTTGCAAGAGCAGCTAGTTGTTACAGCCCAACAGATGAGTTTGCAAAAAGAATATATGATTACGTGTCTAAAGGGTGGTTTATGTTTGCTTCCCCAGTTTTATCAAATGCTGTATTACCAGGTGAAAAAGTTAAAGCATTACCTATCTCATGTTTTTTAACTTACGTTCCAGATTCATTAGAAGGTCTAATAGACCATACTGCTGAACTTAGGTGGTTATCTGTCAAAGGTGGAGGAGTTGGCGGTCACTGGAGTGATGTAAGAGCTGTGTCAGACAAAGCGCCTGGTCCTATGCCATTTCTTCACACTGTAGATGCTGATATGGTAGCTTACAGACAAGGTAAAACTCGTAAAGGTAGTTATGCAGCTTACATGGATATAGACCACCCAGATATAATTGAATTTATAAATATGCGAGTTCCGACTGGCGACGTAAACCGCAAGTGTCTTAATTTACACAACGCAGTAAATATTACAGATAAATTTATGCAAGCAGTAGAAAAAGGAGAAGACTGGTATCTTCTTGATCCAAATGATAGAAGTGTGCGAGAAACCTTACCTGCCAGAAAACTTTGGGAAACTATACTAGAAACTAGATTTAGAACTGGGGAGCCTTATTTAAACTTTATAGACACAGCTAACAGAGCTTTACCTCAGCCAATGAAAGATAAAGGTTTAATTTTAAAAGGTTCTAATCTATGTAATGAAATACATTTACCTACAAGCGAAGACAGAACTGCTGTGTGTTGTTTATCTTCTGTTAACCTCGAGAAGTTTGATGAGTGGAAAGAAACAGATATGATTAAAGACTTAACTAAGTTTTTAGACCATGTACTACAGTTTTTTATCGATCATGCAGGAGATGAGATTAGTCGTGCTAAATACTCTGCACAACAAGAACGGTCATTAGGGCTTGGTGCTATGGGGTTACATTCATACTACCATAAGCATAGGGTGCCTTTTGAATCGGCCAAAGCAGCAGTGCTTAACGAAACAATATTTAGGCATATTAAAACTCAGGCAGTAGAAGCTACTCTTGAAATGGGTAAAGAATTTGGTGAGTGTCCTGATATGGCTGGCACGGGTAGAAGAAACTCTCATATGTTAGCAATCGCTCCAAACGCGAATAGTTCTATCTTATGTGATACTTCACCCTCTATTGAGCCTCTTAAAGCAAATGCTTACACGCATAGAACTCGTGCAGGGTCACACCTAATTAAGAATAGATATTTAGAAGAAGAATTAGAAAAATTAGGAAAGAATACAGAGAAAGTATGGACTAGCATCATAACTTCAGGTGGGTCAGTTCAGCATTTAGATTTCTTATCTGATGATTTAAAAGCAGTATTTAAAACTGCTATAGAATTAGACCAAACAGCAATAGTTGAACAAGCTGCTTCTAGGCAAAAGCATTTATGCCAAGGACAGTCATTAAACATATTTTTCCCTGCAGGTGCTAGTAAGGCTTACATTCATAAAGCACACTATCTTGCTTGGAAACTAGGGTGTAAAGGATTATACTATTTAAGAACGGAAACTACGCAACGTGCAGAAAATGTTGCACAAAAAATTGAAAGCAATAAGCTAAAAGACTTTAACGACCAAGAAGATGATTCTTGTGTAGCATGTGAGGGGTAAAATAATGAATATTAGAGTTGTAACTAAAAAAGATTGTCCATTTTGTGTCATGACTAAAAACTGGTTAAATGAGCATGGTTTTGAGTATGAAGAACAGTTAATGGAAAGAGAAGAAGAAAGATTAGCTTTCTATCAAACACTAAATGATATGGAAGAAACTATTGGTAAAAATGCTAGAACAAGGCGCATTAATTCCGTACCTCAGATATTCATTGATGATGAGAGAATAGGCGGGTATGATAACTTAATGAGAATGAGCGACTCGTTGCTTAAAAAACGTTCAGGAGGTTTACTAAACTTTAGTGAAACATACAAACCCTTTCACTATCCGTGGGCTGTAGAAATTACTACTAGACACGAAAAAGTACATTGGATTGAAGATGAGTTAGATTTATCAGAAGATGTAACAGATTGGAAAGGTGGTAAAGTTACTGAAATAGAGAAAGAGTACATTACTAATATTTTAAGGTTATTTACCCAATCAGATGTTGCTGTGGGCCAAAATTACTATGACCAGTTTATCCCTAAGTTTAAGAATAATGAAGTAAGAAATATGCTTGGTTCTTTTGCATCGCGTGAAGGAATACATCAAAGAGCATATGCTCTATTAAATGAAACTTTAGGATTACCAGATTCTGAGTACCACGCTTTTCTTGAATATTCTGAGATGGCAGACAAGATTGAGTTTATGATGGATTCAAATGTTAACACTCAAAGAGGGTTAGGATTAGCCCTAGCTAAGTCTGTTTTTAATGAAGGTGTAGCTTTATTTGCATCTTTTGTTATGCTTCTTAACTTCCAAAGAGCTGGTAAGATGAAGGGTATGGGCAAGGTTGTAGAGTGGTCTATCAGAGATGAGTCTATTCACGTCGAGGGAATAGCTAAAGTGTTTAGACAGTACTGCTTAGAGTACCCGAGGATAGTAGGTGATAAGTTTAAATCTGAAATCTATCAAATGTCTACCTTGTCTGTTGAGTTAGAAGATAAGTTTGTTGATTTAGCTTATAGCATGGGAGAAATAGAAGGGCTACCTTCTACAGATGTAAAACAATATATTAGGTATATAACTGATCGTAGGTTATTACAGTTAGGTCTAAAACCAAACTTTAAGGTAAAAGAAAATCCATTACCTTGGCTTGAGTGGATACTTAACGGTGCTGATCACACTAACTTTTTTGAGAATCGTGTGACAGAGTACGAAGTGGCTGGTCTTACTGGCTCGTGGGAGGAAGCATACAAGGAGGTTGCATGACCACTAACTTTCAAAAGGTAAAAGTCTTTATGGAAACATTTGGACAAGAAGTAAAAACTAAGGTAGAATTACCTAATAAACTTACTCAAAAACTTAGAGTTCGTTTAATACAAGAAGAACTTACAGAATTAATACAAGCATTAGCTATAGATGATGAGGTAGAGGTAGCAGATGCCTTAACCGATATACTATATGTCACTTACGGTGCAGGGCACGCTTTTGGTATAGATTTAGATGCTTGTTTTAAAGAAGTTCAAGAATCAAATATGAGTAAACTAGGAGAAGATGGTAAACCAGTTTATAGGTCAGACGGCAAAGTACAAAAAGGGCCAAACTACTGGAAACCTAATCTCTCAAAAATACTTTATAAGGAAACAAATGGCTAACGGCAACGGACGACACAACTTACGTAAAGTAAGAATAGACGACCTCTTAACTCACGACCCTATCACAGAAAATCAGAAAAAAGTTTACGAAGCATATAAAAAGGATAATAATTTATTTCTTCATGGAATTGCAGGAACAGGTAAAACTTTTATAAGTTTATACTTAGCTTTAGGAGAAGTACTAGATAGAAGTAGTGTTTATAACGATATAATTATAGTTAGAAGTGCGGTAACCACTAGAGACATAGGATTTCTACCAGGCGATGAACAAGAAAAGGTTTCAATGTACGAAGCTCCGTATAGATCAATCTGTGCGGAGCTTTTTAATGTTAAAGATGCCTATGATTCTCTAAAATCTCAAGGTAATATTAAGTTTATGAGCACTTCCTTTATCAGGGGGATAACAATAAATCACGGTATAGTGATTGTGGATGAGTGTCAAAACTTGAATTTTCATGAACTTGATAGTATAATAACCAGAGTAGGAAGAAATTCAAAAATTATATTTTGTGGTGATTACAACCAAACAGATTTACAAAAAGACATAGATAAAAGAGGTGTCTTAGACTTCATGAAGATATTGTCAGAAGTCAATCACTTTGAAAAGGTTGAATTTGTAATAGATGATATTGTAAGATCTGACTTCTTAAAAGATTACATTATAGCTAAGTATAAGTTGGGATATGGATAAGATATTTAAAAAATGTAGTATAAAGAATTTTGACTTTGACTTTAAAAACCAACCTTGGTCTAGTCATAAAGATATTACTGTATCTCATACAATTAATAAAGAAACCTATCACTATCAAATTTTTATTAATGTAGCTTTAGTAAGAAATATTAGTTTCAATATAGGTATAGATGTAAAAACTGCATCTATAATACTTCAACCTCCTGGTCATACAATACATCTGCACGAAGATAAGTTTTTTAAATTAAAAAACGAATATCCTAACGCACCAGTTGACCGAATAGTTAGAGCTAATATTTTCCTAGAAGATTGGGTATGGGGACAATTCATGCAGTTTGACGACCTAGCAGTAACAAAATGGAAAAAGAATGAGGGGTACATATTTAACTGTACAGTTCCTCATCTCTCTACAAATGCTAGTTTTGAGAATAAGTACACATTACAAATTACAGGACTATATAAATGACGAGATTTAAAGGCGCCACAAGCATAGCCGATACAGATGTTCAGTACAAAATATATGAAGCTCATCAAGAATGTGACGTAAAAGATTTTCTTCAAGAATATAAAGAATGGACACAAAAAGGACACGATATTGATGGATTCGATAAGTTTTGTTACCTTAGTTATGCAAATGGAACTACTGAGGTATTTGATAAGTTTTACTTCAGGCATCTAAAAAGAAGACTAAGATTTTTTAAAGGTGAATACTATTATCATAGTATTGTCGCAAGAGAGTGGTTCAGGAATAGATTTGCATATATAGAAGAAGATAATATAAAAGATAATGACGTAGTAGTTATAAGTATACCTTTTAGTGACACAGGAAATTTACATTATTACTACGACTGGTTAATGAAAGAATGTTGTAAAAAGAATGTTCCTGTTTTATTAGACATGGCATATATTAATATAACAAAAAACTTTAAATTATCTCTTGATTATGACTGCATTGAAACTATTGGTACGAGTCTTAGTAAAGTCTTTCCTGTACAATACCATAGAATAGGAATGAGGCTTAATAGAAAATTTAAAGATGACCCACTAGACGCTTATACTCAACTAAATTATGTTAATCGAACCAGTGTTAATATGGGTTGTCACTTGATAAATAATTTTAGTAACACATATACATATGATAAGTATGTCAAAAAACAGAAAAAAATATGTTTGGAGTTAGATGTAGAACCTAGTGATTGTGTAATATTTGGTATAGATAAAAAGAATTATTATCCTGACCTTAATAGAGGTGGTAACACCAATCGTTTATGTTTTTCGGAGATTTGGTCATGAAAATTGGTTTCGTTGGTTTAGGTAAATTAGGATTACCTTGCGCAGAGGTCATAGCTAAAAAAGGGTATGACGTATCTGGTATAGATATAGACAATGAAGTTCAAAGTACTATTGTTAATTTACAAAAAGATCTATACACTATGGCTAGTGATAGAGATATAATTTTTGTTGCAGTTCCTACTCCCCACAAAAAACAATATGACGGAAGCTTTCCTACTTCCCATTTACCCTCTTGTGATTTTGACTACAGTATTGTAAAAGATGTTCTTAATAGATTAAATAAGATTATGACAAAAGATCAACTATTAGTGTTAATATCCACTGTTCTTCCAGGAACTACTAGAAGAGAATTTATAAATTTAGTTACTAATACAAAATTTGTTTATAATCCTTTTCTAATAGCAATGGGTTCTGTATCATGGGATTTTGTAAACCCAGAGATAATAATGATCGGTACAGAAGACGGTAAAACATCAGGAGATGCAGCGTTACTTGTGGACTTTTACAAAAGCATAATGGAAAATGATCCTGAGTATATAATAGGAACTTGGGATGAGTGCGAGTGTATTAAGGTTTTTTATAATACTTTTATATCAACTAAAATTGCTTTTGTAAATATGATTCAAGATGTAGCAGTAAAACAAGGTAATATAAATGCAAATTTTGTAGCTAGTTCCTTATCTAAATGTAATCAAAGATTGATTAGTGATAAATATATGAAGCCAGGTATGGGTGATGGAGGTAGTTGCCACCCAAGAGACAATACAGCATTAAGGTATTTATCTGATAGTTTAAACCTAGGTTATGATATGTTTGGTCACATTATGTTTGTTAGAGAAAGACAAGCAGAGAACATGGCTAGAGAAATACTAAAAATAGGTAATGTTGTACATTTCTCCTCAGATAGTTTTAAAGATGGTTTAACAAGCACCGATGGAAGTTACTCTTTACTTGTTCAACACTATATTTTAAAACAAGGAGGAAGTATAGTCAATAGTAGAGATTGTGAAGTATTTGTAAAAGTACATGAGTCAGATACCGCACCTGACGACAAACTAATATTTGATGTTTGGAAAGATTATGGGAATAAACACTAATAATGACTGGGATCCGCTTGAAGAAATTATAGTGGGTACTGCAAATAACGCAAGAGTTCCAAATCTTGATGTATCAACACGTTCTTTTAGTTATGCTAATTATGACTTAAGTTTGATTGAAAGCCTGGAGGGGCCGTCTGAACAATGGGTAATTGATGAAGCTAACGATGATTTAGAGAGATTATCCAAAATGCTGGAGTCTCTTGGAGTAAAAGTCAAAAGACCTAAATCTATAGATCATAGTAAAAAATTCAGTTCACCAGATTGGAAAACTACAGGGTGGTATACCTATTGCCCTAGAGACCTGTTACTACCTCTTAATAATCTTATTATAGAATGTCCCTCTCCAATGCGAGCCAGACAGTATGAAACTATAGCATACAGAGATTTACTATATGATGCAATGAAAGATGGTACTGAGTGGATTGCTGCTCCTAGACCGAGGTTGCTAGATGATAGTTATCAATTCTACAATCTTAAAATAGCAACCTTACTAAATAAAGAAATAGTGTTTGATGCGCCTAATATTGTGAGAATGGGAAGAGATTTACTTTATCAGGTTAGTAATTCAGGAAACCTTTTAGGTTTTCAATGGTTAAAGACAATATTAGAACCAAGAGGTTATAGATTACACTTATCTAAAGGTCTTTATTCATATGCTCATTTTGACTCAACAATCATTCCACTAAGACCTGGCCTTGTATTATTTAACGCAGATAGGGTAAAAAGAGATAACTATCCAAAGATATTTAAGAAATGGGATAAAATATTCTTTGATGGGGTTGTAGATATCGGCAGTAACTTACCTGACGGAGTGTCCCCATGTAGTAGTGCTATCGGTCTCAATTTTTTATCTATTAATGAGAATTTAATTATTTGTGATGAGAACCAAGAAGCACTTAGAAAAGAACTAAGTCATTATAAAATTGAAAGTATAGGGTTACCTTTACGACAAGCTAGAACCTTAAGTGGTGGTTTTCATTGTGTGACTCTTGATACTAAACGTAGAGGCGGGTTAGAAGACTACTTTGCCTAATCTAATAGTATGTGGAGATAGCTTTAGTTACGGACAAAGCAATTCACACTGGCCTTCTATAGTCGCTAAGCAGTTATCACTTAATTTAATTAATCTGTCTATTGTTGGGTGTAGCAATATAGCAATCTGCTATCAAATAGCGTATGCTTTGAAAAACTATGAGACATCTCTTTTTATAGTGTCGTTAACAGCTGCAGAGCGGTTTGAGATAGACCAGGCTCCTGATAATATACCTGTCTCACTTGAAGACTTTAGACAGGATATAGATGAGATTGAGTATAGTAGATTTACTAAAAAAGCTACAATTAACTCTGGTAATTTAGTATCACATAATAAAAATCTTAAACTTAAAAAAAATTTTACAGCTAACCTTTCTTATAGACTACAAGCACAAACCCAGGTATGGAGTATAAATCATTTACTATCAAAGGTGCAAAGTAAGTATTTACTTTACAGAAACATATTTCCAAGGTATCATGTTGATAAAGAGATGTACAAAAAAGAATACTACTTTGGGTTAGACAATTATATAAACTCTGGACCTTATGACTATGAAAGTTTACAAGTAAAAACTACAAATCATCTCTCTAAAAGTGACAATGCGCTATTTGCTAAGAGAGTCCTAAATGACTATAGACTTAATATTTGAAAATTATCCTGAACCAAACATTACTAAGACTGGTTTTATAAATGCGTCTATTCCTTTTTTTCTCCGATATAATAATCAATATAAGATATGTGATATACAGCATATCTATACAACAGATAATTGGGTATACCCAATCGCAATAATAAACCCTATTTTAGAAAAAGATGTTTATATAAATAGCTCTGCGATGAATGAAAACTTTTTTTTAAATCGTATAGATAAGAGAGTAGTAGAT
>MDSV01060897.1_pt1 | contig 11911 bp, 16 predicted proteins | sample 810851 | NCBI WGS metagenome assembly MDSV01 (sample SAMN05326640, study PRJNA326480) | marine metagenome | isolation source: seawater | place: Atlantic Ocean: North East | collected 2012 | reverse complement strand
TGTATTACACACGCAATAAGAAATAATCAAAATTATGACTATGTTATATGGCTCGATGATGACACATATACATTCAGAGACATACCTAAAAGTTTTATAGAAGAACTGTGTCCAAACGACACACTAGTCACATATCTTGGCAGAGAAAATAAAATAGGCAGTAACAAATATCCAGAATGTGGACTTGTTTGTTACAATATTAAACATCCATTAGTACAAAATTTTGTTACAGATTGGGAAAAACTTTATACATCTGCAAGTATCTTTGACTTACTTGAATGGCATGATTCATTTCTATTTTGGCACATGACTAAAGAATATAAACAAAAACATAATGCAAAAGTAAATGATATTGGTTATTCTAAAGGTGTAAAAGGACATCATGTTTTTGTTAACAGTGAACTTGGACTTTATATTGATCACTTTAAGGGAGATAGAAAAACTTTTAAAAGTTCACGTGCAGAGGATATTAGAAAAACACCTAAAATGACAAAAGTTGATTACTGGAAAAACAAATGAAAATAAGTTGCTTTACAAGATATGGACCACTTAATTCTAAACCTATATTTGGTTCTTTAATAAAAAGTATGCAAGATGCTGGCGATACAGTTCTTGTAGATAAAGACGATAACTGTGATGTAGCAATGATATGGTCGGTGTTATGGCAAGGTAGAATGGCTCATTATCGTCCAATATGGGAGAACTACCAAGCAAAAAATAAACCTGTTATAGTAGTTGAAGTTGGTGGAATAAAAAGGAACGAAACTTGGAAAATTGGAATTAATGGTATTAACAGAGAAGCAGATTTTGTCAACAAAGATGTTGATGGTGAACGTTGGAAAAAATTTAATATAGATCTTAAACCATGGACACACGCAGGTGAAGAAATAATTATTTGTGGACAACATCACAATAGTCATCAATGGAGAAATAATCCTCCAATGCAAAAATGGTTTGAACAACAAATTACAGAGATAAGAAAATACAGTAAAAGACCAATAATAATTAGACCACACCCAAGAAATAATATACACATAGACACTAAAAAGTTTGACAATGTGAAAGTAGTTCATCCTGTTAGAGATAGAAATACATATGACGATACTGATTTTAACAAGAGATTAAAAAGTGCTTGGGCCGTTGTTAACTATTCAAGTAATCCTGCTATGCAATCTGTGTTTAATGGTGTGCCTGTATTTGTTTCAGAGGCTAGTTTAAGTTATGATGTTGGTAATAAATCACTTGCCAATATTAATAATCCAGAAAGACCAGATAGACAAACATGGGCAAATCAGTTAGCATATACTGAATGGTGGCCAGATGAGATAGCAAATGGTAAACCATGGAAAAGAATTAAAAAACAATTAGAGGAAAAATATTTAAAATGACAGATAAAAAGTTTTTAGTTAAATGTTACAGTAAGATAAAAAATTTAATTAAATTTAATGAGTTTTTAAATGATGCTAATGAATCAATAGATCGTCATTGGGAAACTACCTATATGTTTAATAAAGATATTCTTGAAAATAAAAAATGTATTGATGTTGGTATTTGGTATGGTGTATGTAATGCTTATGCATTAGAAAAATTAAATTTACAAACAACACACGGCATTGATCCAAACAAAGATTCTCTAGATATATGCTCAAAATTACTTACAGATACAAAACTTTACAGTACAATTGATGACGTAAACGAAACTATAGATACAGATATAATTTTTATGCTAGGCTTAATTCCGTTTTTTGGAGACAAGTGGAAAGAACATTTAAATAATATTTTTCAAAAAATTAATGCAAAATATTTAATTATGCGTCATCAAACTTATACTGATCCTACAGCAAAATTTACTAATATAGATAAAAAAGAATATAATATTTTAGGATTAACTGATTACAGTCAAACTGCTAACGTAGATGATGTAGTTTGGTTTTTACAAGAAAATCAATGGCGCCTAATTAAAACAAATAAATTAAATCCAAACTCAAATACAGATTCTGGAAACGTTTATACATTTGAAAAATATGGACAGAAAACATTATAATCAAGTTAATTGGCGTAGAAAAGCAAGACACAAAGAGCCAATTGAATGGCAACCTTATACAGGTGAAACTATTACTGTTAATACAATTCTTCGTAAAGGTAAAAAAATTATAGAGAAAGGATACTACGAAGACCGAGTTAAAGCAGTTCCTAGCGGTAATGCTTATATTATAGGAAACGGTCCTTCGCGTAAAGATTTTGATTTGACTACGTTAAAAGCAACAGGACAAACCTATGGTTGTAATGCTTTATATCGAGATTTTATTCCAGATTATATTTTTAGTATTGATGCACAGGTAACAAATACAATGGTTAAAGACAAAGTATATGAAAAATGTTTTCACTATGCTCCGTCACTTGAAGTTAATCGACACCCTAAAGGTGGACCGCCTGTGTTACATTTAATTCCAGACAATCCATATTCCATAAGTGGCAACCAAGCAATTTGGACTGCCTGTGTACACGGACACAAAAATTTATATCTAATAGGGTTTGACTTTAGAGACTATGGCAAAAATCAACTTAATAACATATATCAAGACACTGAACATTATGGTCCTAGGCATGGTGATACAATATTTGATAATTGGTTAAAATGGTATAGGGATCATCTTAAACAAAGACCTTATTGTAATTTTACAATAGTCCACGATAATCCACCTGAATACTTACACAACGTACAAACAGGATATGATGTTGGAAATAGTTTTTTAATGACTTATAAAGAGTTTAACGATAAAGTCTTAAACCAACCTGAGTAAACTTATCTCTAAAAGAATAAAATTTTTCGTTATGGTTAGAATATGGGTCTTTCATGACTTGCATTTGATATAAATGTACCATTTCGTGTGCTAATGTTTCAATAAAGTCTTTCCATTTTGGAAATTTACAATGTAGTTCAATTCTAAAGAATACTTCTGTTTTATAGAAGGGAATAATCCTTTGATTGAACGTGCCTTTTCTACAATGTCTATTATCCCAATCAGCAACACATCTTCCCCAGTCGTAATGTAGTTTCTTAATTTGTATTTCGCAACCACTTAATCTATTGTTGAATAGCAACTGATTTAATCTTCTAAACCAATGTGCCGCAACTAACGGGGTGGGTTTATATGCAGTCACTCCTTCTTTGACAGTTAGAGTTCTCTTAAACTGTTTTTTTAGTGTTTTTCTTTGACTTTTTACACGTTTTTTCATAGGTTGACAAAAATTACCATTATGTTATACTATTAATTATCTAGAAACACATGAGCGAAATGCATACAGAAAACCCAAAAACTATTAACGAAGCACTTAAAATATTAGCATATAATGATTATTTTTGGCACCAAGGCCCAAAAACGCCAAATACACTGATTAAGCCTCATCACAAAGATTTTGAAACTGTAAAATCTCTAGCGGAGGCTCAGTATGCTTGGACTGAAAAACAGGCCAAATTAGCACTGGTAATTCTTAAAAGATACCTTACAAAGTTTCAAAAACATGGTATGGATATCAAAAGTTTATTAGATAGTCCAAAATATGAAGAGCCTTTTAGAGTAATAAGTTTTGTAAAAAGCATTGAAAAATATATCGACGACACAGACGAAGAACCAAAAATAGAACTACGTTTTCCTTACAATAAAAAAATTGTTACGTTAATTAGACATCTAAAAGATAAAAAAGGATTACCAGGTGGATATGCAAAATATGAAGGTGAATCTAAAGTGTGGACCTTTAAACAAACTGATGTTACAACATATTATCTAACTTTAATTGCAATTAGATACGATTTTAAATTTGTTGATCAAACATTACTTGATGATTACTATACAGTAAGAAAAGAAATTGAAGGCTTCAAACACCCTAGAGCAAGACTTATCGGAAACCAGGTTGTAATTGATAATGCATCTGAATCATTAAATGAGTATTGGAATAACAATTTAAAAGATAAAAAAATATTATTACAAGTTGATAGTTTAAAAAACTTTGGTATTGATCCTAGAAATATTAAAGTTAAGTCCTGGTCAACACTAGGTGGAAAAATTGCTCACGTAGGTTATCATAAACTATGGATTGACCGAAACGAATACAGCAGAGATGATGTAATTGCAGGACTATCAGAACTAGATTGTTTTCCTTTTGTTATGCCTGTAAGTGGGGATCCTAATTCAAAAGACGATGCAGATGAATGGTCACAATGGTTAAAAACATTTGAACGACATGGTATAGAAAACAAAAATATGTCTTTTGGTTTTGATATTAAAGAACCAAAAAAACCATCAGAAGTAGACTGCGAATACAACGATAATATTGTAGGTAAAATGGAAGAATCACAATTCCAAATTTTATATGAAGTTCATCAATTGAGCAAACAATTCAAATATATTGATAACGAAACAAAAGTAATTTTTGTAAGAAATAGAATACCAAGAACATTAATAAAATCAAAAATAAAACCAAAAGCATCACTAATTGCTATAGGCGGGGGTTATTACACTGCTGGAACAGACAACCTAAAAAGATTTCTTGATTCTTTACCTAAAACGTTGTATTATAATGATCATAGGCCATCAAGTTGGGAATGGCATGATAACATTATAATAAAACTATGAGTTCGTGTAAATTAGTAATTAAAGATGAAGTAAACGTAAAATTTGAGAATCTAGATCTTAAATGGAGACAACGTTTACACAATAAATTCAAATACCAAGTTCCATATGCATTTCACTTACCCTCTGTAAAGTTAGGCAGATGGGATGGTAAAATTGCATTTTTTGGTTTAGGTGGTACAACATATTTGAGTCTTGTTGAACAAATACTTCCTATACTTGAAGAAGCAGGAGTATATGTTGACTTTGAAGATCAAAGAACTAAACACGATTTTCAATTTAATGCAATAAACAAAGATTATTTGTCTAATATACAATGGCCAGAGAATCATCCGTGTGCTGGACAAAATATAGAATTAAGAGACTATCAAGTGGAAACTATAAACAAGTTTATAGAAAATCCACAATGTATACAAGAGATCGCCACTGGTGCAGGTAAGACCATTATTACTGCGGCACTGTGCCAGTTGGTTGAACCTTATGGACGTACAATCACAATAGTTCCAAACAAAAGTTTAGTTACACAAACAGAAGAAGACTTTCTTGCTTGTAATTTAGATACAGGTGTTTATTTTGGAGATAGAAAAGAAGTAGGGAGATATAACACAATAGCAACTTGGCAATCTTTAAATGTATTAGAAAAAAGATCAAAAGATCAACACAGCACTGAGTTTAAAGAATTTTGCGAAGGTATTAATACTGTAATAATAGACGAAGTACATATGGCAAAAGCAGATGTGCTTAAAAGATTATTAACAGGACCATTTGCACACTGTGGTATACGTTGGGGATTAACAGGCACAGTACCTAAAGCAGAATTTGAATTTATGGGTATCAAAGTTTCTATTGGTGAAGTTATAAACAAACTTCCTGCTAAAGAATTACAAGACAAAGGTGTACTTGCACAATGCCATGTAAATATTTTACAAACACAAGACCACCCAATGTTCAAAAACTACCAAGAAGAATTAAAATGGCTAACTACGGATAGCAACAGGATGACCTGGATTGCACAAACTATAAAAGATATTTCTTCATCAGGAAACACACTAATTTTAGTAGACAGAATATCTGCGGGAGAAATACTACAAAAAAAATTAAAAGATTCTGTGTTTATATCAGGATCAACTAAAAATACAGAAAGGAAAGAACACTACGATGAAGTGTCTACAACACAAAACAAAATCATTATTGCGACTTATGGGGTCGCATCTGTTGGTATTAATATTCCTAGGATATTCAATCTTGTTCTTATTGAACCTGGCAAGTCTTTCGTAAGAGTTATACAGAGCATAGGACGAGGTATTCGTAAAGCAGAAGATAAAGACAATGTGCAGATTTGGGATATTACCAGCAGTTGCAAGTTTGCAAAAAGACACTTAACACAAAGAAAAAAGTTTTACAAAGAGGCAAATTATCCGTATAATATAGAAAAGATAGATTATGAAAATCCTTACACTAGAAAATAGAACATACACATTAGAAAAAATACCTGAATATGTTGATGAACAATTAAGATTTGCTGTAATGGATAATTCAGATCCTGAGAATCCAGATTTCTTTTACATACCTTTAATATTTTTAGAAAGTTTTAATGCTCCAGCGGCAGTGTTACAAATAGGAAAATATAAAATAAAAATGCCTTTGGATTGGAAAATGTTAATAGGTGAGCAAGGACAACCAGAAATGCACGTGCTACCAATTACAAGTTTAAATGATAGAGGGTTTGATGCATTCACATTTAATCCATTATCAAGTGCTAAACCAGATTTCTTTCCTATTGATGTTGTAGATATTTACACTGAGGTTAAATGGTATTTTCCTAAAATTAAATCAGGACAACTACTTGCTGTTCCTTTAACAAACGGGCCAACACCTATTTGTGCTTATTTTGTAAAAGATATTTCAAGACAATGTGAAATGGTTGATTATGGCTCGGTCTGGTAGAAAGCACGTCAGCATTGAAGCACCGGTAATGAAAATACAAGGTGCATATGTTTGGATGGATAGATATTGGCCGGTGGATTTGTTTACGTGGATGAGAAAAGAAAAAATGCAATTTACAGAATTAAAAATGAGAAATAATAAACTTACACTCTATTTTCCAACAGCAAAAGAGTGTACAATGTTTGGATTAAAATATGACAGAGAAAAGCAAAAGGAAATTTTTCGAACTTCGGAATGGTCTTAAAGCAGTAGACTACAGAAACAAAGACTACTACGATAGAATAGACGATCATGAAAAGTCGTTGTATTCTCCTTTTATGTTGATGAGATATGCTTCAAGTGTTTCATCTAAAGATCCTTTTTATGTTGAACACTATGTAGAAATGGTAAACGAGTGTGTTAATAAAAATTTGTTTGCATTATCTAGCAAACACAAAAAATTATGCTGGGTATTAACTTCTATGTGTGGAGCATTACAGCAACAATTTCATCCATGGATAAAACCTATGAAACGTGTTTCAAATAAAAGTTTACAACAACTAGAACAAATTTATCCAACATGGAACACTGAAGATTTAGAAGCATTAGACAAAGTTATTACAGACAGAGAACTTGAAGAGTTGCTGGAGGCACATGGTATTGAGTCTAAATAAATGTCCATATTGCGGAAAGGAATTTGCTAGGGAAAGAACACTACAAGTTCACCTTTGCGAACCTAAAAGAAGATATCTACAAAAAAATGAGAAGTGGGTGCAGAATGCTTTTATGGTGTTCCAAAGATTTTACGAAATACATCAAAAGAACATGAAACAAAAAACTTATGATGACTTTTGTAGTTCAGCATACTACAATGCGTTTGTTAAGTTTGGTAGATTCATGATGCATATAAATCCACTGTATCCAGAAAAATACATAGACTATGTAATTCTTTCAAAAATTAAATTAGATCATTGGGCAAGAGATAATTTGTATGAGGCATATCTGATAGATACATTGAAGATTGAGCCAGTAGAAGCGGCACTGCAAAGAAGTATTGCAACAATGATGGACTGGGCAGGAGAACAAAATGCACAATGGAGTGACTATTTTAGATTAGTAAACACTAACAGAGCAGTGCAACACATACAACAAGGAAAGATATCTCCGTGGATAGTTCTTGGTTGCAACGCAGGAAAAAAAATGTTAAAATCGTTTAGTGACGAACAATTACAATTAACTGCTAGATATATTAGTCCAGAGTTTTGGAATTCAAAGTTTAAAAGTTATCCAGCAGATTTATTATTTGTACAAGAAACAGCCAAGGAGGCAAAAATTGAGTAGAGTTAAAATTGATATAGATGACGAATTAGATTTTGATTTGGAAGAAGGAGACATGATATTACACATTAAACACAATGGTGAAATTGGTAAAGTGTGTATGCCTGACATGAATCTAAAGGTAAAAGAAAGTATTGGGTATCATAAAATGTTACAATGCTTAGAAATTTTAAAACCTGGTACAAGAAAAGAATTTATTAAGTACCACGAAGAAAAAACTAAAAGGATCTTAAACTAATGAAAAAAAATAGATGGCAAATATTTCCTGAAGAATTATATGCAGGAATGAAATTAATACTCCCTTTCATAGTTGGCGGAATAGGTTTGATGTTTGGGGCAATTAAATGGCCTTATCCAACTGCCGTATTAGTGATGATTGTTAGTGTAGGTTTTATGGTTTGGAGCAGAAAGTTTTTTCACTAATGCCTGACGTAGACATAGACTTTTTTGACAGAGACGGTGTATTAAAATTATTTAAACATACTCCTGCCTCAATCATAAATGACAAGACACATGAAAAACACAAGACAGGTGTTTACTTTCATGCAGTGCCTGAACATCCTGTAACTGGACACGCAACACTTGATCATAAAAAAGCAGAAGACAGAGGCTATTTTAAAATTGATTGTTTAAATGTTAATCTTTATAAAAATGTAAAATCAGAACAGGAACTTGTGGAACTAATGATACAAGAACCTAATTGGGATATGCTTAAAGATCAAAAAATAGTTGATGAACTATTTCATTTAAATGGTCATTTCAGTATAGTTTCAAAACTACAACCAAAAACGATAGAACAACTTGCGGCTGTATTAGCAATTATACGTCCAGCAAAAAGATATCTTGTAAATGCACCATGGGATGATATTTTAAAAGAGGTTTGGATTAGGCCAGCAGATGGCAGTTATTTCTTTAAAAAATCACACGCAGTTGCTTATGCACAGGCAATCGTAGTTCAGATGAATTTAATTGCTCGTGATAAATATAGTTTTAGTGCAACACAGGAAACGTAAAATCACTAAAAAATCAAAGAACAAGAAATCCAATCATCGCTCAGGGTATAACAGTTATCAGCCGGATAGTCCTTTAACATTACACTATCTTACAACAGGTGCTATACTTCCTGAAAAAAAGAAAACTAGATAGGTTTTCTAACTAATTGGATAGTTCTTCTTTTTATTCGTTTCTTTGAAATTTCTGAAAGTTTTACAGTAGGGCCTTCTACTATTTGAATATCTTTTGAATTTAATGTTACTAGAGTTGTACGGAAGTAACGAAAATCTCCTTTAAGGAATATATTAATTGGTAGTTTTCTATTCGACTCATACCACCAAATTTCACCACATTTCAAAAATCTCATTTTATCGTGCGGACTCATTAATCTACCGTAGTCATAGAAACTTATTACATTATTATCTTGGTTTTGTACAATACCAACATACTCTAAGTCGCCCTTACGTATTAGGCTTAAAAATGGGAATTTATCTCTTAATGTCTTAAAAATTTCGTTCATCCTCTGTCCATAAATATTGTTAAATATGTACTATGCAAACAATACAAAGGTATTTACTCACAAACTCGGTAATCGTTTACCAAAATGGTTATCATGGAAGGAACTCAAAAGTGTACGATAGACGTCTACAAGTGTATAGAGGTGTGTATAACCCAATTACGTTTACCTTTAAAAACGAGGATCAAAAGAAACAGGACATAGTTGGCAAGACTTATACGTTCAATATTGTAGATACAGAGAGCAAAAAAGCAGTAGTTACAAGAACTCTAAAAATACTAGATGACGGATCAACGATAGACAGCAAAGGAACTGCTAGTGTAGAAATCACAGAGGGCGATTTACAACCTTTAGATGCAAAATTTTATGAGTATTCTATACAAGAAGTTCTCACAGATGGTAGTACTGTGGTAACTTATGCAGATACAAGTTATGTCAGTGCTGGTACTATTGAAGTGCTAGATGGTGCTTATCCACAGTATATTGCAAGTACATCGGTTACACAATTTACAGGTACTGGTGGACCATTAGCAAAAACATCTGGTTCAATTAATGCTAAACCAGGTACTAACAATAACAAAGCATTACACACGATTGCTGTGTACACTCAAGATTTTGCAGGAGATTTTAAAGTGCAAGGCACAATGGCTTCAAGTCCTGCTGATGCAGATTATTTTGATATTACCTTAGATGGTGAAGCATCAAGTACTGTATCGTATATTATATCTACAAGCCAAGTTTACTATTATAACTTTACCGGTGTTTACCATTATATAAGAATTAGTTGGGATAATGCAACTGATAACACTGGTAAGATTGACAAAATCCTTTATAGACAGTAAAATATAAATTATGAACCTGATCCAGAATACAATTCTGACGTCCATACCTGCGAACAAAAAGAAAACACCATCTGGGTGGATTTCTTTTAATGCACCTTGTTGCATTCATAACGGAGAGACTCAAGACAAAAAGAAACGTGGTGGTATAATGAATAGTGCTGACGGCACAATATCTTATCATTGTTTTAACTGTGGATACAAGGCAAGTTATATAATTGGCAGACGTTTAACTCAACGTATGAGAACTTTCATGAGTTACATTGGCATACCAAGTGATACAATTCAAAAATTAGCCATAGAAGCAATACGTCTCGAAGAGTCGAGTGGTACTACATTTCAAAAGAAAAAATTTATAGGTTTTAACAAAACAAAATTGCCAATTAATTCACACAAGTTAGAATGGTGGCTAGAAAGATTTCCTGATAAAAAAGTTTGGGATGGAGAACGATATGTTAATAAAAGACAAATAACTAATGCACAAAAAGAAAAAATAAATCATTTATTAACTTATTTAGAAAACAGAGGCATTGGTGCTGACTGGTATGACTTTATGTATTCATCAGATCATACAGTATTCAATAAATCAGATCCTTTTTTTGATATGCACAATAGAGTTATTATTCCTTTCTTTTGGAAAGGTGAAATAGTTGGATATACAGGAAGAAGATTGCAAGAACATTCTTTTAATAATAACAGTGGAATAAAATACTATACTGATGTGCAACCTGGTTACGTTTTCAATATGGACGCACAAGATTGGACAAGAAAATTTGTTATTGTGACTGAAGGACCATTTGATGCAATTACCGTTTCTGGAGTGAGTGTGTTGGGTTCAGAGGTAAATGATATACAACGAGAGTTAATTGATGGACTTAATAGAAAGGTAATTGTAGTGCCGGACAGAGATAAACCAGGTGAAAAATTAGTAGATCAAGCAATAGAGTTTGGTTGGTCTGTTGCTTTTCCAGAATGGGATAATAAGGTTGAAGATGTTGCGGATGCTGTGTTAAAATACGGTAGACTGTTTACTATACAATCAATATTAAAAACAACTGAAAGTAGTAAACTAAAAATAGATTTAAAGAGAAAGATGTATGGCTGATTATAACTTTGATGTACAAAAATTATATTTAGAAATGTTACTAGCAGATGCAGAATCTTTTGCTAGAGCACAAAATATTTTTACTCCAGCAAGTTTTGATAGAAAGTTGCAACCTATTGCAAAATTTATTAAAGACTACATGGAAGAATACAAAGTTATGCCTGACGTTGAACAGGTTAATGCTAAACACGATATTAAATTAAAATCAGCAAAAGATTTAGATCCAAGTCATTTCAATTGGTTGCTAGATGAATTTGAAACGTTTTCCAGACATAAAGCACTTGAACGTGCAATTTTACAGTCAGCAGACTTACTAGAAAAAGGAGACTATGCTCCAGTAGAGGACATGGTTAAACAAGCGGTAAGTGTTGGACTAACAAAAGATCTAGGTACAGACTACTTTGAAGATCCAAAAGGTAGATTAGAGAAACTTAAAAACTCTAATGGACAAGTCAGCACAGGTTGGCCAAACATTGATAAGAAACTGTTCGGTGGTTTTAACCGAGGAGAACTAAACATTTTTGCAGGTGGATCAGGCGCAGGTAAAAGTTTGTTCTTA
>MDSV01045972.1_pt1 | contig 11911 bp, 11 predicted proteins | sample 810851 | NCBI WGS metagenome assembly MDSV01 (sample SAMN05326640, study PRJNA326480) | marine metagenome | isolation source: seawater | place: Atlantic Ocean: North East | collected 2012 | reverse complement strand
GGGTAGCACCAGGTCCACAAACTATCAAATTAGAAAAATTAATTAGTAAAAAATTCAAAATTAATAATGTGATTGCTGTAAATTCATGTACAAGTGGGATTGCTATAGCATTAATAGCTTTAGGTGCAAAAAATGGAGATGAAATCATAACACCTTCAAATACATTTATTAGTTCAATAAATACATTTTATAATTTGGGCTTAAAGGTTAAGCTTTGTGATATTGATGAAGAAACTTGGTCTGTGACAAATAAAATTTTTAAAAAAACACTAACAAAAAAAACTAAATTTTTTGTTCCAGTTCATTTTGGAGGAAACCCTATAGAATTAAGTGAGATAATTAAAACAGCCAAAAAAAACAAAATTAATATTATTGACGATGCTGCTACAGCGTTTGGTGCAAAAATTAAAAAAAAATACTTAGGATCTTTTAAAAATACAGTTACTGTATTTAGCCTACATGCAAATAAAATTATAAACAGTGGTGATGGCGGTATAATTGCAACCAATAACAATAAATTATCAAAAAAAATAAGGCATTTGATTAATAATGGTCTGAACAAGGAAAGTTGGAAAAGAAGATTGAAACAAAATTTTAAAGCTTTAAACGCAACTTCACCTGGCTATAAATATAATTATAATGATATTTTAGCTTCAATTGCTATCCCTCAGTTTAAAAAAATTGATAAAGTAATAAACTTTAGAAAAAAACTTTATGAAAGATATATAAATAATTTTAAATACTTATTTAAAAATAATATTATAAAAAAACAATATATTGACAAAAAAAATGTTAGTTCACTTTATTGCTTTCAAATTGTAATAAACAGCAAAAAAAAAAATATAAGAGATGGATTGGCTTACTTTTTAGAAAAAAAAGGAATTACAACAACTGTATATTATACCCCCGCCCACATGCACCAATTCTATAAAGGAAAATTAAATTCAAAGAATCAAAAAATTACAAATGAATTATTTTCAAAATCACTAGCATTACCTTTTCATAATAAACTTAATCTAAAGGATGTAGATAAGGTTTCCAAACTTGTAACAAAATTTATAAGGCACCATGTTTAAAAAACCATATATAATAGCTGAAATTGGAATAAATCATGATGGTGAAATAAAAAAAATAATTAAATTAATTAATTTAGCAAAAAAGGCAGGTGCTGATGCAGTGAAATTTCAACTTTATGAGCCATCAACCCTTGCAAATAAAAATGATAAGAAAAAATATCGTTTATATAAGAATTTTAAAAATGAAAACTTATTCGATATGTGGAAAAGACTAGCGATAAAAGTTAGTTGGTTAAGAAGAATTGAGAATGAATGTAAAAAAAATAAAATACATTTAGGATTTAGTATATTTGATGAGCAAAGTTTAAATAAATTAAATAATATAAGCTATAAATTTCTTAAAATAGCTTCAGGAGATATAAATGATTTATATTTATTAAAAAAAATTTTTTTAAAAAATAAACTCAACATATTATCCACAGGTATGGCTAATAATAAAGAAATTATTAGGGCTACCAAGATTTTTAAAAACTCAAAATTTGTATTACTCCACTGTGTTTCTCTTTATCCAACAAAAATAAACAAAACTAATTTAAAGAGAATGATTAATTTAAAAAAATTATCGAAAATTGTTGGTTTTTCAGATCATACTATTGGCATTATTGCATCCATAAAAGCGATTAACATTGGTGCTCAAATAATAGAAAAACATTTTACCTATGATAACAACGCAGATGGACCAGACCATATGTTATCAGCAAATTATTCTCAATTAAAACAAATTTGTGACTATGCAAAAAATCACTCAAAATATTATGGAACTGGCAAAATTGGACCATCAAAAAAAGAACTTTTAATGAAAAAATTTGCCAGAAAAAGTATATTTGCAAAATGTAATATTAAAAAAAATGAAAAATTTACATTTAAGAATATTGAAAAAAGAAGGCCTGGAGATGGTATTGATGTCTCTAAATTTGAAAAAATTTTAATGAAAAGAAGTAATAGAAATTATTCAAAAGGTGATTTAATTAAAATTTAATAAATTAACTTGAGCAAAGGTCTATTTTTCTTTTTTGAAACTAAAGAATACTCATAGAATTTTTTAAATCCATAATTTCTATATAGATTAATAGAATTCTTATTTGAGTATAAAAAAGTTTCCATATTTAGGTTAAGTATTTCATTGATTGTTTTTGCCAATAATATATTTGATAAACCTTTACCTTTAAATTTTGGTGAAATAATAAAGCTGTCTAAAAGAATAAATTTTTTAGTGTTTTTTTTATTTAATTTTAAACAGTTGTAACCAATTAAACTAGACCTGTTATTTAAAAGAATATGTAAATCATTTGCTTGATAATTTTGTTTGAAGAATTTTTTCTGCGATTTGAAATTATATTTCCAATAACTCTGTTTTAATTTAATGATATTATTTATTTCTTGTGGCTTAAGTTCTGTAGTTTTTTTTATTTTAAAATAAAAATTATTATTTTTACTAATTTTATATTTTCTTATATCACCACATAATTTATTCCAGTCTGTTTTAAAATCATTATTTTCGATAATTTTTTTTTAAACTAATATAATCCTCCAAATAATCTAATGTAGATCTAAAATTAAACATTTTTTTTTTAAAAAAATTATTTATTTTAAAGAATTCCTTTTTAAAATTTGAGGTAACATGTTCATTTATTTTATTACTTGAATTTTTTAAATCTCTTAACAATTTTAATTTAAATATTTCTACCGAAATTCCATAAGGGACATTATTTTCTTTTGTGTCAAAGCAAAGATAATCTTTATTTTGTTTTTTATAAAAAAATAAACATTTTTTTATTAATTTATCATCAACTAAAATATTATCACCCGTTAATCTTATTATGATATCTTTATCTTTCAACTTAGATGAACAATCTAAAAATCTTTTTTTAACGTTTTTAGATGAGCCTTGAAAAAAATTTATTTTATATTTTTTTAAACAGTGTCTTAGAAAAAGATCTGATTTATCATTAGTGGTTAGTACTATTAACTTATTTTTAAAGACTTTTAATTTTTTGCATAAATATATTATTGCAGGTAATTTTTTAAATAATAAAAAACATTTAAAAGGTAATCTATTGGAATTACTTCTTACTTGTAAAAATATATGAAAATTCATTATTGAATTATTTAAATTTATATTAATGAATATTACATAGTATATATTCGATATAAATCATAATATGAAATTAATAGAAAAAATAATAAACATCTTTAACAAAATTTTTCCAACATATACTGCTTTAAATAATCTAGATAAAAAAATGGAAAAATATTTAAATTATAAAAATGGTTTTTTTATTGAAATGGGTGCAAATGATGGATTAAACCAGTCAAATACTTTCTTTTTAGAAAAAAAATATAAATGGAAGGGTATATTAGTGGAGCCTTCTGAAAAATTTTACCCTCTCCAAAAAAATAGATCAAAAACTAATTTTTTTTCAAATGATGCATGCTGTTCTTTTGCTAACAAAAATAAATTAATTAAATTTTCATATAATAATTTGATGACTTTAGCTCTTAATTTAAATACAGATATAAATATTAAAACTCATTTAAAAAATGCTAAAAAACATAACAAAAAAAATTATATATTTTCAAAAAAAGGGGTGCCTTTAAACGATCTTCTTATAAAACACAAAGCCCCAAAAATAATCGATTTTTTTTCTCTAGATGTTGAGGGAGCTGAATTTGAAGTATTAAATGGAATTAATTTCAAATCTTATAAATTTAAGTATATTTTATTAGAAACGAGAAAATTTAATCGAATTAACAAATTTTTAAAAAAAAAAAATTATAAATTTTTAATAAAATTATCAAAGAAGGATTATTTATTTACCCATAAGAAATAATGTCATTAAAAAATTTAAATAAAATTTTTATAATAATTTCTATCATTTCGCTATTATATATAATTTTTAAATCTGAAATTTATTATAATGGTAATAAAAGAGGTGAGTATAGTTATTTATTTTTTTTAAATATTATTTTATTGATTATATTTTGTTCTGTAATTTTTTTTAATGAAAAAGTTAAACAATATTTTTTTATAATTTTTTTTTCTTTTCTAATAGGACTTTATACTGCTGAACTATTTATTGTAAATGATTACAAAAATATAAAAATTGAAAACTTTAAAGAAAAAATTAAAATTTACGAAAAACAAATAAATAAAAAATATGATACTAGAACCAAATTTCAACTTTATAATCAGTTAAAAAAACAAAACGTAGTCGTAACTGTATCTCCAGCTAACTATAATTCTCAAGACGTAAAAAATAATAAATTTTTTCCCCTAGCAGGAATCTCAAATAAAAAGACTATTTTTTGCAATGAAAATGGATATTTTGCTATTTATAAAAGTGATAGATATGGCTTTAACAATCCTGATGAAGTCTGGGATATTCCAAATGTTGACTATATTTTTATTGGTGACTCTTTTGTTCATGGAGCTTGTGTAAATAGGCCCAATGATATGTCCTCTATTTTTAGAAACATATCAAATAAATCTGTTATAAATTTAGGATATAGAGGTAATGGGCCGTTGGTTACATATGCTAGTCTAATTGAATACTCACCTCAAAATTTAAAAAATATAGTTTGGTTTTATTACGAGGAAAATGACATATTGGATTTGATTGGGGAACTGAATATATCTATTTTAAAAAATTATTTTAACTTGGAATACTCACAAAATTTAAAATCAAAACAAAATAAAATAGATAATTTGGCAAGTAAAAAAATTTTAATTCTTGAAGAAAAAGAGAGAAAAAAACTTTCAAAAAAGAAAAAAAAAATGCATGAAACACTTATCGGTTTCATAAAGCTTCAAAAAATTCGTACTTTAATAAAAAAATCATTTAGTAAAGAGGAAAAAATACCCCCCGAGTTTGAGTTAATATTAAAAAAATTAATCGAATTTACTCGTAAAAATGAAGCCAATTTGTATTTTGTATATCTTCCTGAATACAATAGATACAAGTCTAAAAATTATAAAAATACAAATTATTTAAAAATAAAAAAAATTCTAAAAAGAAACGAAATTAAATTAATAGATGTGCACGATAAACTTTTAAAAAGAGAGCCCAATCCTTTGATATACTTTCCATTTGAAAAATATGGACATTATAATGAATTTGGATATAAAAAAATAACGGAATTTATATATAAATCTATAAATCAATAATTATTCTTTATGTTTATTTTGGTTTCCAAAGAGAATAATTATATTCATAGATTTTATTATTTTTGAAATTATTATCTGAATTTACTTCCCCAACTCTTTGAAAATTCTTTTCATTTATACCAAATTTATTATAAATTCTCGAATTAAATTTAAATCCTCTACCTTCATTTATTAATAACCAGGATTTCTGAATATTTTTATAATTTTCTTTCGAATAAAAAAATTCAAAACTTTTATCAGGGTTAAATGCACTATTTATCCAAGCATGATTTAAAAATTTAGCTCCTAATGCCAAATGATAAAAAGGATTTCTGCCTGTCAAATCAATCAAATAATTCCCATTTTCCCAACCATTTTCAATTGCAAGATTTCTTATGTCGATAAATTTTTTTAACGTATATTTATCAACATACAAAACACCAGATGTAAAAGGAAATTTGATTTTATAATTCTGCTCAGAAATACTTTGATTCAATCTGAGGGGCTTTTTGTATCCCCCAATAATAGCAGATAAAACAATAATAAATATCATTAAAGAGCCAAAAAAATTTTCATAAAAATTTCTAGAAACAAAAGTAGAATAATAATTAAATAGAATGACAAATAAAAAAAAATATGAATAATTCAAGTGTTTTACTATCCCAGTATTTGTTCCAAATGAAATTGAAAAACAGACGCTACTTAAAAAAAGTAAAGATATTATAAAATCTTTATTTTTTTTTTTTTCGAAGTTTAAATATACATTTATTAAAGACATTATTAATAAACTAAAAATAATTGAAATTAGACTTTTAGTGTAAAAGAAAAGTAAACAAACAGAAAATAAAAATATCAAACTATAAAAATTTTTAAAATTGTCTTTATCTTTAAAAATTACTAATGAAAATAAAAATAAAAAAATATAAATGTATGAAATAATTTCGAAAATAATTTGCTTTATGTTTAAATATAGCATGGCTAACAAGCCACTATTGTTATAGCCCATTATTTTTCTCATTTCATAAGCACCATTAATATCTTTAAGAAAATTATCAAAACCAAAATAAAAATTAATAAATAAAACAAGGAAAAGAACCAAAAAACTTAAGCTAAGTATAATTACCGAAAATAAAAACTTTCTTTCAAGATAAAATGATAAAAAAATTAATAATATTGGAAGAAAAATAACTAGGGAAATTACTTTGGAAAATATTATTAAAACTCCACCTAATACTCCAAGCAATATATATTTTAAATTGGTCAATATTCCATTTTTAGACTTAACAATAAGTGCAAAAGTAGAAGCAGTTAGAAATAAGAAACCAACGATATTTAAAAGGTTATATGAAGGATTTAATTGCCAAAAATGATAGTAATACAGTATTCCATTAATACCACATATTTTTAGACACAGGTAAACGGAATTAGAAAAACTTATTTTATTAAAAATATTAAAAAAATGTAAAAAATAAATTGAAGCTACAATCAGAGATAATAAGCCAAATACTCTTAAAAAATAAATATTATAATTTAGATATTCAAAAATTAATCCAAAAAAAATATAAAATTTTGAAATTTCAAATTTCATATCTTCAAAGTAAAGCGTGGATAAAAGATAATAACTATCGTCTGAAGTATTAATACCTTTTGAAAAATTTGAAACTAAGAAAATTATTAGTGATACGGTACAAAGTATCAAAAATAAAAAAGAAATACTTTTTAAAAAAGGATTTTTATTCATTATATTTTTAACGATTATATATATCTACTTTATAAATCTTTCTAAAAAAAATAATTACAATTGCTAAAATTTTGGTTTTTTTATAAATATTTATTTTTTGTCCCTCTATTTTAATAAATTTTTTATTTTGGAAATTTGATAATCTTGGAAATAAAATATATTCAGAATTAAATTTTTCACTAAATTTATTAATTTCAATTTTATCATTAATATTAAATAATAAAGCCGAGGTAATTGCACGAGATGGTAGCTGATATAAAATTACGAATGAAAAAAATTTACATAAGGTATATAAAATTAACAAGAATTTGTTAGATATAAATAAAATTTTTAATTTTTGATCTATATTTAAGAAAAAAATATCAATTGGAATTAAAAAAACACACAATACAAATATATAAATTATAAAATTTGCTTTAATAATTTTATTCAAAGATAATAAAACAAAAAATAAAGTATAGCTTAACAATAAAAATAATATCATCTATCCCTCATTCCTCCATGTTCATCAACATTTAAATAATTACAAATAATATTATAAAACCAATTGAATATTTTTCCTTTAGCGGTGAGAATGTAATAATTATTTTCCTCCACAATATAATTTTTATTTTTTAAAAATTTTATCCTACTTTTAAGTATTGTTGAATTACCTTTGTCATCATCAAATAATTCAATTATTTGTGATTTGGAATATTTTTCTTTATAAAAAATGTAAACTAAGTCAGAAGACATTCCAGTTACAAAACCGTAAAAAAATTGCAGGTAAATTAAAGAAAAAACAGATAAAAAATAGAATATTATAAAAAATTCAGTCAAATCAAAAATTAAAAAAAATAAGCAAATTAAAAGGCAGACAATAAATAAAATATAATTCAAAAAACACATTTGAATATATTTAAACTTTTGAATAAAAACTTTAGTTAACAAAAAATTAAAAATAAAATGCGAAAAAAAGAAAATTACTATGATAAATTTTTTTTCCATAGAAAATTAATCACTTCATAAACATTATTTAAACTTATACTTTTTGTTCTGCCACTTGTTCTTTTATAAAAATTAGTTTTAATTATTTCATAATTATTTTTATTTAATTTTGAGAAACAAAATAAAAACATTTGTACCTGAAAAATTGAATATTTATAAGTAGGACGAAATTTTTTAAGTAAATTGGTTGAATATATATTTTGTCCAGTAAAATATTTTATTTCCTTGAAAAAAAGTAACCTCATTAAGAAAACAAAAGACTGAGAAATTATTGACCTAACAAATCCTCTTATTTTAATATTATTGGGTATATAATGAACTAAAATTTTCTTACCTTTTTTTAACTTAGAAAACAACTTGTTGTAATCACCAGTTTTAAAATTATTATTTCCTGACATAATTGAAAAGTAATCGCTCTTTACTGATTTAACTACTTTTTTATACATGTACCTGGTTCCTTTTGGAAGTTTGTTGGAGTAAAAATAACAGTTTTTTGAAAATTTTTTTTTTACTATTTTTTCAGAGTCATCAGTACTTCCATCGTTAAAAAAAATAATTTTATATTTAATAGAATTTTTTTTTAAAGCTTTAATAATTGCACTTCCGGTTAGAACTATATTTTTTTCTTCATTTCTATAACATATCAAAATCGTAATAGAGCTTTTCATGGATTAATAAATATTTATATATAATTAAAATTGTTTATATATAGAATCGTATAAAATAAAATGAAAAAATTCTGTAATTCAATTAGGTTAAAAATATTAGATATTTCCCAAAATGTTAGTGCATTACATGTGGGTGGAAGTTTTTCATGTGTTGAAATTTTATCAACTCTTTATAAAAAATTTTATAAAGGAAATAATATAATCTTATCCAAAGGCCACGCAGGAATTTGCCAATATGCAATCTTGAATTCTCTTAATATTATCTCAAACAAAGATATTAAAGAATATTGCAAAAATAATGGTGAGTTAGGTGTACACCCTCATATTGACAATCCGGGAATAGTAGCTTCAACTGGATCTTTGGGTCATGGCTTAGCAATTAGTGCAGGTATGGCGTATCTAAACCCAAAAAAAGATTTTTTTGTATTATTAAGTGATGGAGAAATGATGGAAGGGTCTGTTTGGGAAGCTGTTTTAATAATTTCTTCACTTAAAATAAATAACATAAAAATTATAATTGATAATAATGGTTTACAAAGTTCAACATGGAATAAAAATACTCATCCTACATTAACCCCATTGCACACAAAATTTAAAAGTTTTGGTTGGTCTTCTTCAACATGTGACGGGCATAATTATAATGAAATTGAAAAAAAATTGAAAAAAAAATATAAAAAACCTTATGCCTTGATTGCTAAAACAGTTAAAGGATATCCAGTATCTTTTATGAAAAATAACCCTATATGGCATTATAGATCTCCCAACAAAACTGAGCTTGAGAAAGCTAGAAGGGAAATTTTAAGTGAGAAATAAACTAGCAGATGTTCTAAACAAAAAAGGACAAAAGGACAAAAAAATTGTAGTAGTTGTTGCTGATATATCGCCATCTGGAAAATTAAGCGAATTTCAAAAAAAAAATAAAAATAGATTTATAAATGTGGGTGTTGCTGAACAATTTATGATTGGTTTTGCATCTGGTCTAGCAATAGCAAAATATAAACCATTTGTTTATACCATAGCACCATTTACAATTTATAGGCCGTTTGAAATGGTTAGAAATGATCTAAGTTATCAGAATTTACCTGTGACGATAGTAGCTATGGGTGCTGGCACAGTATATTCCTCACTTGGAGGAACACATTTAACTCAAGAGGATATTTCTTTAATGCGATCATTGCCCAATATGAAAATATTGGCACCATGTGATCCAATAGAATTAGAGGACTGTATCAATTATTGTATAAAAAATAAAAATGGTCCAATTTATTTAAGAATTGGAAAATCTGGAGAGAAAGAATTAATTGATAGAAACTCAGAAAAATGGAAATTTGGTAAAATTAGAAAATTAAAAAATGGAAACAAAATTTGTTTATTAAGTTATGGCCCAATAACAAAATTAAGTTTTAACTTAAGTAGTCAATTTAAAAATATAATATCAGTTTATAGCTGTCACACTATAAAACCTTTTGATTATCAGGGTCTTTCGAGAATAATGAAAAAATATAAAACAATAATTACCCTGGAAGATCATTCAATCATAGGAGGACTTGGAAGTATTATAAAAGAACAGGCTTTTTTAAATAAATACAAAGGAAAAATAATTAATTTTGCGTTAAAAGATAAATTTATACATAATTATGGAAGTCATGATAATTTATTGAAATCCCATGGTATAAGCCAAAATATATTAAGAAAAAAAATAAAAGAATTGCTATAAATTTTCTTTAACAAATTTTTTAATAGCTTTTTTAGTTGTCAATAATCCATACTTTTTTAAATCTTTATTTATTTTAATATTAAAACCTGAATTTTTTGAAATATTATAGATAATATTTTCTTTTATTTTTAATTCTTTAAAAATTAATTTAAAAATGTTTTTAAACAAAATAGGTTCTAAAGTTCCAACATTAAAAATTAATAATTTATAACTTTTTTTATTTAAATATTTAAAAATTATATTTGAAATACTATCAACGTGAGCGATATTATTAAATTTTAAATTGGGATTATTTATTTTTATAAATTTTTCTTTTTTAATATGTTTTAAAGCATATGACAAAAAGTTATTTTTACTTTTAGGTCCGATTAACCCAGGAAGTCTCAGAATCATCCCAGAATTATTTTTATTTTTACAAAATTTTTTTAATAGATTTTCCATTTTAATTTTAGTTTCACCATAAAAATCTGGAGATTTAAACTTTGTTTTTTCTGTTATACTTTTTGAGGTTATTTTTCCATAAACTGACATTGTTGAAATTAAAATTATTTTTTTACAACCTATATTTTTGCAATATTTAATTAATTTTTTAAAACCATTTAAATTCACATCATTATACATTTTTTTTGATGGATTGTGTGCTGGAACGAGAGATGCGCAATGAACTAGTGCATCTATTTCATCTTTTAAATTAATATTTTTATTTAGATTTAATTTTTTAATTTTAATATTTTTTTTAAACTTTAATTCATTAGGAAAAGATTTGTTGTAACTAGCAATAATATTATTATTTATAGATAATTTTTTTGAAATCGTCTTTCCAAGAAGCGTGCCCGAACCTGTAACTAAGATGTTCATTAATATAAATTTATTTTATTGATTATTATAAATGTAATGTTAAAAAAAACCAAAAATTCAATTGAAAAAAATATTTATTACTGGTGGGTGCGGATACATTGGGGCTAGGCTAGTTCCAATTTTACTAAAAAAAGGATACGAGGTAAAAGTTTTTGATTTATTAATTTACGGTAGAAATTTAAAAAAACATAAAAATTTAAAAATAGTTAAGGGTGATATAAGAAATTACAAGCATTTGGAAATTTCATCAAAAGGTTATGAAATTTTCTTACATTTAGCCTGTATATCAAACGACCCTAGCAGTGATTTAAATCCAAAACTAACTAAATCTATAAACCTTGATTGTTTTGCTAAAATTGTTGATGCAGCAAAAAAAAATAATTTTAAAAGATTTATTTTTGCATCCAGTAGTTCAGTTTATGGTCTTTCTAAATCAAAAAATATAAGAGAGAATCATCGATTAAGACCATTAACACTTTATAGCGAGTATAAAGTAAAGTGTGAAAAAATTTTACTTAAAAAGACAAATAAAAATTTCATAGGTGTAATTTTTAGGCCCGCTACTGTTTGTGGTTACTCCAAAAGATTAAGATTAGACTTAACTGTAAATATACTTACTAATTTTGCCTACAATAAAAATATTATTAATGTATTTGGAGGTACCCAGCTACGGCCAAACCTTCACATTTTAGATTACTGTGATGTTGTTGACCTTTTAAT
>MDSV01243568.1_pt1 | contig 11913 bp, 10 predicted proteins | sample 810851 | NCBI WGS metagenome assembly MDSV01 (sample SAMN05326640, study PRJNA326480) | marine metagenome | isolation source: seawater | place: Atlantic Ocean: North East | collected 2012 | reverse complement strand
GTACTTCTATACACCCATCTTGACTAAAACCCTGGCAGTCCCTCGATTGTGAGTGCCTCATGGGAACTCCGTTGATATGGCCGATGTTAGTCTGGTCTTCCTCCCACGTGGTGTTCATCCAACTAACTCCTTCTCCCCCTCTGTGTGGGGCTCCATCTCGAATCCCTATTCTAGTGATACTGTACTCCAAACAATCTGCAGCAATGGAGACCATCGCGTCTATCTCATCAGTGGAGAGCCAACCATCCCCGCCAGAGGGAACAATGCCTTCCAGGAAGGCATCCAGGTCCTCTCTGATATCATCTGATAGTGACCAGTTTATCCAGGCCCTAGCATCAACCTGGGCCGATTTCCAGTCGTCATTGACACGAACCTCGAAGATTGCTTGGTTGTAGATGAAAATATCCTCGAATGTAATAGATCCGCATTGCTCTTCTAGGGAACCCCCGCTCCCAAACTGCTCCATCTTTGTTTGTTCTCGACTCAACTCTTCCGACGGTAGATGCAATGTCGAAAATACCATTATTACGACGACTAAAACTGGCCCTAACCTCATCACCCGCATTCCGGCCACTGTTGCCCTCCGGAGAACATAGGACATCATAGTTGCCATGTCCGGTAAAACAATCATCCGATATGGACAATTTCCCCAGTCCAGTGGAATGCAAGCAGCTCTCCATCAATGCCCTCCCCAAATCCAACAATCATTCCTCCGCTGGAACCGATGTAACTTTCATTCCAAGAGCCATCCTCTTCTTTCAATATCCACATTGAGCCACTGCAGAAATCACCGTAGAGATATCCCTCATGTAGATCGATTGGACCCCAATCCATCCAGAAGCCACCAGTAATTGAGCAGTTACCACCTGAATGAGAATAAGTCACAACAGGGTTGGTGTATCGATCTTTCACGCTCTCATTAGCCTCACTACTGCCGCATGGGGAACTGCTATCCACGAGATATTCGCCCTCCATCACAGACCAACCTAAGTTAGCCGGATTCTCCAGAGTCACCAGATTGACCTCCTCCCAGCAATTCTGACCAACGTCTGAAATCCAGAGCCTGCCATGACTGTCCAGATCGAATCTCCAGGGATTACGCAACCCGTGATGAAGTACGTACGGATCGCCTGTCGGATCTTCCAGGACAGGACTCACCTCACCATCCAGATATCTGAATTGTAGGATCGTCCCGAGTTGAGTGGATGGGTTCTGACCGTTTTCTTCTGGATCATATCCACTTCCCCCATCACCTATTCCCCAGAGGAAATGGCCCCCTCCAATTTTCAGCAAATGTCCACCATTGTGGTTCCTGTATGGTTGTTCGATAGATTTGAGAACTTTGATGCTAGAAACGTCTAGTTTGCCTGAGGGACTAATTCCGGCAGAGGAAAGGACCAGATTCGACTCGTTCGGACCGTCACAAGACCCTTCCTCTACATAGGACAGCAATACCGTTCTATTCTCGTCAAAGCCGTCTGCAAAGGCCATTCCTAGCAGACCCTGCTCAACATGACATGTGCTAACTATCGAGCTCAGGTCGGCTATCTCTGAGATCTCAGTTCCGTCCCACGAGTGAATAAGTCCAGACAACTCAAGTATCCAAATCTCGTCATTTATCGGATGCTTCAGGGAGGAAATGGGACTAGAGAAACCATCCAAGTACTTGTAACAGGACAAATTATAATTCTCTTGGATGGAGCAATCCCAACTCTCAGGCTCGGGCCAAACAAACCCTTCTTCTTCACCAAGGCATCCAGCAAATGAGGAAGTCACAACTAGCAGCGAGATAATTGCCCAACTTCTCATCCCTAGTCCCTACTTCTCTAGGTATGCGCGAATGCCTGGGACATTTGAAACTGCGTCTGAGTATGTTCCAAGATGCTCATCTGCCGTGCTAGCAACCATCCCAGCCGTGTTTAGGACGTCACTCAGAATCTCCCGACCCTCACTATCATCGTCAAGGGCCAATAGAGCTTCTTGAATCCGAAGCATCGTCTCATCATCCATTCTTGCTGGGTCATACATTACAGGGTGGCTTGGTGCTTGGCCAAAGGAGGGGAGCATCACAATCTCATCCCTGTCTAGGCACCAGTCAGGGCCGTCAGGAACATCATCTTCGTTCTCATCGCAATACAGTCGGTATGCCGTATCCTTCACTAGAGCAATATCTCCATGACCAGTCATCATGCACTTCAATGCCCCTTTGTAACCAGAGTACTGGGTCCCTCCCTCGGGTATCTCTGAATCCTCGTGGAAGAAGTTCGTAACCGTCGCCCTTAGGGATTCGATTTCCTCGGGATCGCCAACGACCTCAGCATATCCATTGCCAATTAGATAACCCATGGGAATCAGCATGCCAGCGCTCTTCAGCCAACCAGTGTGGCACGACTTCTTCCCCTCCATCAGTGCGAATGGATCGGTTTCAGGATCATTATCGAGGTAAGCCTCTGCGATGTCCGAGTCAGCCTTCACCCATGCTGCAGCGTTGTAGTAGACCCTTCCATCCGGCTTCTTCTCGACCGCGACTACGTCCAAGTCGTATACCTGGTAACCCAACCATCCGGATGCCCCATCGACCATCGCGATTTCTGCATTGCCATTAGCAACCGCTTCTATCGCAGCGATCTCATCAGCAACGGGGTAGACAACCACTTTCTCCCCAGTTAACTCACTTAGCTTGTCAGCCATTTCTTGTGGGTTTGCTTCCCAGAAAAGGTAGGTGTCCTTCACTTCGTATGCAATTCTGATACATTCATCATCATCACCGCACTCATCGTAATTTACTGTGAATAATGCCCATAAAACGGCAGATGACAACATCAATCCCACAACCGCAACGGGTATGGCTCTGCCCTGAAGTAACTCTCTAATTCGATCTATCGCTGAACTCATATTTGGTCCGAAGTGAAAACTGGTGATAAATTTAGGGTTACCTAAAAGTAAAAAGATGAATCAAACTCGAAAGGCCGTGTCAGCGGCAGTTAGGCTAAGTAATCTGGAAGTTGGCTTTCAAGGTCAAACGCTTCTCCACATCGAAGATTTCCATGTTAATCCGGGCGAAGTTCTTGCGATTACTGGGCCATCGGGAATTGGAAAAACCTCACTCTTGAAGACAATTGCCGGCCTTCTTAGGCCAATATCCGGTTATGTTCAGGTTTGCGGGGCCACAATTCCGAATAGGCCAGAACGAGGGTCAATTGGGTATATCCCACAGAAACTAGGTCTAGTTAGACACTCGAGTGTCTGGGCTAATGTGATGCTAGGTTCGAGAGCAGGCAACCCCAGATCATCATCTAGGGACCGTGCAACGAGTGCGATAGAAGACCTGGGATTGATAGAGAAGAAGAACGAGCCGGTCAAACGTCTTTCAGGTGGCCAACAGAGGAGGGTGGCTACAGCCAGGACTCTAGCCCAACGCCCAAGACTAATTCTAGCTGATGAATTCCTAAGTGAGTTGGATGATGAGACATCAGAAAGGGTGGTAAAATCTGTTCTGAACTATGTAAGAGAAAATGACGCTGCGATGATTCTCGTAGAACATGACATCTCCAGGGCAAGGGAGATTTCTGACCGCCTTCTGGTTATCGATGATGGGAGACTAAATCCATTCATCACAGATACTTCAATCATGGAGGTGTAGTTTTGGCAAAAATTGATTCAGAACTTAAGGAGTTGCTAATTTCTGTAACTTTCTTGCTATTCAGTTTCTGGATTATACTGAAGCTAACCTCTGGAGCGGTCTGGGATTGGAACGGGTGGAGCGTAATTGAGCCACAGTCTTACCCTCCATGTGAGGCAAACAGATTTCTACAGTTCACCTGCTCAACAGCATGGATTGGGATGATTGAAACGATAAAGATTGCAATTCTTGCCACATTCTTTGGCATGATTCTCTCCCTTCCAATGGGCCTCTTGAGCTCAAGAAATCTATTTCCACAATACATCACATACCCTTCCAGAGCTTTAGTATCTGCATGCAGGAGCCTCCCAAGTCTGATTTGGGCAATAATCTTCGTCATTCTGGTCGGACTAGGGCCTACAGCCGGAATAATGGCAATGACCATCTATACAGTAGGATATCTTGGAAAGATGCAGTACGAGGCAATAGAGGGGATGAATAGCGCACCACTGGAGGCTGCCAATGCCATGGGGCTTACCAAAGCAGAGGTATCTCTATGGGTGGTAATACCAGAAACCGCAAATCATCTTATTGCACAGATGATTTTCATGTTCGAATACAATGTAAGATCCGGGACTGTGATAGGGATAGTTGGGGCTGGTGGGATTGGATATTACATCAATCTCTATCTGAAGTTTCTCCAATATGAGAAGGTTGGCGCCTATCTTTTCATCATCTTCATGGTAGTGATGCTGATTGACCTAGTCTCAATTTATCTTCGATCATTCTTCACTGACGAGTCAGAAAATAACAAGCCCACTTGGAAGGGAGTATTATTTCCTAAGAATTATGTGAAAACCACACATTTGATCGAGAACTAGTAGTCTGCGACTATTCTGATAGCCCCACCGTCATAGAAAATCTGAATGTGGTCTTTGGCCTTGGCCGAAAGAGCCGCCAAAGCCTCGTAGACTTCCTTCTCCTGTACGTTGAATGCTTCCGCCGCCCTTTTCGTTGACCATGCAACTTCAACAAAGTTCGAAGCAGAAATCCACTTCAGAAGTCTGGCCTCGAAATCTGTCAGGTCATCTAGTGCCATAGACTCGGCAGGGGAGGGGGGAAATCAAGACTGCCCCCATTCCGGGCAATTCGCTCTGGAATAGTAAGTGAGGAGACAAGTAACGGAAATTTATATGCTCAGTTTGAGTGGATTATTTATGCCTAGGATGGTGAAGACAACCTCCTCCTTGCTCTGCAGTTTGATGCTTCTGCTCGTATTGTTTTCTGGTTGCTTACAAACCAACTCCAACGATTCGGACATCGAAGTAACCGAACCAGAAGAACCAGTTCAGGAAGAGCAAACTATTGGGGAAACGGTTCCCGGACAGCAAATATCAGAAGAGGACGAAGAAGCTCAGCAAGAGATTCCATTATCCATAGCCTTCATCGTCGACCCAGAGTCATTCGGGACTCAAAATGATCCTGCGTACATGGCCCAGATAATCTCTGATTTCACCATCTTAGACATCACTCCTTATCCAGTTGAATCCGAAGAAGCGATGATCGAATCACTCAGATTCGGACATGTTGACCTTGCCATGATGGATGCCGCCTCTTCTTGGATGAGCTGGAAGAATTACGATCTCCAGGTCCTTCTCGCTGATCAGGAGAACTATGGTAGAACCTACTACAATTCCAATGCATGGGTCAAATCGGATAGCGACATCGCCACTTATCATATCGACAATGATCCATTGACTGACCCCTTTTCACTTTTTGAAGGAAAGAAACCCTGTCACACTGGTTGGTTCGACTCTGTGGGCATGCTTCTCCCAATGGGATTCCTACTTGGCCTTGGATATGCTAATGTCGCTGGTGACCCGAATGATATCGAGTCACTGTTGTTCACAATTCAAGACTTCCTTGATGATGACCCGCCAATTCCAGAAGCAGGCACAAAGTACTACGGGTATTCAGGAGCACTAAGGTGCCTTTCCGATGGGACGGGGGATGTCGCATTCATTCAGGACTCTACGGTGGATGATTACTGTTCTGAAGACGGCCAGAACACACCTTCGTGGTGCTTACCTGAGGATGATTACACGGTGCTTCCTACCTTCGGTAGGTCCCCTAGCAACGCATTGATGTTTAATCCGGAATATCTTGATTCTGAAATTTCGCAGCAGATATCCGAAGAATTGGTCAGACTAAGTGGAATTAGCGATATGGACCAGGCACTAAAATCAGTTTTTGGAACTACGGGATTCACTCCCACTAACTCCTTAGAGCATTTAGAGGGATACTCTTCACTAATTTACAACATTCCTGGAATGCAAGCATACTTTGAGGATCCAAGTAATACTGCACAGGTCAATCTGAGCGTGGAAGAAATCACTATTGGCGTAATTGGCCCATTGTCAAACTCCACCTCTATCTCTTTTGGATTCTTGGCCGATTCAATAAGTGATGATATGGGGATTAATGCGAGTATTTCTGTCTTCGAAAATTCGAACTCTCTTGTTGACAACCTGTCAAATGGAATCATCAATATCGCAATTCTTGATGGCGTCGCTTCTTGGAAGGCATGGAAGTACGATGGAATGTCAGTTCTGGCATCATTATTGAATGAACGTGAGATGGCATTTCATCAGTTAACTGCCATTGTCAAATCCGATAGTGAGTTAGCTGGCTCCTCGGACCCATTCACGACTTTAGACGGAATTTCACCTTGCTTTTCCAGCAACAGTGACCCAAGTACACTTCTGACAATTGGTCACTTGATTAGAGAGGGGTTGACTGACGATATTCCCGATATAGGGAACTCCTCAATAATAGAGATAATTCAGTCAGTATTCGATTCAAATTACTCATTCCCTGAGGAAGACTCAGAGTTAAATGGGCCCAATGGTGAACTTAGATGCATTTCTCAGGGGCATGGTGACATTGCATTTGTAATCGGAGACGAAGCAGAAATCTTCTGTGATGCCGACTTACAGCCTAGTGAAGAGACGTGGTGCTTAGATCCTGATGAATTTGACACACTCCCATCGATTGGGGTTCTGCCATATCGATCAGTGATTTATGACCCAACAGTACTGGATATGGTTTCACGCACAGCCGTCCTAAACTCGTTACTATCACTAAATTACGAGATGTTCCTAGATAATTTCACCACAATGGGTAGCGAATATACTGGCTGCTATGATATTTCAATACACAAAATAGACGAGTCATCACCAAGGGGGGCGTGTGGTTCCGAGATTCTTTCCAATTCGTTGATCTCAACCGGGGTTTCTAGAGCCACTTCTCAAAGCCATCTAGGGACCCTATCAACATTAATGGGCAATTTACCAAATCAGTTGCTGGTCGATTTCCTAGTTGAAAACTAAGACTTTCATATCACAACATACTAAGTATAATTTTCAGCCCATTGGTCATTTTGAATTTGAATGACATTTTCAGTCTTGCATTTTCTAGAAATATTAAGATCATAAATGTGAGATTTAGGGTTACCTAAAAATTATAAGATAAACCTACTGCGAAAGTTTAGGTTGCCCTAAAAATGAATGGAAAACTACTGAGCTTAATGATGACTATACTGATGATGACCGCTGCTCTAGCGGGATGCGCAGGTGACGACGACGACTCTCTAGATGCAGAGGATGGCGGATACACCTATGCTTCAGGCGTAGACGAGCACCGAAAGGTAGTCGAGGATGTCTGTGACATCAAAGACGCCGCAGAAGCCCATGACTGGGCTAAGGTGAACGAGCACTACACTGCTCCTTCACATTCCAGCAAGGTCCTCGAGTCCTTCGCTAGTGCTACAGGAAAGAAGCATGGCTACGATACGTACTATGCTGATTCTGACACGCCTATTGATGACTTTGTATCGGCAGCGATCGATGGAACCGGAATGTTCTCCGGTGAAAGTGACGCGGTTAGGGAGCAGGCGATCGAGAAGGGAGTTCAGAACTGGGCTATGGTGGCATATGCAGTACACGAGCTAAATTCAGCAATCGCCAAGGCTAACGATGGAAACTTCGATGTTGATTCCGGCGCACCTCATGCATGGGACGAGGGATGGGCCTTCTACCACGGTCTTGACGAGTACGAAAGCTGCTCACCTCATGCAACAGGGGACAAGAGAGCCGGAAACTTTGGAACGGCCAACTCTGCAGGGCTCGCTCACGCGAATGAGGCAATACTTCTGGCCATGAATGACGGCCTAGCATCTCTTCAAGACACGACTAAGACTGATGCCGAGAGAATTGCCGGCGCAGAAGATGCAAGGGACGACGTAGTGAAGAACCTCGTGATCATCTACTCGCAGGCAGCCATTAGATACGCTAGCAAGATGTCATCTGACATGGCAGGTGGTGACACCGCAGCTGCAGATACGCACCAGGCAGAGGGAATGGCTTTCTGGAAGGTAATCGAGCAGTTTGTAGGACCTCACACTTCGATATGCTACAACATGGGGACCCACGCAGTCTCAGCAGACAGCACACAAGCACCTTGTGAGGGATACACTTGGGTAGAGAACTATGGTGATTCAAACTATACCGGTTGCTACAACACAGTTTCCCATCAGACCAATTCTGATGACCAAGCTACATGTGAGGCATACGCTTGGTACGCGAACTACTACGCTGACAAGATCAACAGCGAGGTATACGATATATCCTCGGTGACTCCTGCCGCTGATGTGGATTACAAGGCTAAGGTGGAGACTTATCTCCAGCCAGCACTGGATCACTACGGAATTACTGCAACAGACATAGGGACACTCCAATAGATGGATACGTTGGCGGGGGGCAGCAGCATCACCCCAGCATCATTTTCGGTTTCCGTAACCGGCCCCCCGTCAACAACCTTCAAAGTTTGTAAACGAGAAAAATTAGGATAACATAGTTGGGACAATGGGCGACAGAGAATTACTCCTAATCTTCGGAACTGAGACGGGAAATGCCGAAGAGTTAGCAGATGACGCAGCCCATTCGGCCAAGAGTTTCGATCTGAATCCCACAGTCATGGACATGGAAGACATCTCTCCACAAGAAATCTCTGGAACCAAGAGACTGATCGTGATTTGCAGTACTTGGGGCGAAGGGGAGCAACCAGTGAACGCTCAAGATCTGTATGATGCAGTCTCTGAATCAGAAGATGGCAGCATGGAGGGCGTAAACTTCGCAGTCCTCGCTCTCGGGGATACGGCTTTCGAATTCTTCTGCGAATCAGGTAAGGAGTGGGACTCAATTCTGGAAGAGAAGGGCGGAAAAAGAACAATCGAAAGGCTCGATTGCGATACCGACTACGATGATTATGCAGAGGAATGGATCGAGGCCACACTCGCATTAATGAAGGAAATAGTGTAGAATCGCCACATATTTGTCCTCCTATGTTTTGGTAGAAGCATGAGAGCCACCTCCGTCGCGGTTGTGACGCTACTCATGGGTTGCGCTCTTTCAGGGTGCATTGGTTCCGATGACAATGCAGAAAACTCCTACCCAAGCATCTGGGAAAGGGGCAATCTCGAGTGGGACACCAGCGGAACATTCAGCAGGGTTCTAGAAACCGGACCTTACTATGCACTGGACGTCCAAGAGGCGATGATTGAGGTCGACACGTCATCTGTCTGGGAGACCGGCCCCAGCTCTGCGGAGGTACATCTCTCTTACTGGTTGCCTAGCAACACTGCAGATGGCGCCAAGGTTCCGGTAATAGCCGTGATTTCCCCCTATTTCTCCTATGGTTCGCCGGGCGATGAGTCCACTCCGACAAGTATCGTGGGAGCAGGACGTGGCGAGTTCATATTCGAGAATTTTGTCCCACACGGTTACGCATTCGCACAGGTAGCAGTTTTCGGAACCGAAGAGAGTAGCGGGTGCTTTGACTACAGGGGGGCAGGGGAGGGACTCGGCATTCACTCGGCAGTGGAATGGCTCGGAGAACAAGATTGGAGCAATGGAAATGTCGGCCTCTATGGCAAGTCGTACGAGGGAGCAACACAATGGGAGGCAGCTGCAATGGGGAGCCAGTACCTGAAGACCATCGTCCCAATCTCTGGGACTACTGCCCTACATCCACTGTTGTACAAGAATGGAAGTGCTGAAGCGAGATCCCAAGTTATGCACATGAATTACTTCTCAAGCACAGTCGACTACGACTCGGATGACTTTGACAATGTGTGCCCAGACATTGCAGAGGGATTCTTCGCCGGACCAGTGACATATGTCGGTGGGGAGATGGATCCGTACATGGAGAACTACTACGACGAGAGGAGCCATATCGACAAGGCATTCGGGAAATGGAACGGTAGCATATACTGGGTCCAGGGAATGCAGGATTGGAACGTCGACCCACATCAGGTATTCGGAGGGCCACCCGAGACCAACTGGTACTCAGACTACGTTGAATCCGGTTACGAGGTCCGTGGCATCCTGGGGCAGTGGGGCCATGACTACCCGGACCAGTGGCAGAAGCACGATGATAGCGAAAGTGGCTACGGACTAGAAGCCCTGCCAAACATGACGAGGTGGGACTGGGCTCAGGACCTGTTCGAGTGGTTCGAGTATTACTTGCAGGGCAGAGGACCGCAGCCAGAGCATACTGCACAGATTCAGAGAAGCGACGGAGAATGGAGGGTAGAGGAAAGTTGGCCCCCTAGTGACTCAGAGGATTACTTAGTCGATCTCGGAGACTGTGGCAACGATGGCGCGTTTACAGGTGGCCTCCCGGTGATAGGGGGGGGCGCCCCAGTAGTTGGAGGGGGTCAGACGGTTACTGTCGACTGTCCGGAAATCAACCCTGACTTCCCGATGCACATTTCTGGTTTGGTAACACTGCATCTTTCTGCAGTACCATCATTCGACGGGGGGCAGATATTCGTCGAGATGCAAAATATGGAGACTGGGGTTAGGATTGGTCATGCTACAATGGATGTCAGATATCATGAGGGGGGGTATGAGCCACAGACCGTGATCCCCGGTCAAGAGATCACCATGATGATGGAGTTCCAGGCTATTGATGCAATAGTAAAACCCGGCCAGGGAATCCGATTCATTCTTTCCGACACTGGTGAGGACTACCTCGCCCCAGTCTGTGGGAGCGCTTGCACGGTCCATGTCCTAACATCTCTTTCAGAGGCTAGCTTTCCGCTGATTGAGAGAAGCCAGACAACTATTCTTGAAGTCCCATAGCCTACTTTACTTCGTACGCGCCGACCATTCTCCTGACGGCGTCCTCCACCTCTATGCTGCCATCCAATAGACCCCCCAAGGTGCTAAGGAAGGGAGTCGAATGACCCATTTTCTCTGATCTGTTCAGAAACATCCTGGTCGCCCTGACACCCTCTGCAACCATGTGCATCTCCTCGAGGGACTCTTCCAGGCTCTTCCCCGAGCCCAGCTTCTCACCAAGGGTCCGGTTCCTGCTTCGAGGGCTTGTTGCCGTCACGTACAGGTCCCCTATTCCAGCCGGGCCGAAAGCCGTCTTCGGATCGGCCCCCATCTTCTCGAGTAGATCGATTCCCTCGCTGTATCCGGAGAGGACCAGAGCCGCCTTGAGGTTGTCACCGCCTATTGTTTCCTTGAGGCCATCCACGAGTCCGCAAGCTAGTGCGACGCAGTTCTTGTACGCCCCCCAGAGCTCAGCTCCGATCGGGTCCTCGGCAGGAGTTAGGATTAGGGAGTCAGTCGAGAGGCGTTCTGCTATCCTCTCTGCAACACTCATGTCATGACAGGCAACCAGAGCGGTAGTGATCACGCCTCGTGCGACCTCAGGCGCAATCGTGGGGCCAGTCATCACCACTACCTGGTTTGACAAGCCAGCATCGACCAGTCTTCTCTCAATTGCATCCGAAATCATCCCGGAACCCCCCTCGTCTGCAGGTGCTAGTCCCTTTGCCAGATCCACTAGTAGGTGAGAGGGCCTGAGATGTGGAATAATCATGTCAACGACCTCTAGAATTACCGAACTGGGGAGGGCTAGCACTAGGATCTCGCAACTCTCGGCTATGTCTGCGATTTCCATAGTGCAATCCAACTCTGGAACCACATGTCCTGGCAGGTACTTCTTGTTCTCGTGAACAGTCATCATTGACTCGTACACATCTTGCTCGACTGTCCAGCCTAGGACGTTGTGCCCGTCTTTGCACCACACTAGTGCTAGAGCGGTGCCCCAGTTGCCGAGCCCAAGAACCCCTATTCGTGCCATTTTTGCCATCTGCGGGGCGCATAGGCCCTGTTATGACACTATGGGGGCCTTTGCCATCCATGCGTTGACTTCTT
>MDSV01129515.1_pt1 | contig 11913 bp, 14 predicted proteins | sample 810851 | NCBI WGS metagenome assembly MDSV01 (sample SAMN05326640, study PRJNA326480) | marine metagenome | isolation source: seawater | place: Atlantic Ocean: North East | collected 2012 | reverse complement strand
TGTATTTGATGTAGCAAATAATCTAAAAAATTTATTTTGTTTAATAACTTTATTTTTATCAAGAAGAGTAAAGCTACCCTCAGCTTCTAAAACTCTTTGAATTACAAACATTACATCAGGCCTGCCAGCATCGTATTCGTCAAAAACGAGTGCTACTGGATTTTGTATAGACCAAGGCAAAATACCTTCATTAAATTGGGTTACTTGTTTTCCTTCTTTCAGAACTATAGCATCTTTACCAATCAAATCTATTCTACTAACATGGCTATCTAAATTAACACGAATGCACGGCCAATTTAGTCTTGCAGCTATTTGTTCTATATGAGTTGATTTTCCTGTTCCATGATATCCTTGAACCAAAACTCTTTTATTGTGAGCAAATCCTGAGATAATTGCTAGGGTAGTATCCCTATCAAATTTGTAGGTTTTATCTATTTCAGGGACATACTCGTTTTTTTTAGAAAATGCATTTACTTCCATCTCAGAGTCAATTCCAAAAGTTTGTTTTAATGAAACTTTAATATCTGGCTGTATGTTAAGATTAGGCGTCAATTTTTTTCCTGTATGTGTTTTTAAGCTGTGTGTATGCTAGTGTAATTAGTTTTAATTTTTCCTCGTATTTTTTATTTCCAGAATTCATATCAGGGTGAAATTTTTTGACAAGCACTTTGAACTTATCTTGAATTTTCTTCCATTTTAAACCCACAGAAACCCCCAAAATTCCAAAAGCTTTTATATCTTTATGATTAAATTTAAATTGACGCATATGATTATAGTCACCATTGATTTTATCTTTATCTAGTTCATCTCTAAGTGTATTACTCCAAAGAACTTTAAAAAAATTATCTGAAGAACTAAAGTTTTGAGTAGGTTTGTGCCAAATCATATCGGATTTTAAAAAATCAATTACTTGATCATCATTCATTCCAGAAAAGTAATTCCAGTTCTTATTGAATTCTTTCACATGCTCTAAACATAGCAATCTAAATTTCTTACTGTTATCCTTTTCAATTGGGGCTTTATAATCACCAATTTTATTACAATTATTCCAGTCGCATATATTTTTCATGATATATAATAAATAATATATGGATATAAATGAGTTAATTGCAATTGTAAAAAAAAAACTGCAGAATCAAATAAGTATTGAAGATATTATAATAGAGGATAAATCTTTTCTTCATAAAAACCATGCCGGTAATAAACAAGGAAAATTTCATTTGAAGATTATATTAAAATCGATTGAATTAAAAAAGATGTCGAAATTGGAGAGTAATAAAAAAGTGTATAAAGCTTTAGATCAAGAATTAAAACAATCTATACATTCAATCCAAATTTTAATCAATTAACTCATTTTTTAAAAATAAACCTAAACTTTTTTTACTATATTCTTTGTTTATTAATGGAGAACCAATTTTTTTTAACAAAACTAAATTAATTTTATCAGAACTATTTTTTTTATCTTTAAGCATAAAAAACAATATCTTATTTAGATATTTTATTTTAAAAAAATTGCTTACCTTAAATGGTAAATCTAATTCTTTAATATGATTTATTATCGACAGGTATTCTTTTTTTTTTATTAAATTATTTTTTAGACTAAAGTTTAATGCTGTTTTCATTCCAAGAATCACCGCTTCACCATGATTTAGTTTTTTTGAATACCCTAAGGACGCTTCATAAGCGTGAGCAAACGTATGCCCAAAGTTTAAAATTTTTCTAAGTCCTTTTTCTTTTTCGTCTTTTTCAATAACATTTTTTTTTATTTTGCAGCTTTTATAAATTGCTTTTTCAATAAAAGGCGATGAAAGATTTAAAATTTTTATACTATTCTTATTTAAAAATTTATAAAAATTTTTATCCGCAATCAGTGAGTGTTTTAAAATTTCGCCATAACCACAAATTATTTCCCGTTTTGGTAGAGTATTTAAAAATTGAATATCCGAGATAACTAAATTTGGTTGATAAAAACTGCCAATTAAATTTTTTCCGTATTTAGTATTTATTCCAGTTTTGCCCCCTATTGAAGAATCTACTTGAGATAAAAGAGTAGTTGGTATGTTAATAAATTTTAACCCTCTTTTAAACAAACTAGCTGCAAAACTACTAATATCACCCGTTATTCCTCCCCCAATAGATATCAAACAATCTTCTCGTGAAAAATTTTTTTTTAGCAAAATATCTAAAATTTTATTTACCTCATTTATGTTTTTATTAACTTCGCTCGCATTAAAATAATGAAAATAAAGATTTTTTTTCTTTAGAGATTTTTTTATTTTTAAAATAATTTTTTTTGAAATATTTTTATCTATAATAATTAAAATTTTTTTAGGAGAAAGTGAATTGTTTACGAGAATTTTTGAAATGTTATTTATTAAGTTTGACCCAATAATAATTGAATATTCTTGAGTTTTTGTTTTAACTTTTAATTTAATTGGTTTCATAAATATTTAAAATTTTTTTTACAATTTCATATTTTGATAAATTATCACATTTAATCTCATATAATGCTTTAGAATAAATGTTAGACCGTTTTTTTATTAAATCAATCAGTTCATTATCTGTCGCATTAATAGCTAAAGGTCTTTTTTTACTATTTTTAATTCTATTAAATAATATTGTATAATTCCAATTTAGCCAAAAAGATCTATGATTCTTTAATACCTCATTTTTAATATTTTTATTAGTAAAAGCTCCTCCTCCAAGAGATATTACTTTTGATTGCAATCGAAGTTTTTTTAAAGTAATTTTTTCCTCAATTTTTCTAAAATATTCTTCTCCTTTATTTTCAAATATTTTTTTTATAGTCATTCCTAATTCTTTTTCAATTTCTTCATCCGTATCTATAAAACTAAGTTTTAATTTTTTTGCAACAAGTGAACCAATTGAGGTCTTTCCGGATCCCATCATTCCTAAAAAAACTAGATTTTCTTTTGATTTCATAAGTTTCTTTATTGAAAAAACACAAATATGTCTTAATTTGAAATTAATTAAAGTTATATGCAATTTAGTAAAAAAACAAGTTCAGGCGGAAACAAAATTATAGGAACTACTGTAAAATCCATTTTAGGGATAGCTGTGATTGCTGGCTTTATTTTTTTTCTAAATACAATTGATTTTCCAGCACCTAAAAAAGAAATTAAAAAAGTCATACCCAATGAAAATTTTAAAATTGTTAAATAAATTAAATTTATCAATTATAATAATTTTTTTATTATCTTCATTTTGCACATTAGCAGAAGATAAGCCTATTGATTTATGGAATTTGGAAAAAAAAAATATCAACGATATTTCTGAACAAAATATATTAACTGAAGAAACAGCAACAATAACTGAAAATAGCATTTATGATTTACAGGCAGATAAAAAAAAAAATACTATAAAATTAGACCAAGATCTTACTTCAAAAAATATCAAGATTGTTGGATTATATGATCCTGAAGATTATGGGCTTGATATCAATTTGTGGTCAAACACTGATGGTTTAAAATTAAAAAAACTTTTTAAAGGTATTGAAAAATATGATCTATCCAAAGATGCTTCTGAAATTTTAAATATCCTGTTACTAACAAATGCACATTATCCAAGTCAAAATATTTCAAAGCAAGAGTTTATAAAATTTAAGTCAAAGTGGTTGATAAAAGAATCAAATAATGAATTAATCGAGGAGTATTTAATTAAAAATCAAATTATAAATTTGCATCCAGAATTAATGAGATATTTAGTAGATAGATATTTATCTCAATCAAATGTAAAGAAGTCATGTGAAATTTTTTCTAAGATTTCAGAACCAATTGAAAATGAATACTTATCTAAATTTAATTTATATTGTTTAATTAATTATGGCAAAAATGAAGAAGCTCAATTAATTTTAGATTTGAAAAAAGAATTAGGATTTCAAGATGATTACTTTGAAAATAAAATTAATTATTTATTTGGATATATAGAAGAAGTTGATAAAAAAATATCCGAAAAATCTATCTTGGATTTTCATCTAGCCCATAGAACTAATTCTCAATTTGTATTTGAACCTCAAAAAGAAACACCCAATTTAATTTGGAAGTATCTTTCAACCTCTAATTTGCTATACAACATAAAGGATATAGAAATTACAGATGTAGATAAAATTTCTACTATAGAAAAAGCCACACATGACAAAAATTATTCAGAACAAGAATTATTTGAATTTTATAAAAGATTTCAATTTAGTTTAAATCAATTGTTAAATACAAAAGAAGCTCATAAATCTTTATCAGAATTAGAAGGAAGAGCTTTGGTATACCAAAGATTACTTTTGACCGAGGAACCAAAGTTAAAAATTGAATTATTAAAAATTTTAAAAGATTTATTTAAAGCAGAAAATATTGGTAATGCTTTTGATACAGAGTTAAAAAAATTTTTAAATGAAATACTTCCTAAGGATGTTCCTTCTAATTTTACTACTTTTTATAATACATATAAAAAAACTGAGGTAGCTATAGATAGAAAGATTAAATATAACAACAAAATTTTACACCAATCAAAGTTAGTAAATTATTTTAATGGTGATTATGCAAAATCTAAAATTGAAGAAGATCTAAACAAATTTTTGAAAAAAATAAAAAAAGATAAAAAATATTTTCTATCCAAGAAAGATATTATATTCCTTGAAGCCTTAAAATCTGATGGGATACAAATTTCAAAAAAATATGAGGATCTTTATGAAGTTAATAAATCTGAAATGCCCGCAGATATACAGGATATGATTGATAATAACGAAATTGGAGCCGCATTATTAAGGGTTATTGAGGTCATTGGCCCTGAAAAGGTAGAAGATATTGATGAAGATACAGTGTACTTCATAATCAATACTTTAAACCAGTTAAATGTTGATTTGATAAGAAATAAACTTTTGTTAAAAGTTCTACCTTTAAAAGTTTAGAAATTATAATAAAATAAAAAATATCTATGACTGTTAAAACTATCATAACTGAACCAAATAGATTGCTAAGACAAAAATCAATACCGGTTGATAAAGTTGGTAAAGAAGAGCAAAAATTAATGGATGATATGCTGGATACAATGTATTTAGCCAATGGAATAGGTCTAGCCGCAATACAAATTGGTGTTCCAAAAAGAATTATTGTTATGGATATTAGTAAAGATGAAAAAAATAAAGAACCCAGATATTTTATAAATCCTGTTATAAAAAAAAAAGATAATCAAAAAGCAACTTACGAAGAAGGATGTCTCTCTGTTCCAAATCAATTTGCAGAAATTGATAGACCTAGTAAATGTGAGGTAGAATATCTTGATTACAATGGTAAAAAAAAGTTATTAAAAGCAGAAGGGTTACTTGCTACATGCATACAACATGAAATGGATCATTTAGAAGGCATTTTATTTATTGACTATCTTTCAAAATTAAAAAAATCAATGATTATTAAAAAGTTATCTAAATTAAAATCTAATACCGCAATTCTTTAATCAATGGCTAATAAAATTGTTTTTATGGGTACACCTATTTTTTCTGTACCAATTTTAAAAGCATTATATCAAAATGGATATTCTGTTTCAGATGTATACACTCAACCTCCTCAAAAATCTCATAGAGGACAGAGAATAAATAAATCACCAATACAAGGTATGGCAGAAACTTTAAATTTGGAATTTAGAACACCAAGTATCTTAAAAGGCAATCAAGATGAATATGAATATTTCAAAAAAATAAATGCTGACCTAGCAATAGTCGTAGCATATGGGCAAATAATTCCAAAAGAATTTTTAAACTTAACAAAAAAAGGTTTTATTAATATTCATGCATCTATATTGCCCAAGTGGAGAGGTGCAGCTCCTATTCAGAGATCAATAATGAGTCTCGATAGAGAAACTGGTATAAGTATAATGAAAATTGTTGAAGAATTAGATGCAGGTCCGATATGTAATACTTATAAATTTGATTTAGAAAATAATCTTAACGCAGACGATGTTTCTGAGAGATTATCTTTAATGGCTGCTGAAAAAATATTAGATAACATTGATGATATTTTAGAAGATAAATTAAAATTTACTGCACAAGATCATTCAAAAGCAACTTATGCAAATAAAATACATAAAGAAGAAGGTAAAATTGATTGGAACGAACAACCAAAAAATATTATTGGAAAGATAAATGGTCTATATCCATCACCAGGTGCATTTTTTTTATTTAGTGGTGAAAGATACAAAATTTTAAAAGCAGAAATAGGGAACGGTAAAGGTAAACCAGGGGAAGTGCTATCTAACAAATTAGAAATTGCTTGTGGCAACAACAATTCAATTAAAATTAATAAAATTCAAAGACAGGGAAAAAGGACTCAAAATATTGACGAATTTATGCTTGGTTCACAATTAAAAAAAGGCTTAATTATTTAAATGTTTAGATATCAATTGCTCATAGAGTATGTGGGCACAAATTATAGAGGATGGCAAATACAAAAAAAAGATGTCACTATTCAAGGCTTAATTCAACAAAAAATTACAAAACTTTTAAAAGAAAAAATAATTTTAAATGGTTCGGGTAGAACAGATACAGGTGTTCATGCAATTGAACAGTCCGCGCACTTTGATTGTAATTACGAAATTAAAGATTTAACAAAATTTTTAAAATCAATTAATTTTTTTTTGAATGATAAAGGCGTTGCTATAGTTAATGTAAAAAAAAGAAGTAAAAATTTTCATGCTAGATTTTCTGCTAAACAACGAATATATAAATATATAATTTTTAATCAAATTAGTGCACCCGTTATTGAAAAAAAAAGATGCTGGCATGTCAGAAAGCCTCTAGATATAGAATTAATAAAAAAAGGTGCAAAAATTCTGATTGGAACTAATGACTATTCAACATTTAGATCGTCAAGTTGTCATGCCAAAAGCCCAATAAGAACAATCAAATCAATTAAAATTAAATCAATTAAAAATAAAATTGAAATAGAGTTTAAATCTCAATCATTTTTACAGCAACAAGTAAGATCAATGGTTGGTTGTTTGAAGTATTTAGGTGAAAATAAGTGGGATCTAAAAACTTTTAATAAAATTTTTAAATCAAAAAAAAGAATATTGTGTGCTCCTCCAGCACCCCCCGAAGGACTGTATTTATTTAGAGTTGTTTATTAATTTTTTTTTATTACTCATTGCAAATTTTTTATTTACCCGCCATCTTGACTCTGCTCTAAGTATGTACCCACAACAGTTTTTGGACCTACATTTACAAATAATTTGTTTATAATTTTCATCATAATTAAATCCATAATCACAGGTAAATTCCTCCCCCTTTTTGATATCTCTAATTGCTTTAACCCAAATTTTAAGTCCTTTACCATCATAATCACAATTATTATTACATGAATGATTTATTAATCCTGCAGTATTCCAAGTAAAATCTCCATCGAGGTCATATCTCTTGTTAATAGTAAACAAATATATTGGTTTACTATTATCATATTTTTCTGACTCTTCAGTTTGTTTTTTAGTTATAAGTTTTCCGATATAATTTATTATTTTTGTACCTTCTTTGATATCCTTAGTTGCATAAAGTCCCTTACCTTTTTTATCAATATCAGATTTTTTAATTTTATATAGTTTCATATGATTTATTTAAGAGACTCGTTAAGATTTATCAATTAAATTCTATTAATGCATCCACATGTCTTAGGGTGCTATCTTGAAGTGCTTTAAGATCATATCCACCTTCAAGTATTGAAACTACATTTCCGTTACAAAATGATTTTGAAAGCTCTAAAGTTCTTTTGGTAATTTTATAAAAATCTTCTGAACCCAATCTAAGCTGTGCTAAAGGATCATTAATATGTGCGTCAAAACCAGCAGAAAATAACAAAAATTCAGGTTTGAATTCTTTTAGTTTCTTTAAAACTCTCTCATACGCGTTCAGGTATTCTTCAGCAGTTGTGCCTGCTTCAAGCGGAATATTCAAAACATTATTAAATTTACCCTTTTCTTTTTCTGATCCAGAACCTGGGTAGAATGGATATTGATGCGTTGAAATATATAAAACTTTTTCATTATTAAAGAAAATATTTTGAGTTCCGTTTCCATGGTGAACATCAAAGTCAATAATTGCAACTTTGTTATATTTATACTGTTCAATTAAGTAATTAGCGCCAACAGCGACGTTATTATAAATACAAAAACCCATTGCTTTTTCTTTCTCAGCATGGTGTCCTGGCGGTCTAACTGCACAAAAAGCATTTTTAAATTCTTTATTTTGGACACCGTCGATTGCAGTAATAATTGAAGCTACTGCATCTTTAGCTGCATCTCTACTTCCTGGCGAAACAACTGTGTCACCATCAAGAAAAGTCAACCCATTAGTTGGAAAAGATTTATTTACTTGATTTATGAACTTGGATGAATGTGTTTTAATTAAAAGAGATTGATCAAAAATTGATGGTTTTTTCCATATTAAGTGTTTGTTATCTTGCTTTTTAAAATTATCAATAACAGCTGTAACCCTATCTATTTTTTCAGGATGACCATTACCAGTATTATGATTTTGATAAGTATCAGATGTAATTAAGCCAGTTTTCACTTAAAGTAATTATTTAAAATACTTGAATAAATTAAAGTTAATCTTTTTAAATCTTCCAATGAAACCGCTTCGTCTACTTTATGCATAGTTTTACCAACTAGACCAAATTCTAAACATGGTGCAATTTTTCTGATAAATCTAGCATCTGAAGTGCCTCCCGTTGTTGAAAGTTGTGGTTTAATTTTTGTAATTTTTTTTATTATGTCTCGTATCATGTAGGTGGTTTTATTAGGCTTTGTTAAAAAAGCTTCCCCAGAAACAATATATTCAATTTTATATTTTGATTTATTTTTTAAAGATATTTTTTTTATTAATTTATTTATTTTATTCTTGAGTGAGGTAGATGAATGTTTGTTATTAAATCTAATATTAAAAGTAGCTTCAGCCAAACCAGGAATTACATTATCAGCTAAATTATTAATATTTATTTTTGTTATTTCTAAATTTGTTGGTTGAAAGTCTTTTGTACCTTTGTCAAATTTAATATCTTTTATTTTTTTAAGTATTTTTATTATTGTAGTTGAGGGGTTATTTGCTCTATGTGGATAAGCAACATGACCTTGAATGCCAAATACAGACAGTCTGCCAGTCATACTTCCTCTCCGTCCAATTTTGATCATTTCTCCTAATTTATTTGGATTTGTAGGCTCTCCTACTAAGCAAAAATCAATTTTCTCTCTTTTTTTTTTTAAATAATCTACAACTTTTTTTGTTCCATTAATTGCAACACCTTCCTCATCACCAGTAATTAAAAAACTAATTGAACCATTAAAATTTGACGAATTTTCAATAAAATTACTTACGGCTGATATAAAAGCTGCTATTGAGCTTTTCATATCATTTGCGCCTCTTCCAATTAAATGACCTTTTTTAATAGAGGGTTTAAATGGATTTACTGTCCAGTCTTTTAAATTTCCAGGAGGAACAACGTCTAAATGACCTGCGTAGCAAAAATTAGGACTTTTATTACCAAGTCTTGCATAAAGATTTTTTACTGGTTTGTTATTTTTTTCTTTAAATTCAAGTATTCTAGTTTTGAAACCTAGCCGCTTTAATTTTTTTTCTAAAAAACCCATTATTCCAGCATCGATAGGAGTTATAGATGGAAACCTAATTAGCTCTTTAGCTAACTGAAGTTCATTGATTTTTTGCATTCTTATTCTCTCAACAGGTCGTTAACTGATGTTTTCGATCTAGTTTTTTCATCAACTTGTTTAATAATTACCGCACAATAAAGCGATGGTGCTGCAGGGTTACTTTTGTCTGGCAAAGATCCAGGTACCACTACTGAATATGGTGGGATTTTTCCATAAATTATCTCCCCAGTTTTTCTATTAACAATTTTTGTTGATTGACCAATATACATACCCATACTTAAAACAGATCCTTCACCTACGATAACACCTTCAACAACTTCAGACATTGCACCAAGAAAAACATTATCCTCAATTATTGTGGGTAAAGCCTGAGCAGGCTCTAATACACCTCCAACTCCTGAGCCAGCTGAGATATGACAATTCTTACCAATTTGGCAACAACTTCCTGCTCTCGCAAATGTATCAATCATAGTACCTTCATCAATATAAGCTCCAATATTAACATAACATGGCATCAATACTGCATTTTTACCTATGAAAGAGCCCTTTCTTACTGGTGAGTTAGGCACCATTCTAAATCCTGCTTTTTCATGATCTTCTTTTGTCCATCCTGCTGTTTTACCTTTTAAAAGGTGAGCCTTATCATACCAACTGCTGTAAGGACCGTTTAAATTTTCCATTGGATACATTTTAAAACTCAACATGATTGCCTTTTTAATATGTTGGTGAGTAACCCATTCACCATTTATTTTCTCAGCAACTCTTACTTTACCCCTATCTAAATTATTTATAATTTGATTTACACTGCTCTTTAAATTTTCATCTGAGCTAGGGGTTATCTGATCTCTTTTTTCCCATGCCTCATTAATAATATTTTCTATACTCATAATTCTATGTGTTTTTTAATAACCTTATTTCTTTTAAAAATAAAGAAAGATTTTCTATTTTATAATCAATGTATTCTCTATCTGACTCTTTTTTGCCCCAGTATTCGTCATTGATTAACCAAGCAGTTATTGCTCCTCTTTCTTTTCCAATAGATAAATTTTTTGCAATATCTTCAATGTAAAGTGTTTCGTGAGGGTCTATTTTGAATTTTTCTAGCATCAGATCAAATGCTTTTGCTGCAGGTTTTGGATGATATTTTGCATCTACTATATCAAAAACGTCATCAAATTGGTCCTCTATACCAAGATTTGTAGTTATATTTTTTACATGTTCTTTACTTCCATTGGTAAATACAAATTTTTTTAAATTAATATTTTCAAGCTCATTTCTTAAAGTTTTGTCTTCCTCTAAAAATGATAAATCAATATCATGAACAAAATCTAAAAATTCTTTAGGTGCAATATTGTGGTGGATCATCAATCCATTAAGACTAGTGTCATATTTATGAAAATAACTTCTCTGTAATTCTTTAGCTTTTATTAAATCCAAACTTAATTTATTTGAAATATATAATGTCATTTTTTTACTCACTTGACCAAATACTGCTTCTAGATCTTGATATAGAACACCGTCACAATCAAATAATATATTTTTAATATTCTTTAATTTCATCATTTTCTAATTAACGTGCCTGAACCTTTATCAGAAAATATTTCCCATAAACAGGAGTGTTGTTTTGTCCCATTAATTATACCAACTGCAGTAACACCGTTATTCACTGCATCTAGGCAAGCATTTATTTTAGGTATCATGCCTTCAGTTATAGTTTCATCTTTAATCATTTCTAAAATTTCTGAAGAAGATATTTCTTCTATTAGTTTTTTTTTTTTATCTAGTACACCATCAACATTTGTCATTAATAATAATCTTCTAGACTTTAATGATTTTGCTATTGCCATTGCAGCTGTATCTCCATTAACGTTGTAAGTTTGGTTATTTTTGTCTAATCCTAATGGTGAAATAATTGGAATTTTATTCTGTTTTAAAATATTAAATATTATCTCGTTATTAATTACAGTTGGTATACCTACAAAGCCCAGCTCTTTTGCTTCGGGCATGACTTCAATTATGTTATTATTTTTTGTGTGTATTGAAATGGCCTCAGTACCTTTATTATCTAGAGATTGAACAATATCATCATTAAAATCAATTAATACAGACTCTACAATATTAATTATATTTTTGTTAGTGACTCTTAGCCCTCTAATAAATTTTGATTGAATATTAGATTTATCTAATTCTCTTTTAATTCTTGGTCCTCCACCATGAACTACTACAATTGAAAGTCCTAGCTTATTTAGT
>MDSV01094358.1_pt1 | contig 11913 bp, 7 predicted proteins | sample 810851 | NCBI WGS metagenome assembly MDSV01 (sample SAMN05326640, study PRJNA326480) | marine metagenome | isolation source: seawater | place: Atlantic Ocean: North East | collected 2012 | reverse complement strand
TCTGAACCTTTAGTTATGGTAACTTTATCATTTCTGCCAATTTTTTTATCAGCTTTAATAGGCTGTGACTTCTGATTTGAGATTGTATTTTGAGCTACCCCTCCCTGTAAGGGGTTTGAACTTTGTTGATTTGTCTCTGGCTTAGGTTTTAATGAAGATAATATATCTAAATTTTTCTTAGTTTGGATATTTTTTGCTTTATTATCTTGCTTCATTGATTGAATTCCCATATTTGATAAATTAGTTCTAAAAATTCTTTTCAATGTTTCTTTGTTTGTTTCAACCATCATTAATTCAAACATTGCAAAACCTTCTTGCTTATATTCAATTAAAGGATTCTTTTGTCCATATGCTCTTAAATTTATTCCCTCTCTTAGCTGATCCATCATATAGAGATGATCTTGCCATTTTTGATCAATAGTTCTTAAAATAATAAATTTTTTAAAGTCATTGAACATCTTTAAATCAAAATTCTCTTCTTTAAATTTCAGTATAGCTGCCGTTCCATCTATAATAGTTTGTTTTAAATCCTTCAAATTATTTGAATTTTCATTAATTTTCATATCAAGTGCAAAAATATTTAATAATTCATTGTTTAGTCCATCAAAATTCCAATTTATATTTGAAGAACTCGAACAAAAATCATCTAAAATATCATCGATATATTCATTGATTATTTCATTTAATTCATCTGAAATATCCTGTTCATGGAGAGAGTAATTTCTTCTATTGTAGACTATCTCTCTTTGATAATTCATCACATCGTCATACTCAATTAAATTTTTTCTAGAACCAAAATTCATTGCTTCAATTTTTTTCTGTGCTCTTTCTATAGACTTAGTCACCATTGAATGTGTTATAACTTCGCCTTCTTTTATCCCCATAGTATCCATAACTTTTGAAATTCTATCAGACCCAAACAAACGCATTAAATTATCTTCTAAACTTAAATAGAAAACTGAGCCACCTTTATCTCCTTGTCTACCTGCTCTACCTCTTAATTGTAAATCAATCCTTCGAGACTCATGTCTTCCAGTGCCAAGTATAAATAAACCGCCTAATTCTTCTACGCCTTGACCAAGCTTAATATCAGTGCCTCTTCCCGCCATGTTAGTAGATATAGTTATTGAGTTTTGCATTCCAGCTCTAGCAACAATTTCTGCTTCACTCTGATGTTGCTTAGCATTTAAAACATTATGTTGTAATTTTGCCATTTTCAACATCTTCGATAATGTTTCAGATTCTTCTACAGATGTTGTTCCAACTAAAATAGGCTGGCCAGTATTTGATAGTTCTCTAATTCTATCTATCACAGCGGAATATTTTTCTTTCCTAGTTTTATAAATTAAATCTTCATAATCCATTCGCTGTATAGATTCATTAGTAGGTATTTCAAGAACATCTAATTTATAGATTTGCATAAATTCAGGAGCTTCCGTAGAAGCAGTTCCCGTCATACCAGCCAATTTTTCATACATTCTAAAATAATTTTGGATTGTTATTGTGGCTACAGTTTGTGTTTCTCTTTGAATTGCTACTTTTTCCTTAGCTTCAATTGCTTGATGCATTCCATCTGAGAACTGCCTTCCATGCATCACCCTCCCCGTATGCTGATCAACTATCAAAACTTTACCATCCTGCACAATATATTCATTATCTTTTTCAAATAATGAATATGCTCTTAAAAGCTGGTTAATTGTATGTATTTTTTCACTCCTCTCTGCATGTAAAGATTGTAATTGCTCTTTTTCTTGAGCAACTTTTTTTAGGTCAGAATGAGTTTGTTCTATTTTATGAAATCCATCTCCAATATCAGGTATGACAAAGTTTTCAGGTTCAGAGGGGGATAGAAATTCTCTACCTTTATCAGATAAATCAATAATATTATTTTTTTCATCAATAGAAAAATATAACTCTTCATCAAGCTCTTGAATTTTTTTATCTCTAATATATTCGCTTTCAACTTGATGTGATAGCTGTTTAGTGCCTTGAATTTGAAATAATTTTGCAAGATTTTTATTTTTTGGTGCTCCTCTTTGAGCAAGAAGCATTTTTTTACCAGCCTCTTTTTTATTAGATTTTAATAAATCTTCAACATCAGATAATAGTATATTGACATACTGATTTTGTTTTTTTATTAATGATTCAATCGGAAGTCTCCACTTTGTGTACTGCTCATTTGTATCAGAATTTATTTGGCCTGAAATAATAAGAGGGGTTCTCGCTTCATCAATTAATACAGAATCAACTTCATCAACAATAGCAAAAGAATGTCCTCTCTGAACCTGCATTTCAGCATTAACCGCCATATTATCTCTCAAATAATCAAATCCAAATTGGCTATTGGTTCCATAGGTAATATCTTTATTATACATTTCTTTTCTAGTTTCATTGTCCATTTGATTCAAAATACAACCAACACTTAGACCTAGAAAATTATAAAGGGGAGACATCCACTGACTATCACGTTCTGCAAGATAGTCATTAACCGTAATTATATGAACTCCTCTATTGGTTATTGCATTAAGTATGATTGGGAGCGTTGAAACCAATGTTTTTCCTTCTCCAGTTTTCATTTCAGCTATTTTCCCATTATGAAGAGCTATTCCACCTATTAACTGCACATCATAATGAACCATCTTCCATTCGAGTCTTTGTCCCATAACATTATAATCTTTATCTGATATTCTTCTAGCTGCATCTTTAACTAATGCATATACCTTAACTAAATTTTCATTTAGATAGTTTTGCTCAAGACTATATAATTCTTCATCAATTTTTTCAGGATTAACTTTATTTTTAATTAAGGATTCTTTATTGCTTTTAATTAAATCAGATAAACCATTAACAACTTTATTAAAATTTGACTTTAATTCTTCATCAGATATATTTTTTAATTTACTAAATTCAGCATTTATTTCTTCTACTATAGGCCTTATTGTTTTTAAATCTTTTTCAGATTTTGAACCAAAAACTTTATTTATTATATTTTTAAATATTGCCATTATTTTTTATATATCTTATTGTATACTGCATCTAAAATACCATTAACAAAGCTACTGCTATCATCCGTGCTAAAAACTTTAGCTATTTCTACGCCTTCTGTAATAGATACTTTAGGGGGCACTTCATCAATATATAGCATTTCTGATATTGACATTCTTAATATTACTTTATCTATTAAAGCTACTCTTTTCATTTCCCAATTATTTAATTTCTTTTCAATTATTTTATCTACTTCATCTTTATTTGAAATAGTAGTTTTATATAATTTTTCAATGTAATCAATCTGAGATTGTTTAATATTTTCAACTAAAGGCTCTGAAGATTTGTAAAAAAAATTATCCAATAAATCATCTATTTTATACTCATTTGACATTTCAGATGAGAACAACAGCTGTAAACAGACGCATCTAGTAGTTCTTTTTTCTTCTCTATTAAGATCTTTCATTATTTAAAAAACCAAAATTACTTTAATAAACTTCTGGCAATTACAACTCTTTGAATTTCAGATGTTCCTTCATAAATCTGAGTTATTTTTGCATCTCTCATTAATCTTTCAACTCCTGTTTCAACTATATACCCATAACCTCCATGAATCTGAACACAGTCGGTAGAAGCTTTCATTGCTACTTCGGAGGCGTACACTTTTGCCATTGAAGCAAGAGAGCTAAAGTCTTGATTATGATCCTTAGCCCAAGCTGCTTTATAAATTAATAAGCGTGCAGTTTCAATCCCCATAGCCATATCAGCTAATTTAAACTGTATAGCTTGGTTAGCTGCTATTGGCTTATTAAATTGTTTTCTTTCTTTGGAATATGATATAGAGGAATCTAACGCTGCTTTTGCAATTCCTAAGGCTTGAGATGCAATACCTATTCTTCCACCATCAAGAGTACTAAGAGCAATTTTAAATCCATCACCTTCATTGCCAATCAAATTTTCACATGGAACTTTAACTCCATCAAAATATAACTCAGTTGTATCAGAAGACTTAATACCAAGCTTATCTTCAGGTTTACCAACATCAAAACCTTCATATTTTTTTTCAACTAAAAAACATGAAATTCCTTTATGGCCAACGCCTTCTTGAGTAATTGCAAAAACTAAAACATAATCTGAGTGCAAACCATTTGTCACCCAATTTTTAGTTCCTTTTAATATATAATAATTCCCTTTTTTAGTTGCTGTTGTCAACATATTTGATGCATCAGAACCTGATTGTGGTTCAGATAGTGAAAATGCTCCTAATTTTTCTCCTAAAGCTAATCGCTTTAAATATTTTTCTTTTATAAATTCTGAACCATATTTTTCGAGCAAATAACATACAAGTGAATTATTAACAGACATAATAACTGAAGCTGAAGCATCAACTCTTGAAATTTCCTCCATAGCTATAGCATAAGAAATTGTATCCATGCCTCCACCATTATAATTAGGCGAAACCATCATTCCCATAAATCCCAAACTGCCCATTTTTTTCACTGCATCTTTTGGCCATATTTTTTGGCTATCTCTTTGGACTGCGCCAGGGTAAAGTTCCTTATTAGCAAAGTCCCTTGCCGTTGATTTAATTAATTTTTGTTCTTGAGTTAAATTAAAATCCATATCTAATATTTATAAAAACCTTCTTTAGTTTTAATGCCTAATTTACCTTTTTTATTCATTTCAATCAATAAAGGACATATTAAATATTTATCATTATTAAAACCATCTAGTAACACTTTCATAATAGATACACAAACATCTATTCCTATTAAATCTGCAAGTTTTAGAGGACCCATGGGGTGTCCCATCCCCAGTTTCATTATTTCATCTATTGCCTCAACTGATGCAACTCCTTCCATATAGGTAAATGCTGCTTCATTAATTAAAGGCATTAAAATTCTATTTGATACAAAACCTGGAGAATCATTACATTCTATAGGTATTTTATTCATTTTTTTTGCTAAATTTTTAATTGTTTCTAAAGTTTCTTTTGATGTATGATCGCCCTTTATAATTTCTACTAATTTCATAACCGGTACAGGATTCATAAAATGCATCCCAATAAATTTTTCAGGTCTTTTAGTGCTATTGCTTAATTGGTTTATAGATATAGATGATGTATTAGAAGCTAAAATTGTTTTTGAATCACAAAGGTTATCTAATTCTTTAAATATTTTTGATTTAACTCTAACATCTTCTTTAACTGCCTCAATAATTAAATCACAATCTTTCAAATCGCTTATTTCGGTAGATAACTGAATGTTATCTATAGCCAAAGACATAAGCTGACTGTTAATTATGCCTTTAGCTAGCTGCCTATCTAAATTAGTTTTAATTTGCGTAATTGCTCTATCTAAAAAAGATTTTTTTAAATCAACTAATACTACATCATTTTGATTAATAGCACAAACATGAGCAATACCATTACCCATTGTTCCAGCACCAATAATTCCTATTTTCATATTCCAATACTCATTTGTTGCACATTTTAATCAATACAGCAGAAGCTTCACCTCCACCTATACACAATGTAGCTATCCCGTATTTCATTTTATTAATTTTTAAAGCATTAATTAAAGTTACTAAAATTCTTGCTCCAGAAGCTCCTATAGGATGACCTAAAGAAACTCCCCCTCCATGAATATTTACTTTTCTGTAATCTAAACCTAATTCTTTTATAGCAACCATAGGAACACATGAAAATGCTTCATTAATTTCAAATAAATCAATCATATCAATATCAAGGTTTGCTTTTTTCAGAACATTTTTAATTGCATAAATTGGTGCTTTTGTAAAATATAGTGGCTCAGCAGCAAATGAGGCTTGTGAGACTATTTTTGCTACTGGATTTAATTTATATTTTTCAATATTATTTTTAGATGCCATCAACACCGCTGCTGCACCATCACTCAAACTACTAGCATTAGCAGCTGTTATAGTTCCATTTTTATTAAAGGCTGGTCTTAATTGCGATATTTTTTCCTCATTAAATTTCAGAGGTTCTTCATCTATTTTAATATTTGTAAAGCCTTTTTTTGACTCAAGCTTAACCTCAACGATCTCATTTTTAAAATATCCTTTTTCAATAGCATTGTTTGCTCTTTTGTAAGACTCTATAGCATATTCATCTTGTTCTTTTCTTGAAAAATTATAATCACTATTTAACACCTCTGCACAATTCCCCATTGCTTGATTATTATAGGGGTCCCAAAGTCCATCTTTCAGAATAGAATCTATAGCCTTACTATCTCCAAACATCATACCTGTTCTAGAGTTATTTAAATAATATGGAGCAAGACTCATATTTTCCATTCCGCCAGCTATAATTATTTTATCTGAATTCAATTTTATTGCATCATCTCCAAGCATAATAGATTTCAATCCAGAACCACAGACCTTATTTATAGTCATGCACTCAACATTATTAGGTAATCCCGCTCCTAAAGCAGCTTGTCTAGCAGGAGCTTGACCTAAATTAGCAGATAAAACATTTCCCATAATCACTTCATTAATTTTATCTTTTGGTAACAATGTATTATCTAAAATTGATTCTATAACACTAGAACCTAACCTTGTAGCTGGAGTTTTACTCAGTGAGCCTTGAAATCCACCTATAGCTGTTCTTCCATATGAGCAAATATATGTTTCTTGCATATTTTTAATTCCCTTTTTTTGTGTAGGCATTAATTATTTCTTTAACCAACCTATGTCTAACAACATCTGAATCATCTAATTCAACAAAACAAATACCCTTTATTTTTTTTAAAATTTTCATGGCATCTATTAAGCCAGAATTCTGATTCTGAGGCAAATCAATTTGAGTAACATCTCCAGTAATAATCGCTTTAGAAGTGACACCTATCCTTGTTAAAAACATCTTCATTTGCATTTGGGTAGAATTTTGTGCTTCATCAAGAATTATAAATGAATTATGCAATGTTCTACCTCTCATATATGCTAGTGGAGCAATTTCAATCTGCTTATTATCCATAAAGCTATTTAATTTATCTTTTGACAACATTTGATTCAATGCATCATATAAAGGTGTTAAATATGGATCTACTTTATCCTTTAAATCTCCTGGAAGAAATCCTAAATGTTCACCAGCTTCAACAACTGGTCTTGTAATAACTATTTTATCAACTTCATTATTTTTAAGGGCTGATACTGCACATGCCACTGCTTGAAAAGTTTTTCCTGTCCCTGCTGGGCCAACAGCAAAAACAATATCATTTTCTAAGACTGAATTATAATATTTTTTTTGACCACTTGTTTTTGTATAAATTGGATTTTTATGTGTATGAAGAATAATATTTTCAGAATTAATAGAATCTAAAGTTTCATTTCTAGAACCATTTTTTGATTTGGCTAAAATACTTATTTCACTTGGCGTGATATATTTTTTTTTACTAATAGTATAAATAATATCATTAACTAAAGTTTGAATATCATTAATATCTTCTTCTGATCCATTTACACAGAGCTGATTTCCTCTCATTGAAATTTCAGAACTAAACAGACTTTCAATGACCTTTATATTCTGATCGTCTGGCCCAGCAAAATCAGATTCATTTATATCCTTTATTTTTAATATCTTTTTCATTTAATTTTTAATCATTTAGTGAAATTCCAAGTTCGCCAAGCTGATCATCTGATACATCAGAAGGTGAATTATCCATTAAAGAAATAGCTGAAGTTGTTTTTGGAAATGCAATCACATCTCTTATTTGTTTAGAGCCAGCTAAAAGCATAATAATTCTATCGAATCCAAATGCCATCCCGCCATGGGGAGGGGCTCCATATTTAAAAGCGTTCATTAAAAATCCAAACTTTTCTTCAGCTTCTTTTTTCCCAACACCTAAAAGTTCAAAAATTTTAGCCTGCAAGTGTGATTCATGAATCCTAATTGAACCACCTCCTAATTCATAACCGTTCATTACAATATCATATCCTAATGATCTAACTTTACCTGGAGATTTATCTAATAAATCAATATCTTCAAAATTTGGAGAAGTAAATGGATGATGTAAAGCATCCCACCTCTTACTATCTTCATTCCAATCAACTAATGGAAAATCGACAACCCAAAGAGGAGCCCACTTATTATCATCTATCAAGTTTTCATTTCTTGCTAGCTTCAATCTTAATGCTCCTAAAGAATGCAAAACAGTATTTTCTGAATCACCAATAATAAATAAAATTTCATTATCGTTAATATCAAAATCATTTATTATTTTTAATTTAATATCATCACTAAAAAACTTACTTATTCCACCATCTAAAGCACCATTACTACATTTCATCCAGGCTAAACCTTTAACTCCATAATACTCTTTTAACCAACCTGTTAACTCATCAATTTTTTTTCTTGAATAAGATTCAGAGTTAGGACATTTTAATGCCTTTACTCTCCCCCCAGATTTTAAAATATTTTTAAATGTATCAAAATCAGAAGAATTAACATAGCTACTAAATTCTAATAATTGCATATCAAAACGTATGTCTGGTTTATCAGAGCCATAATTTTCCATACTTTCTTTGTATGTTATATGAGGAAATTCATTTGGTAAATCAATATCCAATACTTTTTTCCATAAGTACTTAGTCAAAGATGTTCCAAGATTTATTATATCATCTTGATTAACAAATGACATTTCAATATCTATTTGGGTAAATTCTGGCTGACGATCTGCTCTAAAATCTTCATCTCTAAAGCACTTAACAATTTGAAAATATTTATCAAAACCAGATACCATTAATAATTGTTTATATGTTTGTGGTGATTGTGGTAATGCGTAGAATCTACCATGATGTAATCTACTAGGGACTAAAAAATCCCTAGCACCTTCCGGGGTAGACTTCATCAAAACAGGAGTTTCTATTTCAATAAAATCTTTCTTTGATAAAAATTCTCTTGTAGCTAATGCAGCTTGATGCCTAATTAGCATATTTTTCTGTAACTCTTTAGTCCTAAGCTCTAAATACCTATACTTCAATCTATGATCTTCAGCTGCGGAATTTCTATCATTAATATCAAATGGAACTGGATTAGATTCATTATATACTATTATTGAATTTACTTTAATATCAATAAAGCCAGTTACCATATTTTTATTAATTGCTTCATCTGGTCTTGCGATAACCTCACCAGAAATTCCTATCACATCTTCATAACTAAGTTTTTTTGCAGTTTCAAATGCATCTTTAGATTCATTGCTATCAAAAACAATTTGAGTAACGCCATATCTATCTCTTAAATCAAAAAAAATCAAACCACCTAAATCTCTTCTTTTAGAAATCCAGCCATTCAAACTAACTCTTAATCCTAAGTTTGATATTGACAATTCACCACATGTATGAGTTCTTTTTAACATATTATTAAAATCTTCCTATTATTAATTATCGAAAATTATATCAAGTATCATAACAATATCTAGAACATTTATTTCTTCATCAGAATTTAAATCACTTATAATAAATTCTTCATCAGTTGGATTATTAGAGCCTAATATAAACGTTATTACTAGTATTATATCTTGGATATTAATATTTAAATCTTGATTAACATCGCCTAAATAATATTGATAATTATCTTCTAAAACAAAATCCCAAATACCTCTTCCATATGTACCAAATCGTGCAGTCCTAATTTCGGGTATATAATCTACAGACCAATATGTTTGATCAGGAGCATGAATACCAGAAATCAAACTCCATTGACCTTCATTATCAGAAAATGCATATGGCCCAACCTCAGTCGCGGCAAATAAAATTAAATCATCTGGAGTTCCGGATATTTGAAAAACTAATGTATTTGGAAGTCCTTGGTCCATAATTTCAAAAGTTTGTCCATGATTAGTTGAAATATAAATTGCTGGATTTGAATATCCGCTCCCTCCAATATAAAGCTTTCCCAATTCACTCTGAGAAGCCCATATTGTTGAACCATAAAAATAATGAGAATTTGGCCCTGAGAAAAACATCGTTTGAACCCAGTTTTCTCCAAAATCTGAACTATAATAAAAATCTCCATCTTCAGTTAAAACATACATATGTGAAGGATCAATCGGTGAATATTCCATTGCAGATATCTTATCTGAAAAGTTATAATCTAATTGATTGTATTGAACTTGATTTCCTAAAACTCCTAATTCAATAATATGATTGCCTCCATCAGTTCCGCCTCCTCCTAAAAAAACTTTGTTAGCATTATATGGATGTTCCATCAATGGAGGTAACCATAGATATCCAGATCCTGGAAAGTCTAATGACAAACTTGAATTTGAAGAGATAATTTCAGGATAATAAATAGTAAAACCAGGATAATTAGTCCAAATACTATTACCATCATCTCCAGATACCAAATGACCATAATCTCCGCTTATTATTTGATTAAAATTTTCGATTTGATAATTATTATTTGTTATACTTTTCTGCAAGCCTTGGTCTTGACTTCCTGCAAAAATTGCATAAGGATAGAATCTTTGAGAAAATGTAGAGTAATACTGACTAACCCCTAATCCAGATAAAGAAATATTTTGAACTGATTGTATATAGTCATCAGAAAAATATAATCCACCATCTGTTGATATTAATGCTACTTCATTATATTCACTATCTAAAAAAAATCTTATTTCTGGAATATCAGCATGTAATTTTTCTTGAATATTATCATAATATTCCCACCAAGGGTTAATAATTTCCCACTGATCATCACCATCTAAATTTCTATATGCTTCCATGCCACCGATAAAAATTTTATCTCTTTCAATATTTGAAGAATTAAAACCATTTATCCACCACCAATCAGATGGAGATTCTCCTAAATCAAACCATGAGTTTCCACTATTAATTGATTTGAATATTCGACCTTGAACATAAGCATAAAAAAATGTACCATTGCTACCATTACCTCCCGTAAGTAAAACATCATTTAAATATTCGCCAGGTATATTTGATATCAATACCAAATTTCCATCTTGAATTTTATAAAAAGACATGTCCTTTAATAGATAAATATCATCATAATAATATCTTGGAGTAAAAATATCAAAATGTGAAATTCCTGATGAAGTTACGCCTTGGCTGGAATTTAAATTCAATAATAATTCAAAATTTTCACCTAAATCTGTTGATATATAAATAGATCGAGGGTTTGTATTTACAAGAGCATAAATATGATTGGTTTCACTTTGTATTATATATCTTTTAATGCTAGCATTACTTAATCCATTAGCTTCTACTAAAGTCATTCCATCATTATCAGAATAGAAAAAACCATTATTCTCTGAACCAATTAATATTCTCTGATTAACTAATCTAAGAAATGAAATGCCAAGAATTTGTTTGTAATCATTTAAAGATTGCCAATTATCACCTTGAAGTGTACCTTTCCAAATATTTCCTCCTGATGATGCGCAATAAATCTTATTATTATCAAAATCTATATCTGCAGTCCTAATTCTTCCCGCAAGATTATTGCTACCTTTTTCAAACCATTCACCCTGCAAACTTCTACTCAATTGGACTTTATAATTTTGATTTAAAACATTTTTATTCTGACTATTAATAATATTTGATCTTATTAACAAATTATTATCTGAATTGTTTTTTCTATTAATTCTATCTATTTCTCTCCAATCATCATCTGGATGAGATTTATGCATATTTTCAATCCAGGCTTTTCTATCTTTTTTGAGCTGGTTTCTTTTATTTTTTTTATTGATAAACTCTGCAGGTATAGGCCTTGAATTATTTAAAAAGTTAAAATCAATAAACAAATAAAAAATAAATGTTATTGCTAAAAATAGTATATAAAATTTTTTAATTTTCATTTAGCTAGTAAAATTTTATTTGATATTTTATTAGCAGAATTTTTTAATTGGACTATATAAATACCACTTGGTTGATTTGAAGCATCCCAAG
>MDSV01094821.1_pt1 | contig 11914 bp, 13 predicted proteins | sample 810851 | NCBI WGS metagenome assembly MDSV01 (sample SAMN05326640, study PRJNA326480) | marine metagenome | isolation source: seawater | place: Atlantic Ocean: North East | collected 2012 | reverse complement strand
AGAGGGAAAGTAAGAACTAATCAAGGATTTTTCACAGTTCAACAAACCTGTCCTCAATGTAGTGGTTACGGTGAAATGGTTGGTAGCCCATGCAATAAATGTAGTGGAAACGGAAAAGTTCAGGCAAATGAGAATGTTACCGTAAAAATTCCTAAAGGAGTTGATGATGGAACTAGAATCAGAGTATCAGGAAAAGGTGAAGCTGGCTCTAAAGGAGGTGCAAGTGGAGATTTATATCTTTTTGTTTCAATCGATAATCATGAAATTTTTAAAAGAGCTGAAGAAAATTTATACTACGAGCTACCAATATCATTTGCTGATGCAGCTTTAGGTACCTCTGTTGAAGTTCCCTCAATTGACGGTGGTAGGTCAAAAATTAAAATACCGGCTGGTACTCAGCACGGAAAACAATTTAGACTCAGAGGCAAAGGCATGCCTATTTTAAGAAGAAATGTTATCGGCGATCTTTATATAAGAATTAATACACAAGTCCCGACTTCACTTTCTAAGAGACAAAAGGAAATACTTGAAGAATTTAATGAAATTGAAGGCAATAAACCAGATCCAGTAATTAAAACCTTTTTTGAAAAAGCAAAGAAATTTTGGAAAAATTCATAATTAAATGAACACTGAACAGATAATGTCTGCAATTTTTTTAGTTGCAGTGTTAGTTTTAATCTTACCAAGTTTTTTATCTAGTAATAATAAAATAAAGGATTTTTTAAAGAATTTATCTATTTGGACTATAATTACTTTGGTTATTATTGTAATCATTTACACTATAGGCGGATGAAAAAAATCAATTTATCAATCACTGGCTGTATGGGAAGAATGGGCCAGCAAATAATTAAATCTTCTAATAAGAGAAAAGAATTTAAATTAATCTCTCTGACAGAGAGTAGAACTATTAACAAAAAAATTTCAGGAATTAAGCTAAGCTTAAATAATATTAGTTCATTTAAAAACACTGACGTTATAATAGACTTCTCTGTTCCAAAATGTACTTTACAAGTTTTAAAATTGGCCTCAAAATTGAAAAAAAGAGTAGTTATAGGAACAACGGGTTTTAAAAAAAAAGAAGAACTTTTAATAAAAAAATTTTCAAAAAAAATTCCAATTCTTAAAGCTGGAAATATGAGTTTAGGTGTGAATTTATTAATGTACTTAACTGAGATTGCTTCAAAATCTCTAGGTAATAATTTTTTAAGCAAGATTTACGAGGTTCATCATAAACATAAGATTGATTATCCATCAGGAACGGCTTTAATGCTTGGGAAGGGAATAGCTAATGGCAAAAATAAAAATTTATTTAATATGATTGGAAAAAAATTCCTTAATAAGAAACAATTTCCATTTTCAAAAAAAATAAACTTTAATTCAATTAGAAAAGGTGAGGTAATTGGAGAACACGAAGTAAGTTTTTCTAGTGGGAAAGAAATTATTAAATTAAATCATGAATCTTTTAATAGGGCTTTATATTCCGAAGGTGCGCTTACAGCTGCAAAATGGTTAATCAAAAAAAGGGCTGGGCTTTATTCAATGAGGGATTTACTCAATTTCAAGTGAATAATAAAGAAAAGGCTAAAGTAATTCAAAAAATATTGAATAAAACTTATCCTAAAATACCAATACCCTTAAATTATAAAAATACATTTACATTACTAGTTTCAGTTTTGCTTTCCGCTCAATGCACAGACGTAAATGTAAATAATGTTACAAAAGATATTTATCCAAAATATTATAAACCTGAGCACTTTGTTAAACTTGGAAGAAAAAAGATTGAAAGATTAATAAAACGAATAGGAATTTTTAGAGTTAAAGCAAAGAGTATTTTTTATTTATCAAAAACATTAGTAGAAAAATTTAATTGTAAGGTACCAAAAACCTATGAGGAATTAGAAAAACTGCCTGGTGTAGGTCACAAAACAGCCAGTGTAGTAATGTCTCAAGGTTTTGGTTTTCCTGCATTTCCTGTAGATACTCATATTCATAGATTGGCACAAAGATGGGGCCTGACTAACGGTAAAAATGTTGTACAAACCGAAAAAGATTTAAAAGATATTTTTCCAAAAAAAAATTGGAATAAACTACATCTACAGATAATTTGGTATGGCAGAGAATACTGTAAAGCTCGAGATTGCTTTGGAATTACTTGTAAAATTTGTAAAAGCTGTTATCCAAATAGAAAAAAACCCTTTAAAACAAAAAAACCTTAATTGATGAAAGTTTTAGGAATAGGTAACGCAATTGTTGATGTAATCTGTAAAGTTGATGACAACTTTATTTTACAAAACAACTTAACAAAAAGCACAATGAAATTAGTAGATGAGGTTGAATTTAAAAAACTTTTATCTACACTTAAAATTGAAGAAACTGTTTCTGGTGGCTCTGTTGCAAACTCAATAGTTGGTCTCTCACAACTTGGGAGCAAAGTTGGTTTTATAGGAAAAGTAAGTGATGATGATTTAGGCAACAAATACGAAGAGGGTTTAAAAAAAGAGAGTGTAGAATACTTTTATTCAAAAAAGAAAGAAGTAATTCCAACTGGTACATGTTTAATATTGATAACGCCTGACTCTGAGAGAACTATGATAACTTTTCTTGGAACTGCAGGAAAAATTAATGAAAATGATATTGATACTAATGCAGTTAAAAATAGTGAAATCTTGTTTTTAGAGGGATATCTTTGGGATGAGGGTGAACCGAAAAAAGCTTTTGAAAAGGCAATTAATAACTCAAATAAAGTTGCTATGTCATTATCAGACCTATTTTGTGTCGAGCGACATAAACCGCATTTCTTAGATCTAGTAAAAAATAAATTAGATATTACTTTTGCAAATGAACAAGAGATTATGTCATTGATTAATGTTAAAAAATTTGAAGATGTAATTGATTTTGCAAAAAAAATAAACAAATTACTTGTTATTACTCGTGGAGAAAAAGGAGCTATAGCAATTAATAATGATGAAATTACAGAGTGTTCTGCAAAAAAAAATCTTAAAATCAAAGATCTTACTGGTGCGGGGGATTTATTTGCTGGAGGTTTTTTACACGGCTTTATTAATAATAAATCAATAAAAGAAAGTCTACAAAATGGAACTAATATGTCCTCAAAAGTTATTCAAATTATTGGCGCTAGATTGAATAAATAATTTATTTTTTTTTCCTTTTGAAGCTGCCTTTACCCTTTTTAGGTTTTACAATTCTTTTTCTGTACTTAGTTGTGAACAAATCTTTTGCGAATTTATTTCTTTTTTTCACAAAGAATAACCATCCTTAGTATTAATTATAAAATTTTCATCAGAAAATTTATCATTTATTTTTTTTCTTAATCTATAAATATGTGTCTCAACCGTATGGGTGTCAGCATCTGATGAATAATTCCAAACAGATGAAAGTATCTTATCTTTTGAGATAGGTTTTTTATTATTTAAAAACAACTCTAATAACTGTATTTCTTTCTCTGTAAGAATAACTTCATAATTACTTTTTGATAATTTTTTTTCATTTTTATTTAATAAATATTTTTTTATTTCTATTGATGAGTTTTTACTAAAAGTTTTTTTTGCTGCAACGTTTTCTACTACAGCATTAATTTCTTTCAAGGATGAAGGTATTTCTAAAAAAGCATCAAAATTATTAAATGAATTTTTGTTACTAGAAGCACAAATTTTTAAACTGCTACTATTGATAATAATTTTATGATCTTCTTCATCATTCAAAGCTTCTTCGTGAAACAAAATAACATCAAAATCAGAGGGGTTTTTTTCTTTAATGCAATTGAACTTTAAAAAAGGTTTTAGTTCATTTAGAGTAGTAGAAAAAGAAACAGGGCCTAAAATTAAAACTTTTAATTGATGCATATATTCATAAATAAAAATTACCTTACTTATAATAAATTAAAAGTAAAATGTGCGATAGGTAAAAAAGGAATTGGTTATAAGAAAAAAGAAGGTGATTTAATAACGCCAATTGGACAATTTAAAATCAAATATATTTTATATAGAAAAGATAGAGTTAAAGTTATAACAAAATTAAAAAAAAAGGTTATTAAAAAAAATATGGGTTGGTGTGACGATCCGAAATCAAGCCATTATAATAAACTTGTTAAATTACCTTTTGCTTACAGCCATGAAAAACTTCATAAGAATGAAAACATTTACGATGTCATTTTAATTCTTAATTATAATATGAATCCTATAAAAAAAAATAAAGGTAGTTGTATTTTTATTCACGTTGCAAAAAATAATTTTAAAAGAACAAAAGGCTGTGTTGCTATAAAGAAGCTAAGTTTGATTAAACTTATAAAAAGGATAAGTCCTTATACAAAAGTTAAGATCTCTCTCCAAAAATAGAACTTCCAACTCTTACAAATGTAGCTCCATGCCTTACAGCTTCTATATAATCAGCAGACATACCCATACTCAAATCTTGTAATGCAAGGGATTTATTTAATTCATTTAAAGTTTTAAAATGTTTTTCAGGATTGTTATCATTTGGTGGAATAACCATAAGTCCAAGAATATTTAAATTAATTTCATTCTTACAATAATTATAAAATGGATCGAGCTCACCAACAGGTATGCCGGCTTTTTGTATTTCATTTCCTATATTCACCTGAATAAAATAATTTAGACTTTTTTTTAAACTTATTTGATGTTTAGCAAGGGCATCTGCCAATTTTTGGCTATCAAGAGAATGAATGTAATCAAATAGTTTAACTGCATCCTTAGCTTTGTTGCTCTGAAGTTTTCCTATCATGTGCAATTTCAAATTTTCATTTTCTTTTTTTATTACTGACCATTTAGCATTAGCTTCCTGGACTTTATTTTCACCAAAATGTATATGTCCATGGTTAATTAGTGGTTTTATATGTTCTAGCGTAAATGTTTTGCTTACAGCTATTATATTTACACTCTGTTCTGGTTTTGTCGTTGCAATATTCGAATTTATTTTTTTGTATCTTTCTACTATTGTGCTCATATGTTTATTTTAAAAAAAAAATATTACTTAATAATTGAAAATATCAAAGATATAAATTTAAAAAACATAAAAAAACATAATAAATTTGTAATTATTTATAGAAATAACGAGAATATAGATAATATAGAAAACCTATTAAAATTTAGAAGAAGTTGTAAATTAAAATCAATAGAATTTTTTGTTGCAAATAATGTAAATCTAGCTGTCAAGTTAAGTTCTGATGGTATCTATTTGTCATCATATAACAAATCACTAAAGTCATTATCACAAAAAACAAAAAAATTTAAAATAATTGGTTCTGCGCACTCAAACAGAGAAATATTTATGAAAAATCAACAAGGATGTGAGAAAATTATTTTTTCTAAATTATTTCAAGTAGACTACGACAAAAAGGCTTCGTTCCTCGGTGTAATTAAATTTAACAATTTTTTAAGAATTAATAAAAAATTAATTCCATTAGGGGGAATTAAGTCATCTAACCTAAATAACTTAAGAATTATTATGTCTGAAGGTTTTGCCTTAAAATCAGAGATAAAAAAAAAGCCGGCTATAACTAGCCGGCTTTTTTAAACAAGTTTTACTAACTAATTAAAACGCTACAGAAATACCAAGTGTTCTTGTATCGTCTGTACTGTCTCTAGTGTAATTATCGTTATCAGTTTGCGCGTCTTGGAAACCAATAGTCATACCACCCACTGTGTAACCAATGTTGATAGCTGTAGTTTCTTGATCAGGAGCGGCTGTACCATCGTGCTTGTAAGAATCATACGTGTTGTATGATAAAGATAAGCTATCGTTTATTGCGTAAGCAATACCAATTACTGTATCTTTGTAAAATACTGCATCTGTAGTACTTGTTGTTCCTGTTTCACCTTCATTGTGTAATTTCTTTTGCACACCTAAAGAGAAGTTTCCAACACTGTAGTTAAGAGCAGCTGTTACGTCATAAGCATCATCCGAATTTGCAATTCTAGAATGTTTTGATTCAGCAACACCTGTTGTTAAAGTAGCACCATCTAAGAAAGAACCAATTACAGGAAATTCACCTAAACTAGTTTTTAGAGACGCAGAGTAAGCAGATCCTCCGTTACCTTGGTCACCTGAACTTGCATTGTCTGCATTCTTTTGTGAGTCAGCGTCTGGATAGTACTTAACATTTAGCGCACCTAAAATTGGTAATGATACTTTCGCACCAATACCCATTTGACCGGCTTTGTCACCAATGTCATTAGAAGTATATGTACCAGAACCTGAACCATTAGCTTCTTCATAAGCTGAAGGAGTAATGTCATCGATAGCATCTACCGGATCACTGTCAGATCCTACGTAAATGTCAAACATTCCAGCTACACCACCAAACATAATTTGTGAGTTTCCGTATGTTAAGCTATCACCTGTATCTTGCATTACTGATACTGTAATACCGTTGTCCAATTCAGTTGTACCAGCGAATTTTAATTCTCTGTCCATACCTAATGGGTTACCAGTAGTTTTATCACTTTGTGTGTGATAAGTTGCTTCCATGTTACCTGTTACAGTTAATTCACCAGCGTGAGCTGTTGAAATTGCGAACAAGAAAGAAAGAGCAACTAATATTTTAGTTATTTTCATAATTTTCCTTATTGTTATTATTTAAACATCCACTTTTTAAACTAAATTACTCAAAATATTGTGTTAAAAGCCGAATTTATCTAATTTTTGTACATACTGTTGTATTTTTATCACTCCAAGAATCCTTGATTTTATTGTCTTTTTTAATGCAAATAGCATATTACTATCAATAATTTTCTGAAAATATGCTAAATCTAATAATTAAGTGTAAATTTATGAAATTTTTAAACCTTTTAACCATTATATCTGTGTTTTTTTTAACTTCCTGTTCGATTCCTCAATGGGCAAAACCAGAAAAAATACGAGGCAATGCTCCTATTAATGCAAAAGAGAGAGCAAGACAAAATGTAACTGAAGGCAGAGGGATAAGTATTTCCGGAGCTTTTAAGCGTGGATCAACAAATTATGAATTTAGTACATCTAATCCTTTGTGGAGAGCGTCTCTTGAGATTATAGATTTTATCCCTTTAACGACTGTAGATTACTCTGGTGGAATTATAATTACTGATTGGTACAGCGATGGTCAAAACTTTGATGAGTCAATAAAGATAACTTTGAGATTCTTATCAAATGAAATTAGATCTGATAGTATTAAAATTATAGTCCATAACAAAAAATGTGCATCTACACAGAATTGTTCGATTAATGAAATAGAGTCTAATATTAAAATGAAACTTAGACAATCTATCTTAAGAAAAGCATCATTGTTAGAAAAAAAGTCTAAGGAAAAAAAGAAAAAATAACAAATTGCAATGGAACGATATAACTTTCAAACAATTGAGAGAAAATGGCGTAATGAACCGACTTTTAACTCTGTCAAAAATGAAAACGCGAAAAAAAAATATTATTGTCTTGAAATGTTTCCATACCCATCAGGTAAAATTCACATGGGACATGTTCGAAATTACACTATTGGTGATGTAATTGCCCGGTATAAATTTTTAAATAATTTTAATGTATTACATCCTATGGGATGGGATGCTTTTGGTCTTCCTGCTGAAAACGCATCCAAACAAAACAACCTCCATCCAAGAGAATGGACTCTTGAAAATATAAAAACCATGAAAAAACAACTTAAATTGCTGGGTTTATCCATTGATTGGAATAGAGAAATTTCCACTTGTGAAAAGGATTACTATAAACACCAACAAGAATTATTCATTGACTTTTATAACAACGGTTTAGTGTCAAGAAAAGAAACTTACGTAAATTGGGATCCTGTAGAAAATACGGTGCTTGCAAATGAACAAGTTATAAATGGTAGAGGTTGGAGATCTAATGCTATTGTTGAAAGAAAGAAGCTCTCTCAATGGTTTTTTAACATTACCAAATTTTCGGATCAGCTACTTAATGAATTGGATAATTTAAATGGTTGGCCAAATAAAGTTAAATTAATGCAAAAAAATTGGATAGGTAAATCCTTTGGCTGTGAAATTAATTTTCAAATTCAAAATTCAAAAGATACGTTAAAAGTATTCACAACTAGACCTGACACTATTTTTGGAGCTAGTTTTATCGCATTATCTATTGATCATCCCATAAGCAAAGATTTTTTAAATAATGAGAAATTTTTAAAATTTAAAAAAGAATGCGATAAGTCAGGAACAACTGAAGAAGCATTGGCTAACGCTGAAAAATTAGGTTTTCTAACAGATATTCGAGTTCAACACCCGTTTATCGATGAAAAAGAACTGCCAGTTTATTTTGCTAATTTTGTTTTATTGGATTATGGTAGTGGCGCTATATTTGGCTGTCCAGCTCATGACCAAAGAGATTTTGATTTTGCTAAAAAATATAATCTTGAAATTACAAAAGTTGTATCTTCTACAAACGCTGATCAAAATAAATTAACGGAGGCTTATATTGGAGAAGGCAATATTATTAATTCTGATTTTTTAGATGGATTGTCTATTTCGGAGGCAAAAAAAAAAAATAATTAAAATTATAGAAGAAAAGAATTTAGGTAAGAAAAAAACCCTCTTTCGACTTAAAGATTGGGGTGTATCAAGACAGCGATATTGGGGATGTCCCATTCCAATGCTTTATTTGGAAAACGGTGAGATCGTCCCAGTTGATAAAGCTGATTTACCTGTAGAACTTCCAGAAGACGTCGATTTATCATCAAAAGGAAATCCTTTAAATGTTCACCCTACATGGAAATTTACAAAACACAAAAAAACTGGACAAAAAGCTATAAGGGAAACCGATACATTAGATACTTTTGTAGATTCGTCTTGGTACTTTCTAAGATTTTGTTCACCAAATAATAAAAGTTCTCCTTTTGACAAAAATGACATTAAATATTGGATGCCCGTTGACCAGTATATTGGAGGGATAGAGCATGCTATATTGCACTTACTTTATTCTCGTTTTTTTACGCGGGGTATTAACAAAATTAACGAAGATATAAATTTATCTGAACCTTTTGAAAATTTATTTACCCAAGGTATGGTTTGCCATGAGTCTTACAAAGATAATAGTGGAAATTGGCTATATCCTTTTGAAGTCGAAAAAAAAGAGTCAAATACATATATAAAAAAATTAGACCAATCAAAAGTTACGGTGGGTCCAGCTGAGTCAATGTCAAAATCAAAAAAAAACACAATAGACCCAGAAGAAATGATAAGCAAATTTGGTGCAGATGCTGTTAGATTATTTATATTATCTGACAGCCCACCCGAAAAAGATATCCAATGGTCTGATAGTGGAGTATCAGCAGCTAATAAGTTTTTGCAAAAAATATGGAATTTAAATTTAAATATAGTTAACGGCAAAAACAAAAAAAAAAATGAGTCACTAGAAAAAGAATTTATTCTACAGATCAGCAATTATATAAAAAAAGTAGATACATCTGTTAAAAGCTTTAGATTCAACGTTAGTATAGCTCTTTTCCATCAGCTTTATAGCTGTTTTAAAAATAATTTAGATAAAATAAACAATGAAGTTTTAAAGGAAAATTTAATAAAGTTTATGAAATTATTAATCCCTTTCTCACCTCATATAGCTTTTGAGTGTTTAAACCTTCTAAAATGTAAAAATACCCACGATTGGCCCATAATACAAGACAACATTGAAGAAAAATTAAAACTAGCTGTTCAAATAAATGGAAAAACTAGAGATATAATTGAAATAAAAAAAGACTCAACCGAGGAAGTAGTAAAAGAATTAGTATTTAAAAATTCTAAAGGAAAAAAATATATTGAAAACAGTAAAATAGTAAAAATTATATTTGTGAAAAATAGAATTATAAACTACATAATTTCTAATAAATGAGAGTAATAATATATTCGATAATCTTTTTAATTGTTTCTGGATGTGGTTTTAAAATTATAAATCAATCAGAAAATCAAAGATTTAAAATTATTGAAATAGAATTTGAAGGAGAAAAAAGAATTAATTATTTCATACAAAATAAATTACTCAAAAAATCTAACAATGAAAACTCAAATATTGAAATAACATTATTTGTGACCACTAAAAAAAGTAAAATTATTAAAGAAAAAAATATTAAAAATGAAATTACAAAATACGATATCTTAATAACTAGTAGTGTTATTGCTAAGACTCTAGATAATGATACTTACAAATTTAGCGTTTCAAATAACGGCGATTACACAGTATCTGAACAAAACTCTATAACAATAAATAACGAAAAAAAACTAATAAAAATTCTCTCACAAGATATTGCAGATAAGATTATTACAGAATTAGATTTAACTATAAATGATTTATAAAAGTTATCTAGTTGAAGAAAACACAGAAATATTGAAAAATAACTTAATTTTAATATATGGCGAGAACTTGGGGCTTATTAATGATCTAAAGATAAAAATTTTGGAAAAAAAACAAAAATGTAAAATTCTAAAATTCAATCAAGAGGAAATATTAAAAAAAGAAAATATATTTTTTGAGGAATTGAACAACAAATCATTATTTGAAGATAAAAAAGTTTTTTTTATAGATAACGTAAATGATAAATTCTTAAAGATAGTTGAACAAATATTATTTTTAGCAAACGATAATTTAATATTTTTATATTCTGGATTATTAGAAAAAAAATCAAAATTAAGAAGTTTTTTTGAAAAAGAAAATAAAACTGACGTTGTTCCTTGCTATCAAGATAATGAGATAACTATAAAAAAATTAATATCAGAAGAGCTAAAGAATCACAGTGGTCTAACAACGCCCATTGTTAATTTAATTATAGAAAGCTGTGGTAATAACAGGACCAAAATTAGAAATGAGATAATTAAAATCAAAACGTTTTTCGACGGTTCGCCGCTTGAATATGAGAATTTAAGTAAACTAGTAAATGCAAAAGAAAATGATGACTTCAATTTTGTTAGAGATTTCGCAATATCTGGTAATAAAAAGAAAACTGGAGAATATTTGGATACTACGATTCTCGAGGCCGAAAAGATTACTTATTATTTGTCAAATTTAAATCAAAGACTAATTAAGTTAAAGGAAGTTGTTAAAAGTAAAAAAAATCTTGAACAGACAATAAATGAAATACGTCCCCCTATTTTTTGGAAGGATAAACCAACATTTCTTTTACAAGCTAGAGTTTGGAATATAAAAAAGTTGGATGACGCATTACATAAAGTTTATAATACAGAAATTAGATTTAAGACAAATTCTGATATAAATAAAAATACAATTTTGAAAAACCTTGTAATAGAAATTTGTAATTTAGCTAATGCTTCTTAAGTAACTTTGAAATTAATTCAAATTGTTCCAAATTTTTATAATTAATTGTCAATTTTCCTGAATTATTTTTTTTATTAATAATATCAACTTTCATTCCTAAATTTTCTTCCATTTGCCTTTGCTCCTCTAATACATTAGCATCAACACGTGTTTGACCTACTTTTTGGGGCCCTTTTTTTGTTCTTACTAAATATTCAACACTTCTAGAACTGAGCTTTTTAGAAACAATTTCTTCAGCGATTGCGCTAGAATTTGGCACTCCTATCAACGGTCTAGCTTGTCCCGCTGTAATTAGCCCTTCCTCTATCATTCCCTTTATATCAGCTGGTAAGGTTAATAATCTCAAAGTATTACTGACGTGACTTCTGCTTTTTGACATAAACCTTGCAATTTTTTCATGATCGTATTCAAACTCTTTATGTAATCTTTCATAAGCTTTCGCCTCTTCTATTGGGTTTAAATCATCTCGCTGAATATTTTCAACGATTGCGACTTCTAAACTTTCATTATCATCAAGATCTAAGATAACTATAGGTATTTCATGCAGTCCTGCCTTTTGAGCTGCTAACCATCTTCTTTCACCGGCAACTATTTGGTATTTTCCCTTATT
>MDSV01235259.1_pt1 | contig 11915 bp, 12 predicted proteins | sample 810851 | NCBI WGS metagenome assembly MDSV01 (sample SAMN05326640, study PRJNA326480) | marine metagenome | isolation source: seawater | place: Atlantic Ocean: North East | collected 2012 | reverse complement strand
TCTTCCATGTCTTAAGACAAAGTACCATCGGCGCAGAAGGTCTTGACTTCCGAGTTCGGAATGGGATCGGGTATAACACCTACGCAATAATCACCGGCGCTAGTGTTATACATCTTTAAATTATATTGTAAACAAAGAAATAATGTCGATTTAATTGATTTTAATTATTTTATCCAAATAATCTTTTAACTTAATTTTACCAAATATTTTATAAACTTTATTGGAAAGATTCATGCTAGTTAAAGCTGAAGCATATCTCTCTCCTTGCCTAGATGGTAAATATTTTATTTTTGTCTTAAACATTTTAGCAACTTGAATGATACTATAACTTTTCTTATTTGATATACTGTAGTGTCGGCACTTATTCTGCCTCCAAGCATAATGGCATGCTTTTACTGTATCCTTTACATGTGTAAATCGTCTAGATTGAGTGCCCGGATGTACAACTGTCAGAGGTTTTTTTCTTTTATACTGATCTTCAAAAATTCCTATAACAGTTGCCATAGAACCCGAGCTAATTTGATTAGGTCCATAAACATTATAAAAATAAATTATCTCATATTTAAAATTAAACCATTTTTTATAATTTTCTAATATTTCTAAATTTTTTGCTTTTGTAAATGCGTATGGAGAAAGGTTTTTGTCCCTACCATTATTTCCTATACTTGCAGAAGTAGCTGAATAAATCAATTTAATATCATTTTGAAAACAAAAATTGAAAACAGCATTTGATCCAATTGAATTTGAATTTATACACTCATTCATTTTTAAAAAGCTCTGGTAAATTCTAGCAAACTCCCCAAAATGAAAAAGGCTATGTATATTTTTTTTATACTTATTTAATTTTCTAGAAATATTTTTTGTATGACATTTTAAATAAATAATCCTCTTATTAGATAAATGATTTTTTTTTGAACCAGTAGAATAATTATCTAAACTAATAATTTTAAATTTTGTTTTTTGTAAAAGATATAAAATTAAATTCGAACCAATAAAACCAGCACCTCCTGTAACTATAATAATATTTTTCAAATCGATTTCTCTTTCTTGTATGATTCATAAGTTTTAAGTATAGCTTCATTTAATTTTGTTTTTGATTGCCATCCATATTTTTTTGCTAAAGATATGTCCATCACTTTCCTTAATACCCCATTAGGTTTTGATTTATCGTAATAAATTTTTATTTTTTTATTCAAAATTAATTTTGCAACTAATCTTGCATAATAAGAAATAGAATAATCTTTTCCTGTGCCTATATTAATTAATGAATGATTTGTTTTTTTTTTCATAAAGTAAATACAAGCTTCAGCTAGGTCATCAACATATATTAACTCTCTCTTTGGTTTACCGTTGCCCCAAAGATATAATTTGTTCGAATTAGATTTATATGCATCATGAACTTTTTTTATAATTGCAGAAATAAAATGAGAATTATTTTTGTCATAATTATCATTTGGACCAAACGTATTAGTAGGCATTAAACACCTATAATTCAATTTATACTGCTCATTAAAACTTTGACACATTTTAATACCAGCAATTTTTGCAATAGCATATGAGTCATTTGTTTCCTCTAATTTACCACTCATTAAAAATTCTTCTTTGATTGGCTGGGTACAATTTTTTGGGTAAACACAACTTGATCCTAAAAATATCAAATTTTTTATTCCATTTAAAAATGCTCCATTTATTAGGTTTGTTTGAATCAATATATTTTGTGTAATAAAATCTGCTTTAAATTTTTTGTTAAATAAAATTCCTCCTACTTTTGCAGCACAAATAAATATAAAATCTGGCTTATTTCGTTTTAGATATTTGTATACACTTGACTGATTTGTTAAATCTAATTTATTTTTATTGGCATAAATTATTTTCTGATACCCTTTTTCTTTAAGCTTACGAAATATTGCACTACCAACTAAACCATTATGACCTGCAATATAAATTTTTGATCTTAAATTAATCACGATTTGTTAATTCTTTTAATTCAGCGTTAACCATTTCTTTTACTAAACTTTTAATATTTATATTGGGCTTCCAATTAAGTTCTTTTCTCGCCTTTTTTGAATCTCCTAGCAAAGTATCAACTTCCAACGGTCTAAAGTATTTTCTATCACATTCAATTATACATTTTCCATTTTGATCATAGCATTTAGTATTTATATCTTTACCCTTCCAAGTAAATTTTATTTTTAATTCACTAAGAACCATATTTACAAAATCTTTAACTGAATATTGTATTCCAGTTGAAATTACATAATCAGTGGGTGTTTTTTTTTGCAACTTTTTCCACATAGCCTCCACAAAGTCTTTTGCATGTCCCCAGTCTCTTTTTGCATTTAAATTTCCTAAATATAATTTTTTTTGATATCCATGTTTTATTTTGCATAAACCACTTATAATTTTTTTGGTTACAAATGTTTCTCCTCTAACTGGACTTTCGTGATTAAATAAAATTCCGTTACATGCAAATATATTATAGGCTTCTCTATAATTGACTGTTATCCAATGAGCATATAGTTTTGCGACACCATAGGGACTTCTTGGATAAAAATCTGTTTTTTCATTTTGAGGAGAAGATTTCACTTTACCAAACATTTCTGAGGTACCAGCCTGATAAAACTTTGTTTGTTTTTCCATTCCATGAAACTTTATAGACTCTAAGATTCTTAATGCACCTATAGCGTCTGCATTTGCAGTATATTCTGGTACCTCAAAAGAAACAGCTACATGTGATTGTGCTGCTAAATTATATATTTCAGTAGGCTGAACTTTTTTTATTATAGATGAAACAGATATAGAGTCTGTAATATCTCCATGATGTAAAAAGAACACTTTTTTTTTTTCATGAGGATCTTGATAAAGATGATCTATCCTTCCAGTATTAAATGAAGAAGATCTTCTTTTTACTCCATGAACAAAATAACCTTTTTTAATTAGAAAATTAGCAAGATAAGAACCATCTTGACCTGTAATTCCAAATATTAAAGCAATTTTTTTTTTCATTTTATAAAGAACATTTTGATCATTTTTAATAAAATTAACACACCATCTTTAAGGGCATTTACTTTTTTCTTCCCTCCTATTCTACTTCTTTCATAAGATGGTAAGGTTCCCAATTTATATCTATACCTATTAGCTTTAATTGGAAATTCCACACATAAAGTGAAATCATTTGATGATAATTTTAAATCGTTGAAAGATTTAGTTTTTCCCAAAACATATGTAAATAAAATATCTGTAATTTTTAAGAAGAAAAATATATTACCTATTTTTGTAAATATATAATTCCCAACAGAAGTTACCAAGTTATCGTCATCGCTGCCTCCATTAGGTTTTTCATAGCGACTTGCAAACAAAAAATCTAAATTTTCATTTTTTACATGATACAACATATTTTCTAAATAATCTGGATTCATCGAGCCGTCAGCATTAATAATACAAAAAAATTTCGTTTTAGTAAAATTAACACCTTCTAATAAAGCAGATCCGTAGCCACTATTTTTTTGATATAAAATTTCAATATTTTTAAATCGATTTATCGAATTAATTGTTTCTTCGTCACTACTCTCTAAAACAATTAACTTTTTACAATCTAACTTTGATATTTCATCTAAAAATATAGGTAAAGACTCGCTCTCGTATTTTGCCGGCATTACTAAAGTCAAATCTTGCATTTTAAATTATATTATTTAAGGTGAAATTACTTAATAAACTAATTATTTAAATTGTATAATAAATATATAGTAATCATAACTGCTGAAAATAAGGAAAAATACATAGTTAATACTATTTTTTCTTGTTTAAATAATTTTAATAAAAATAAGATAAAAATATTTGTAACCTATACAAATCTATCAAACGAATTTGAATTAAAAAACAAATTTAATGATTTTAAAAATATAATTTTCATTAAAACATTAATTAAAAAAGATTATCCAACACAAGATCAATTAAATAAAATTCAAAGTGTAATCAAATATATTAGTAATGAATGGATACTCTTGCTAGATGGAGATGATTTATTTCATCCAGATAAAATTAAAATTTTAGAAAATTTAAAATTAGATAAAAAAAAAATTTATTTACACAATCACTATAAATCCATAGATAAATATAAAATATCTTTGAAAAATAAATTTTATAAAAAAAATTTTTTATATAAAAAATTGTTTAATGATTGGCCCGATAAAGTAGCTACAAGTGGAATTGTAGTAAGTGGAGATTTGTTAAAAAAATTTTTTAATAATTCTAGTCCATATAAATGGAAATATTTAGCTATTGATATTCAAATTATTCTTTTTTATTTCTATAAAAATAAATTTAAGTTTCTAGACCAAAATCTTACAACAAAAATCGAGAATATAAATAATCTTGACAAAACATTTTTTAAATTGAGTAAAAAAATTTTTTGGATTAGACGAATGGAGCAACATAACATGACTAAAGAATTGTCAGGTAAACTAAATATCATTGATAGATTAGTAACTTATATTTTTTTAGCTTTACTTAGATAAATTTATATTTTCATATATATATTCAAATGATTTTCTGAAATACATTTTGGATTTAAAGATTTTTCTAAATCCATATTTAATTAGAATTGAATTTATATCTCTAAAATTATAATTTTTCTTTATCATATCATCATAATGATGTTCAAAATAAATAAATTTTATTATGTTGGAAATTGTTCCCATACCTTTAATTACATCAAATTCATATCCTTCAGTATCTATCTTTAATAAATCGATTTTTCTTATTTTTGCTTTTTTTACATATTCATCAAGTGAAATTATTTTTATAGGAATTTTTTCAAAATAATGATCTTTGTTATTAATATTCAAAATTTTCAATTTTCTTTTAAGATATTTTGATTCAAGATTAAAATCATTAATTGTAGAGGATGATGACTCTTTAGTTTGATTTATAAAACTTGATTTATTAGTTGATCCAACTCCAACTTTATTTAAAAAAAAATTTTTTTTTATATTTAAACCATCAATGTTTTTTCTTAGAATTTTAAAATTTAATGGACTAGCCTCAAAGCAATGACATTCTTTAATAGTAAATTTATTGGAAAATAATTTTACAGATTCTCCATAATGAGCACCTACATCAAAGAAAACAATATCTTTATCTAATTTTTTTTTTAAGAAATTTAGAATAGTTTTCTGTTGAAAAAAATCAAAAAAATTTAGTATCGATCTAACAAAATTTAAATATTTAATTTTCAAATCTTTCACCTTGATTTATATATAAAATAATAACCATTTAATTTTTTGACATAAACTCTCTCGTTTATTTGACCACAAGGAGTTGGGGTTGCCCAACAATGATGAGTTGAAAAAATATTTAAACCTGGTGAGTACTTATGAACTTTATATTCTTTTTCTTTTAATGCAAAAAAAGGGAAATTATCAAATTTATAATGATCATTTCTGTCAATCTCTTTTTCAATTCTAGTAATATTTTTAAAATTAAAAACAATAATCACAAATAATATGAAAAATTTAAATTTTTTATTAAAGAAATCTCTATTTTTAAATTGATTCAAAAACATAGAAATTGGAATTGAAATAGTTAAAAAAACTATTGAATATCCTCCATATCTTAAAGTTGGATGTTTAGAAAACCATATAAAAAATACTAAAAGTATTAATGTGTAGAAAAAAGTAACTTTTGTATTGAATTTAAAATTATTATTTTCATTTAATTTAAATTTTTTAAATAATATAAAAATAACTATAAATGAAGAAATTAGTATTGCTAATTGATCTAACATCTTGACCATAAAATATTTTTCTACCCAATTCGAAACCCAATTGAAATTTTGAAGATACTCCGTTACATTATCAATACGAAAATTTGGAGCAGCACCGGCTTTTGCCCATTGCTCTACCCAAATGGATAAATTTATCATATCTTTCCTCGCCCAATTAAATTGATTTTCAAAACATGTTGATGCTATTGGAGAAATTATACATCCAGTAGAAATAAAATGATGAGAAAAGTATATTACTAAAGTTATTAAAAAAAATATAAATGATTTTGAAATTAGTATTATTTTAATATTTTTTATAATTTTAGAATTCAAATTTATTATTGCTAAACTTAAAATTAAATAAGGTAGAAAATAAGTTTTTAAACTTATAGCATAAGCAAGTAATGGCAGTAAAAATAATATTTTTTTAATTTGATCTTTTTCATTATTAAAGCATAAAATTTGGAATAATTTTATTACCAAAATCGTAATCAAAAGTTGACCTGGTTTATCTGTCCCATATTCAGCTAATCGATTAAAGGATAAATTAAAAAAAGAGAAAGCTAATACATACAAAAATTTTGTGATATCATGATTTTTTGTAAAAAATATTTCCCTAATAATAAAAAAATTAAAAAAAATTAGGAAAAATATTACTCCAAAATGAAATGAAAAATACTTTATAAAAGGTAAGTATAATGTAGAGTTTAAGAAAAATAATGATGATAAAAGATTATAACCATGATTGATATTTCCCATTCCAAAAATAATTTTATTTTCTGTTAAATATTTTGTAAATGGAAGATGATAATAAGAAAAATCATCATGTGTTTTAGAAATTAATAATGCAGCAAAAATTGCCAAAGAAATTAAAATAATATTTTTTAAATAATTTTTTTTATTTTTAATGTTAAATGAAAAAAAACATACAATACCAAAAATATGAATTACCAAATTATGAATTTGATTATGAGGAATTAACAAACTTGAAATTAAAGAAATAAAAGTTATGAGAAATAAGCCATAAAAGCCTACGTATATAGCTTTTTCATCATTAAGATCTTTAATTAAACCAAAAGATAATTTTTGAAATAGAATTCCAAAACCAATAGTAGAAATTAGTAATAGATAAAATGACGTTATAAAAATTAATGACTCAATCATCCTTAGAATTTTCTAATTTATAGTAAACGAATAAATATATATTTATGTTTATAAATATTAAGATAATTTGAAAATATGTTTCTGAATGATACGTATAACCTATGTAATAACCAACAAATAAATATAAATTAATCAAAATACCTATAAAAGAACTTAACAAATATTTTTTTTCTACCCATCTTTTATTTTTTAAAAATATAAATAATAACTGATGTAGATGTTTATTATCAGGTAGATAATTTTTTCTTCTACCCAAGGTTCTTCTTATTATGCTAAATAAGTTTTCAAAAGCTGGGTACCAAAGTAAATTTGCAATAAAATATGGAGATATACTGTCATTTAAAGATGTAAAAATAATACACAAATAACCTATAAAAAATCCCAGACCATAAACACCTCCATCCCCTAAAAAATTCCTTCCAAAGAAATTATAAATTACAAAAACAAATAAGAAAATAATGAGTGTAAATATTTCATTACTTAAAATGAGAAGCTTTTGATCTTTTGAAAAGATAAACAAAAAAATCAAAATTATTAAAAAATTCAATGAGCACAAATTATTTACGCCATCTATAAAATTAAACCCATTTATTAAAACTAGAAAGAAAAAGGAAATTATTACTATCCTAAGAAATTCTTTTTGAAGGAGATTATTTAAAAAATCAATTCTCGTGTCAATTGTTAATTCCTTATTCAAAAATAAAAATATCAATAGTACAAAAAGTTGCAATATAAGCCTTACTTTTGGAGAACCAGAAAATTTTGAATCTGAAATAAAACCAATACAAAAAAATAATCCACAAAAAAATGAGAGATAAATATTATGACTAAATGTTAAAGTAGATATTACTGGCAAAAAATAAAAAATCCCAGAAAGTGGTATTTTATTTTCTGTAATTAATAAAACTTTATGCTGTTCATTGACACCAATTTTGTCTAACAGAAAATTGTATTTTTTTTGTATAAGATTGACAAAAAAGAGGAAAAGTGAAGCAATTATTGCAATTATAAAGCTATATAACATTAGTTCTTCTCAAAATATTAATTACTTGTTTATCTAGTGAATATTTTTTTTTGTATTCAAATAAAACTTTTGTTTTCTTTGCACACAAGTAATCTATCTTTTGATCACCTATCATAAAACAATCCGAGGGACTGACTTGATATTTTTTAATTGCACGTAATAACATTCCATTATTTGGTTTTCTAAGTTTACTATTTTTTGAATATTTTTTTATTTTACCTTTTGGATGATATGGACAAAAATAAAAACTATCAATCTTAGCTTTTTTTTTAGATATCATTAAATTCATTGATTTATGAAATTCTTTTAATTTTTTTTCACTAAAATAACCTCTTGCAATTCCAGATTGGTTTGTGATTATTACTACTTTGATTTTTTGATTATTTAATATTTTTATTGCTTTTACTGCACCATTTAACCATTTAATTTTATCTATATTACAAAAATATCCATAATTTTTTATCAATACACCGTCTCTATCAAAAAAAAAACATTTCATTATCTAATTTTTTTCAATTCAATATATTTTGAGTAAACAAATCCAAATATAGTCCAAAATATAATAGCATTCCAATTTGTAAAAAAACTTCCTCTTGGAATTAATGGAATAAAATAAGTAAGTAAAATAAAACTACTTATTATTAAATAATTATTTTTTAATTTTAAAAAACTTAAAAATACAAATATAAAAAAGAAACTTAATATTCCAAAACCAATTAAGCCTGTTTCTGATAAAATTTCAAAATAATAACTGTGCGGATGCATAGCACATTTTTTTTTATGCCATTTTGGGTGAATTTCAGCATTAAATTTTTCGTTATCACAAAAATCTCTGAAATTTTTTAAACCTACTCCAAAAAACTTATTATCTTTAAAAATCTGATAGGCTGTTGAATAATGTGCAAAATGGTGAGAATTTTTATACAAAAAATTTTTATTTGTATCTGTTGTAAAAATTTCAACAGTTTTAACATGTAATTTATTTATCATTCTTTGTGATATGCTGCTGTTACTAAAATATATCGAAGCAAATATAACTAATATAAATGAAAGAATAGTAAAAAAAAATTTTAAGTTTTTGAAACTTATAAATAATAACAAAAGCAATATAAAAAAAGAAATAGTTATAAAGTTTGCTCTCTCACCAGTGATAAAAATAGATAAATTTATTAATAACAAAAACAATAGGCTTAAAAAATTATTTTGATTATTTTTTAGAAAATTGATTGAAAAAAAAAATGAAAAAACTAATGTACCAAAATGATATACTAAATTTGAGATTTTTAGTTCATCATCCATAAAACCACCTAATCTAAATATTGCACCTTGGGGTATAGCCTTATACCCAAACAAATTAACTTGATTATAGAATTGAAAAATCAAATCAACACATACTATTATAAGTATAATCGCCCACCAGCTAAAAATTTTTTTTATATTTATATTTAAATTATTAATAAAAAAAGAAATTGATAATATTAATAGAGGGAATCTAAGAAAAAAAAATGTTCTATCAAAACTTGGGTCATTATTAAAATTTATTAAAAAATTCAAAACTAAATATAACCAAAAAAAAAGAAGGAGCAGTATTATTGGTTCTTTTAAATTATTTAAAAATCCTTCGAATTTGGAATATTTAAAATAATATATTATTAAAATTATTATCATTAGTTCCGACACTATGTTGCTGAATAACAAAGAGATTGGAAGTATAATAAGAATTAGTTCAATTATTTTTCTTGGAGATAAATAATTATTTGCTGTCATTTTTATATTTATACCAGTCGATAAATCTTTTTATTCCCTCATTTAAATTAACTTTTGGTTTCCACTTAATAATCTTTTTTGCTCGATTAATATTAGAAAACGTTTTCTTAATATCACCTCGAGGAATATTGTTTAAATAATTAATTTTAAATTTTTTTTTATAATTTTTTTCAATAAAACTTATTAAATCCATTAAATTATCTGGCTTTCCTTTACCAATATTCAAAACAATATTGTTTTCTTTTATTTTTACTTTGATTAAATTAATTACTCCATCAACAACATCATCAATATATGTAAAATCTCTTTTCATAATTCCTCTATTGAAGACATTAATTTTCTTATTTTTTTTTAAATTTTCTAAAAAACTAAAGTAAGCCATATCAGGTCTTCCATAAGGTCCATAAACTGTAAAGAATCTTAAGCCTATGCACTGCATATTAAAATTTTTTGAATAAGACTTTGCAATAATTTCATTTGATAATTTTGTGGCTCCATATACTGAAATTGGGATATTTTTAAAATCACTTTCGCTAAATGGATAAACTTTTGTATCGCCGTATACAGAACTTGAAGACGCGTAAACAAATTTTTTGATTTTTTTTAATCTAGATATTTCTATTATATTAGAAAATGATATTAAATTTTGATTAAGAGTATTATGTGGATTAGATATTGATATTCTCACACCAGGTTGAGCAGCTAAATGAATTACATTATAAAATTTAAAATTTTTTAATTTTTTTTTAAGTTGATCAAATTTTTTTAGATCAATTTTTACAAATTTAAAATTTTTGCTTTTCTTTAAAATTTTTAACCTTCTATATTTGTGAGACTTTGGATAATAACTATCTAAAGAGTCTATACCAAGCACTTTGATATTTTTCGAAAGTAATTTGTTGCAAATATGGAAACCAATAAATCCTGCACAACCTGTAATAAGTATCATTGATATAAGATTTATTTATGTTTCCTTAGTTAGTCAATTAAATATGGTAAAATTATATAAGTTATAAATATTTTTTAATAAATGCATTCATATAGAGTCTAGAAATCATAATTAAAGAAAAAAATAAATTAAATTTCAAATAATATGAATAAATTTTATAAGCAGAAAATAGCTTATTAAAATGTAAATCTGATAGGGAATTTTTTCTTATTCGATAAAAGGACAAATATTTATCTAAACCAAAAAATTTATATTTTTTTTTTGAAAGTTCCAGCCAAAGTAAATAATCTTCTTTTGTTTTTAAATTCTTAAATTTATATTTATTCAATATTTTTTTTTTAACTACTACTGAAGAACAAGATATTGGGCACTCTTTTAAGAATTCATTAAAAGTCATTTTTCTAGGAGATCTAATTTTATATTTGATTTTTTTATTATCAAAAAAGCCAGAATAATTTGTATAGCAAATATCTATATCATACTTTTTAAAAGCATTTACTTGTGCTTTTAATTTATTTTTGTTCCAATAATCATCACTGTCTAAAAAAGCAACAAATTGACCTTTTGAATTTTTAATTCCTTTGTTTCTTGCAAAGGCAACTCCTGAATTCTTTTTGTTTCTTATAATTTTAATCCTTTTTTCTTTTAAGAATTTTTTTAGTACATCAATAGAATTTTTTGTATTTTCGTCATCAACAATGATAATTTCTATATTTTTATAGGTTTGATTAAGTGCACTTAAAACACTTTTATTTATGTTCAACTCATCATTGAAATAAGGAATTATTACTGATACTAGCATTATACTGATTATATCATTACACAAACCTTAAAACTAATGCAAAATATTTTATTCTTCATTCCCAACATTGAAAGAGGTGGGATTGAAAAAAACTTAGTCATCTTAGGGAATTACTTTTTAAAAAAAAATTACAAAATTGAAATAATTTGCTCAAAAATATCCTCAGAGGTTAAAAAAAAGCTTAACAAACAAATAAAAATTATTAAGTGTAAAAATTATATATCTTTACCATTTGTGCCTAATAGAATTTTAAATTCAATAAATCTATTTATTTTTCTACTTTTTTTTTACTCTCCTAAAAAAAAGCAAGTAATACTTTCCATGCAGGATCATCCTTTCTCTTTAATTGCATCAAAAATAAAAAATATACCTTGCGTAATACGAATAGCAAATCATCCTCATGGCTCATTAAAATTTTATAATAATTATTTTTTTTTTTTAATTA
>MDSV01133037.1_pt1 | contig 11916 bp, 11 predicted proteins | sample 810851 | NCBI WGS metagenome assembly MDSV01 (sample SAMN05326640, study PRJNA326480) | marine metagenome | isolation source: seawater | place: Atlantic Ocean: North East | collected 2012 | reverse complement strand
ATTTAAGTCCCGGCTGGACAGCATAAACTACAGCAATTGTTAAACCAATTCCTACTACCACACCGCCCGTAGCCCACCACACAGAATAATCTTTTTTGTTAGAGGCAATTTTTGAAAGACGTTCTATTTCACTATCTTTAATTTTTATTAAAGTTGAATGTTTTTGCTCTAAAGCTTGATGTGAAGCTTTTTGAGATTCAATGATTAAATTTAGTTCAGCCGATTGTTTGGCCAATTCATATTGTAATTTTAATTTCCATTGCTCTTCAGAATAATTTTTGTCAGTTAATAATTTTGCTGCCGCAATACTGTTCAATAAAACTCCGGAATAGGGAGCTTTTTGTTGATAACGCAAACCAGTAATTTTACCACCTGTAGGAACAGGAGATTGAGCCATGGCTAATACCGGTGTTAGCATCAAAGACAATGCTAATAATATTGATGTTATTTTATTCCACATATTCTAACCCATACTTTTCTGCTAATAGTTTTGCCAATTCATCTGGCTTTTCGTTGTATTCTTCTACCAATTTTTTAATCTCCTTCTTCTTGTTTTTATCTAGTTCAAGGTTGTCTTTTTCGTATTGCTTTTCCAAATCTTTTAAAATACCATTATATTTTTCTAAAATTTTATTTCTCTTGTCAATTTCTTCGTTGTGAATTTCATTAATGGCATCAATTTGTTTTTTATAGCTTTTGTTTCTCTCTTCTAAAACTTGATAAGCGGCATCTTTTCTTCTAAAAAAAAGCCACAAGACAATAGTATATAAAAGTATTGCCGGCACTTTCCAGTTGTGTTTAAGCCAAACCCACGCTTTTTTAGAAAACGTTTTTATCTTAAGAAGGCTTACCATTTTATCTTTTCCTATAGAGAATATCGTATACTGTATCGTTTTCAATATAGACTTCATCTTCATGAGTTTTATTATAGTCTTCTACAGTGTCGTCTACAATTCGACTTAAATCTTCCCACTCATAATTGTAATCCTCTAAAACTGCCGCAGTGATTTCATCGGGGTCCACAAAGGTTTCTGTGGTTTGTTGGTCGTTTTCTTCCCAATCACGCATAAGTCTTCTTTTTATTTCTTCCCAGTCGCGACTAAAACGATCTTCTTTTAAAATTGTTATTTCTTCTTTTATAATTTGCTTAAGTCTTGATTGTGTAATTTTCATGATCCGTGTCTCCATCGTGTAGCAATATCAGCAAGTCCCTGAATACCAATGTACGCTAAAGAAATAGCCACCCAGTCTTCGCTTGCTAGTGAAGAAGTAAACAACATTAAGTAAGTTGCGGTAGTCCAAACCATTAACTTTCGTGATAACAGTTTCTCCATTGATTTATCTAGAATTGGTTTTATAGTACCCATTATAATATTCTCCCTTTATGTTTGTAATTAGTTTAAAACAGCGTTAGATACTGCTGGAATATGCAGTTCTTCTACTTCTTAAGGATACAGCCCCAGGAATGCTTAAGTGAAAAGGCGCTTGTCTATTGGAGTCAGAATATTTATACTCATAATCCCCCAAAGATTTTTCATATCTACGATTTGTTAAAGCTTCATCATATCTTCTTCCGGGTGTTTCATAATAACTACTCCAATCCGGATCGGAAGCTTCATATTCATAAGCGCCGATGTCAGGAGAAGATCTCGTACTACCACTGATATCTGTATTAACGCCTAAATAGGTTGTTCCAGCGTTAATCGCTGGTGAGCCGGTTTTTATTGTATACCATTGAGTGTCAAAATCTACATTTCCCGCAACGTTTGGCGTCTTGGTACCGGGCTGAGAACCACTTTGAAAGAGAGGATTACCCGTGACTTCGCCGGTAGCCGCTGATCGAGCAGTGCCGTCATAATCATTGTTGCTCCATACTATAAACGAATCGCCATTGACATGCACCAGATTATACGTACTATCATAAGCATTTATGCCGTCACCGGAACCAGTGACAATACAATTGATTACTTTGTAAACTTGATTGACAACGTTATAGTATCTTCCACTACTATTATCATGACCACTAGCAATAAATGTACAAAAGCTAGCTGTTACATTTACGTTTGCCTGAGCAGAACCAATAGCCGGGTATCCTACTGCGTTTGATGCAATAACGCTATTGTTAAACCATATTTTAGAATTATTACACGTAAAAGCATTTCTAGTGTCTGAAACTATTAAACAATCTTTTACCTGTGCGTATTGAGTGGCGCCGTTGCCAATTTGTTGTGGACCTGCAATAAAGTGACCTATACAGCCGCTAAGAATGTAGCACTTGGCATTAGAATTCCAACTAGTGTTGATTAGCCCGTCATCATAATTTCTCATATGAAGACCTTGAAAAACATTTCCACTGATAAAAGGTACAAAGGCATAATCATTATTACCCGTGGAGCCATCCATGATGGGTTTATTGCTTCCAGTGGCTCGTACTGTGATGGGGTTTGTATAAATGTCTATATCGCCTTCAGCATAAACGCCAGAGTCGATAATCTCTACAATATTACCTGAACCGTTATCAGCGAGATTACAAGCATTTTCAATTGTTAGCTTAGGTGCGCCAATGCTGGTTCCTGCATTTGAGTCATTTCCGCTTTTAGCTACATAATAAACTGTCATAAAAGTCTCTATCTTGTTATTTTATAGCTATTATTACGACCTCGAAAGGTTTCAGATAGCTATATGCGCAAATCCTTCTTTTTTCTCAATCATAATTTGTTGATCTACGCAATCTTTTAAACCGTCAAGATGAGAAATCAAAATAACGGTTTTAAAGTATGTCTTAATTAGTTCCAAAATAGAAATAAAACCATCCATGTTCTCAACATCCAAAGCAGTACCGGGTTCGTCTAAAATAAAAATGTCAGACTTGGGAAGTGAAGAAACAGATAAAAGCGCCAAACGAATGGCCATGGCGGCGAGTGTTTTTTCTGCACCTGAACCCATGTCCAAAGGTCGCCCTTCAAATCGTGGATGTTTAATAAAAATATTAAGATTTTTATTATCAGCCTCAAAGTAGATTTCAAAGTCTACAATATTAGTTAAGATTTTTGCTATTTCTTGATTGATAATTGGAAGCTGACGTCGAATGATGTCATAGGCAATTCCATTGGTGTGTACACATCGCATAAAAAGATCATAAGCAGAATATTCTTCTCGTAAGCTTATGACCTCTTGTTTTTTCTCTTCTAAGGATTTAATTTTTTGTTCCAGCGAACCATGCTCTTTATAATATTCTAGCAGGTTTTCTTGGCATTTCTTTTTTTCTTTTTTCTTTACTGTTAAGTCTTTCTTTACTTTTGTTAATTCTAAAGTATAAATCTCTTTATTGTCAATCAATTCTTTATTTTCTTCATACTCTTCTTTCTTACTTAACAATTCTCTAAGTTCTTTTTGCTCTGTTAATGTTTTGTTTTCAAAGCTTCCTTTTTCTACTTCAAGTTCCAAAACACGCTTTTCGGCTTCTGACTTTTTTTCCACTACTAACTTATACTTTTTTAAGTATTCTTCAACCTTATCTTGCTCTGATTTCTCTACTTCCGTTTCCTTTTTTCGTTTCTGCTCGTTAAGCTCTTTTACTTTATCTTTTAGGTTAATATACTTTTCATTTGCTTCATGAGCGTCTTTAATAAACTTACATGTAGAGTATTTATCACCACAAGGTACCTCACTCAAAAGTGAAACTTTTTTATGATTAATCTCCATAAGTTTATTAGAACTTTTGAGTTCATTCTCAATAATCCCTAATTCATCACAGATTTGTTCTATATGCTCTTTCTTTTCTTTATACTCATCTACCTTAAAACTTTCTTCAAAAGTCGTTATCTTACTTAAAGTTTCTTTATTTTGGGTGATTTTTTCATCACAATCGGCCATACAAATAGAGTAACCCTCAATTGTGTTTTGTTTGGCTTTAATTTTTTTATTAATCTTCTTTATATCGATAACTTCTGCTGGTATATTGTTAATTTTGTTTTGTAACGTCACAACGCCAGTGTTTAATTTAGTTATCTCTTTGTTAAGCTTTTCACAAATTTCATTTTGTGTGTCAGTTTCATTCTCTAAAAACAATAACTGTTTTTCAATTTCATAAACTTCTTCATCATAATTTCTTTCTTCAACTCGGTTAAGAGCACCTCTTAAATCGGTTGCGTCATCTTTTGCTAATTTGAACTTTTTATCAAACACTTCCAAATCTAAAAACTTTGCTAAAATTTCTTTACGTTTGGTAGAACCTTCGCTGATAAATTGCAAAGCACCAAGCTGAGATGACATCGATGTTAACAAGAAGTCTTCTAGGGTTCCAAAATATTTACGAATGTTTTTATCGGTTTCGTTTCTTGTTGTGCCGTTTAGTATTTGAACGTTCTCTGTAACAAGATCTCGAACATAAAAGTCGACTGAAGTTTTAGCTTCTAGCGTCTCTTCGCCTTTAAGCTTCTTAAGATACTTTTCACTTTTTCTTTCAACCGTATACTCCTTATCACCAATCGTAATAACAGCTTTCCCAACAGCGTTTTCCTTATTTTGATTAATAATGTTAAGATTTTTTCTTTCATTTTTACTTGTTGAGTTAAACAAAATATATAACAAGCTATCAATTATTGAAGACTTGCCAGAATAGTTTTTACCAAAAATTCCAACAATTCCGGTTAAGTTGGCAAAATTAACACTATTTTGTTCTCCAAAGTTAAATAGATTGTTCCAAGTTATACTTGATATATTCCAATTTGTATTTCGATTAACTTCCTCGCTTTCGTTAATAACTTGATTGTATTTTTTATTTAAATTGTAAACCTTTTCCAATTGGCTATCAGTAAGTTCATAATCTTTTAAATACTCTTTAATTAGTTTTTTCTGTACTGATTCATCACGGAGGTTGTCAACCGCTAGGTTATTGGTGTGCTGGGAGACATCCCCTCGCTGTCCTGCAGCGCGATTAAGATATGTGACTTTTTCCACTTTAAAACGATGCTGTGCTGTTTCAATGGCGCGCTTCATCACATGTAAAGGTAAATTGTTTTCTGAAACTAATCTAAGGCGCGCGCCCGGAGGACATTGGACATTCTTGGGCAAACGGCCTGTTTTTGTTAGGCGAATGGTAATAAATGGTTTGGGGTTAGGGATGACAACATGCCTAACTGTAAAATCAGCTTTGCTTTTGATATCCCAAACAAGAAAACCTTTATCATTGGTTTCCCCAAAATTTTGCTGTACTGTCGAACCGCAGTATCTTATTCTTCCTTCATTATCAAGGACTTGGTTGGTTTTATGGATGTCTCCGAGGAAGGCAAAATCAAAACCTTCGAAGATGGAGATATCGTTTTCTCCGTTTTCCATAACCCATCCCAAATCCGTTTGACAATTGGAGATAGATCCGTGATAAAGAGCCACGTTAATCCTATCGGTACTAGTAGGACTAATCCAACCGCTGCGATCAAAGACACTAAGTACATTAAGAGTAATTTCATCATTAATGGAAGTCTCCCCAGAGTTCTTTAAAAGATGTAAGTTAGGTAATTTTAGAGCGCTAACTATAGGAGAAATAGCATCCTCACGAGAGCTATTCTTTAAGTTACCGTCATGGTTCCCTAATATTATATAGGTTGGAGCAACACCAGAAAGCCCAATTAAAAATTCTGAGCATAATTTTACAAACTCTGGGGAGATGTGTGTCTTAGAGTGTGCAATGTCTCCACAATGAATAATATAATCCACTTTTTCTTCTCGCAGGCGCTCATAAAGCGCTTCAAATACTTCGCGATATTCTTTATGATATCGCAAATTGCGAATGTGGGTATCTGATATATGGGCGATCTTAGCCATTTAATTACTCCAATAAATATTAAAAATATTTTCTGTGTTCATTGGTTGCGAATCTTGTTTTAACTTTTCAGCTTCAAGCTTCGTTATAGAACCAATATCGGTTATCTTAGACGTATCCAATAAATAAACCTCTATTCCGTATTGTAATAAAGAAAAAATCATTTGTAAAGAATTATTTAATGCGTCTTTATCCAAACCAAGATATAACTTTGGTTGTTTGGTAACAATTTTTTTAAAAAGTAAACCGTTTTCATTGAGAGTTGATCCCAAAATAGGGATAGAGTTCTTTATATTTATTGCGTCAAAAACGCCCTCTACTAAGGTGACCGGACTATTCCAGTCAATCAAAAGATCGTTAAAAATAATATTTTTTGTTGCGGGGGGGTTTTTATATTTTAACCAATCCTTTCCATAGGTACGTGCTGAAAAGTAATTGCAATTACCTTCAGTGTCAAAGGACGGAAAAATAATTCGTCTGCGATATTTTCCCATATCACAATATCCAATCTTATAGTAAAGAATATCCGCAGAAGAAATACCCCTACTCATAAGATAAGAAATCGGTTCTCTTGCTGAATATGGTTTGTCTTTACGGGCCAAACAAAAATATTCTTTAGGAAGTTTAATTACCTGTTTTTCATCTTCTGGTGAGTGCGAAAAGAGTGATTCTATAGAAGACATATCAATTTCTTGATTAAGTAATTCCCATTGATGTCTATCTTCTGTTGTGCCAAAGCGCTTAACAAGATATGAAATGCTGCCCTTGGAATTACAAATCCAGCATTTAAAAAACGATTTACCTATGTTGATGGAAAGTTTTTTCTTGTGATGTTTACAAAAAGGGCAATAAAATAAAAGCTCATCTCGTGCTTTGTAGGGATTGCCAAAAATTTCTTGTAATATGTTTTCTTTTGTTCTTATACTCATTTAGTATGCTTGTCAGCCACTGATGTAGCTGCAAATGCTTCTGGTTTAATCTTACATTTAAAACCAGAACCAGCAGCGTAACCCATCAGCATCTTGGCCATGCGCGAGGTTTTTTCATTTTTATCTTCAGGAGAGACATCGATATGAATCTCCAAATTGGCATTAGGGCAAATTTCCGTAATATCTATAGCTATATTAATTGATTTTTCTACTTCTTTTAGTATTCTTGTATAAAACCTTGAAGGTTCATTATATTTTTCTTTTTTATAAAAGTAAAGCCCTCCGCGTTGATTCTCTGCGCCAAGCAAAACAATACTTGTTACAAAAGTACACTTGCCGGAATTGATAAGAGAATCTGTCCCAACAAACACCTGTCCGTTTTTTTGATGATGTGATTTAATTTTTTGAAATATTTCGTCAAGGGAGATTTCCCTATTCGAGCCATCTTTCCAGATCATTTTAATCCTGCGTTAGCTATAACGATTGCATCGGCAATGTCAAAATATTTTGGTTTTGGATTGCCCTTTGGAGTATATTGTATCTTAAAGTCAGGGTATTTGTCAACAACCCAATGTAATATTTCTTTTTTTGTGTTAGCGCCTCGTCCGATACGTATTTCATTTAGCTTTCTTGCTTGCTGTGCTGTGAAATACTCAGGTGGTTTTTTAAATATGTCGTAGCATATCCATGAAATTATTCCATTAAACTTTTGTAATATCGCCATGGTCTTCGCCGTAGAACCTCCGGATCCAAAGAACATAAAAGGCTTTTCTATGAACACTTGTTGAATTGGGTATTGTACTTTCATATCAAAAATAGCATCTTTTATATGTTCTGCTTTGTGATACAAAGTAGGAAAATATTTTTTATTTCTCATATCCCACGCTTCACTGCGTATAATTTCACCATTGTTATCCAATACGCAATAGCCAGTTATACTGGTGCTTACATCTAATCCTAAAATCATTTGTTTGTTTTTCCTTAAAAATCCAATTTTAATTTGAAGGTAAAATCTCTTTCGCCGGTTTTTTTAATGGGAGTTGCTACTTTGGCTATAGCAATAAGATTTTTCTTTTCGTCGTATATTCCTATTTTATTTATAAATGTTTGATGTTTAAATTTTTCATCATAATCATAGAAAGAAGAACTTACCGTGTTGTGCAAACTGATGTCCGGACTCTCGACATATTGTTTACTTCCGGTAATCGGTTTATTAGACTGATAGCTATCATAGTTAATGTATGTATGGTTGGTTGTATAATTTAAATTATCTTTTTGGGCATGAGCAAACATCGTAAGCGTCTGGATGTAATTTGTTCCTTCAAATCCTAATCCAAAGCTAGCAGAAGGAGTAACGTCAGTATTGCCATCGTGCGCACCTGCAGCAAAAGTAATCCAATCTGCTTTTCTTGTAACGTCTCCAAAATCGTAATTAAATGGAGTCAGATTCCAGCTTCCAGTCAAAACGATAACACCCTCTGTGTATAACACCACACCAGCAACTTTTCCGTTGCCGTTTGTTTGAGCATAAGCAGAGCCGTCTGTTTGTATTAATTCGCCATTATAATCTTTATCTTGTAGTCTTCCCACTAGTGTTCCAGAGATATAAAATTTTAAATCTACAGTGCCCTTTTTAATTGTGCTTCCATAGAATATCGAAGGAATATAAAGAAGAGACAGTTCTTGAGTTTTTTTATTTCCCAAAGAAGAAGAGAAAGCATAATGATCGCTTAACGGAGTATAATAGTTTAAAGTGTTTTTTAAAGCCAACACATGTGAACCAGTCGGGGTTAAGTTACCATGATTGGTAACAAACCTTTCTCGTGTTAACGAAGCAGAAAGAGGATACGTGCCGCTTATAATATCTCCATATTGAAATGAAGTGTCATAGTCCACCTTGGATACGCCTTGTAGTGCTTCAAAGTTTCCTTCTTTTGTTATAAAGGGATAGATTAAAGACGTGGAAGGTCTATCTATATTCAACTCATACAAGCTCAAAGCTCCCGGTGGGGTATGCGTAACATTGGTAGTAAATTTACCGGGCTGGACATTTAAATTATTATAAAAAACCTTATGATCGTTAATGTCAAATTTTACAGTAGGATGCGCTTTGATCGTGTTGTAGAATATTTCATTTTTTTTGAACTTGTAATACGGCATAAGGCATTTTACTTAGTAGTCTAATCTAACCCTTAAAGTAAGCTCGTTAGAGGGGGATTTCTTTAAAGGTTCGGAAAGTTTAGCAACAGCTAATAACTCATTGTCTGGTGAGTATAAGCCAACTGTTGTGATATAAGAAACTGGATTTGCCATTGGGTTGTTTCCCTTAACCCTAATTTGAGAAGCACTCAAATATGTTGCGTTAGAAGAATAATTAAATTCAGTATTATTAGCACGGCAGAAATAAACGGTTGAATTGAGTTCCGTTGTGTTGTTAAAATCAAAATCAGCAATAGTGACTCTTAAGCCATTTGCGATTTGAGTAATGGTTGAACCTGTAAGCTGAAAAGATACTTGTTTGTTTCCTCCAGCCGGCCCGGTCGCATTAGCCTTAGCAGCAACGGCGCGGGTGGCACCAGGACCCCTAGGGTCTCCAAAAGTTCCACTAAAGATAGATGCAGTAAGTACGACAATACCAGCTTGATAATAGACGTGCCCTATTACTGGATTGACCACTGTACCTTTATCAGTAGATGCTGTATATAAGAGGCCATATTCTCCAGCAGGCGAATTGGTAAGATAGGTTGTTTGCGCTCCATAATCTCCAATGGCTTTTTTGCTGCCTAGGCCAGTAATTGGTGATTGGCATGTGCCACTGGTATATATTTGTAATCTAAGAGAGTCTTTTTTTATTTCATCTTTTGTTAAAAGACGCGAAAAGCTAAGAAAGAAACATTCTTTCATTTTTGTGCCGCCGCCGAGATTGCCATCTAAATCAAAATTTTGAATTTGACTTCCTGTGTCATAACCAACCAATACTTGTGCCATTTGATTATAAATGTTTATCTTTTTAGCATTTTGAGTATGATCAGAGCCAGAAAGTTTGCTGTCACTAGCATAACCGGCTGTGATATCGAATATGTGATTTGCCGATGAACTTAGATAAGGATAATCATAAACGGCTTCATACATGCCGTGAGTAAAGGTTTTAATATTTCCTTCCGATGTCCGGGCTGCATTAACATACGTTCCTGAAACGATTGTTCCGGTGATTGGAATTGCCTCGTGAAGTAATGTTCTTGTTGTTGCAACGTCTTCCGGTAAGATTGTTTTGAATGAATTAGCCATTATTTTCTCCTAATTAGCTTGTCTTTTTAGCAAAAGTAACAGGGATATCAATTGAATATCCTGTGGTAACACCGGTTACTTTTACAGTTGTATCGATACAGCCATAAGTGTCTGAAGCTACAGTGGCTGATCTTCCTATAGTGTCGAATAAATAATCTGATGCTTGTAGGTTTGAACTAGCTCTGAATCCAAATCTCACCTTAGTTCCGCGTGGGCCTTGTAGCAATTCGTCTCCACTTCCTTTACCTACATAGTTATCAGGATCGGCATTGCTATCTATTTGACCCGCTAGGCATTCTGCGACATAACTACCTACTCCCAACGTGACATAATAAGTTGCTATTTGGTCATCATCAATAAAGGAAGGCGAACCTAGGGCGCCGCCGAAAACATCTGTAATCATTCCTAAGCGACTATCTATCTGAATCATGTATTGTCGTTCCGTAAGCTCAGAAGACAATTTATTCATAGGATCTAGCTTGTTTGTGTTTAAACCTTGATCCACGCGAATGTGATCACCATGACTTGGTGATGGGGTGCCATAACCATAAACGACCTCATTGCCAAAAGTAGCTGGTGCGTCTTTGTTAAGTTCAATAAATGTAGTTGAATTCACTACTACCAAGAAAGAGCCACTCGTTAATCCGTTGACGGCAGAATCTGCTATTCTTGTGGTGCTATCAGCTACCTCATTTAAAACTAATTCTGGTAAGTAAAGTAAACTGTTGTTAGTTATTGAAATTAATTTATGTTTTAAACTTGATCTGTTGTTTGTAAACGCCTCTAATATCGGGGTTTGTAAAATCTCTAAATCGTAATATGCCGAACCCGAATCCGCATTGGCATTATAGCTTGAATAATCAATTTCATCGTCGCCAAAAGCATATTTGCTTACTTTAAAGGTGCCATCACCCCTTGCTAATCTTTTTCTACCAGCGTCAGTTAAAACTGCGTCAAGTATAATATCGCCTGAATTGTCTAGAAACGCCATACAAAACTCCTCATTTTATTATAAATAGTTGTAATACAATTATTATTCACTTATTAGCTTTATAAATTAATTACCCCATTACCATAGTGTTGTCTTCATGTCGGTAGCTTCGCCTCCGACTGTGCCTTTGACCGACTTCTTCTTTGAATCTTGGCTTGAATCAGGAAGAGTTCCGGGCTGGCCCATCTTTGCTTGTTTGTTTTCCATTTCTACTTTTTCTACCGCTTTTTGAACCGTAACCTCTGGTGTATCCGGAGGAATCGCAGGGCTTCCATCAGAAATAGTGGCTGGTAATTGTTTTGCCGCTAAGTAAAAATTGTTAGTTTCATTCGTAAAATCTAAATTAAGATCTATTTTTCTGCCTGTTTTTTTCGAAGTAATTCTTATTTTATATTTTTTTAATTGGCCCTGGTTGTTAGCTTTGTTATAGGCTAACGAATTATTCAAAATATGATTAGTTTTTTTATCTTCTTTCTCCGGATTGACTAATGTGCGCGTACCGTCCGCTAATCGTATTGATAAATATTTTTTAAAAGATTTATCATATTTTGGTGGCCTTTTTGCTTCTGAAAAGCTATAAACATGATTAATTAAATACGGTGGAAATCCCTCTTCTTTGATTATTCTTACATAAAAAACAGCCGATGGATTAGAGATGTTTCCATGAACATCTATAACTCGTGCAAAGTAATAATAATCTGTATTGGGTAAAATATAATCATTATAAGCACTAAGCTCTCTTATGTCTAGTTCTTTTAAATTAGCATCAGCAAAGGCATCCCACCCGGAAGGTTTTTTAGTGGTTCTGTAAATTTGATAAGTTCCCAAAGCATCATCAGTTTTATAGGTAACAAGACCTAGGCTTTTTAAGTTTGGATCTTTTT
>MDSV01082733.1_pt1 | contig 11916 bp, 11 predicted proteins | sample 810851 | NCBI WGS metagenome assembly MDSV01 (sample SAMN05326640, study PRJNA326480) | marine metagenome | isolation source: seawater | place: Atlantic Ocean: North East | collected 2012 | reverse complement strand
CTGGTGTTTGCTCGTGATGTGAATTTCCTGAACCATGATCATGAGTAACCACTTTAATATTTTTTTGACGTAATTTCTCAATCATTATTACATGCCATATTGTTGGTCCACCACATCCAAACCAAACCTCTGACTCGATTTTATCAAACATGTCATCGACTTTTTTAAGATGATAATTTACAAAATTATTTGCTTGCTGTAAGAAAGTTAATAAGTATTTAATAGAGTCGGAAGACGCTTTATAACCACACTCAATAAAAGCGTTTTCAACTATTCTTATAACCTCTTCAAATGCAATAGAATTTTTAAGCTCAATTGTGAGATCTTCTTTTGGAATAGAACCAAACCATTCATCAAAGTCTGTGTAGCGCAATAATTTTTTTGTAGCCTTCGCATGCTTTATAGCAAGATTTGATGGATTAATAGTTAGAATATCATTGTTATTTGAACCGTATTTTCGAAATAATCCATACTTAATACCATTCCATAAAAGCTCTTTTCCTAATCGCTTAAAAAATTTTGGCATTTTTCTTCCCCTTGGGGGTCCTGAGCTATGTTTCAAGAAAAATATACATTCTAAGGGATTGGAGTTGTAAAGAGCATCAAGTTTTTTATAATGATTGGGTATTAACGGCGTAACATTGTCTTTTTTGCATTGCTCTGCAACAACTGTGGCTTCAAATAGTCTCAAAACTTCACAAATGAACCACTTATATAACAGTCTAACTGAAGTTAATTCAGAGAATTTTATTTGATTTTTTGTTATATATGGAATTAAATTAGCAGACATATAATTCAATAAATCTGAAGTTTTTTTATTGTCTAAAGGCCAATAGAAATCTATGACTCCATCTTTATCAAACTCAGCTTTTGATATATCAAAAGTTCGTTTTGTTTTTTCTAAAGTCATCAATTGAGCGGTGAGTTATTATGATTTTCTAAATTTAAAGCAATCAATTTCTTGAATTTATCTATATCATCATAGGGTTTATCTGAATTCTCATCAGATATCATTTCAGTCTTTTGAGCAACGAATTGTAAATAACTTCTTTTGCGATGAGTTATTATTACTCTATGAGCTAAGATACTAAATCCAACTTTGCTTAGCAAAGCACTTAAGGTATTGACGCTGAAAAATTGTACATGTGGTATCCAAAACCTTTCATGAGATGGCGGCAAATTAAACATATCACAAACATCTGGAACTTCAATAAAAAGCAGTCCTTCTTGCTTTAAATCATCGTAAATTTCATTCAAAAATGGAATTGGATCAGAGACGTGCTCAAGCACTTTAGTATTAATCAGTAAATCAAATTTATTTTTGAATAAACCACTAACATACTCTTGATTTAGAATGTCTGCATTTAATCTTCGTCTCGCTAAATCAGCATAAACTTCGTTTAGCTCGACTCCGCTAACATTTTTTAAAGAAAGCTCTTCCTTTGCTGTATACAGTAGGGTACCTCCACCGCAGCCAATATCAAGGACATCGAAAACATCTTTTCTTCCAATTTTGCTAATTATTTCTTTTAACCATGCAATTTTTTGCCAATTTTCTGACTGTTCATTTGGTAAAGATATTATTTTATTAAAATAATCATCTGGTGTTGTGTTTAAAAATACATCCTGATCATAGCTTTTGTATAAAAGATCTAATTCATGCTCAGTTAATGCTGGTGATCTATATATAAAACCACATGCATTACAAATCATCCAATTTAAATCAAAATCTAGTGGAGATTTATGAACTTTAGCTAAATATGGATCATGCCCCTCTTGCTTAAATAAAATATCTTTGTCATTTGACCCACAAAGATAACAGCATACTTCTTTCATAAGTTCTCCTCTAAAACTAATTCCGCTACTTTTCTTTCAAATGCATCTTTAACAAAGATACTTGCCTTTTTACTGATAACAATATGACCTTTTTTTTCAGTCTTAGAATCATGATTATCTAAATAACAATGTCTTTTTGACAACATAATTCCTCCAGCTTGTCGATAAAGGTATTCTCGTTCAAATCTCAAGGCATTAGTATCATTCCCCAACTTTTGTAAACCAGAGCCTTTATGATGATATAATTTAGAGTCATCTGGAAGAACTCCTAATACTTTATCAACATCATGAACCCTCATTACATTTATAGCTTTATCAATGTAAGAAGTTTTTCGAAATGGTGATTCAGCGGTAAGAACTAACACCGCATCAAAAGATGAAGTCTTTCTTTTTTCAATAGCTGCTTTTACAGCAGGTACATATGATGTATTTTCTAACGAAGTATTTTTATCTCTATCTACGATTGTTAATTTATCATTATATCGGCTGGTCAAATAACTGATAACAGCCTGATCGGGCGTGGTCACGATTAATTCAGATATCATGGATGAATTAAGAGCTGCATCTATAGTCCAATCTATTAAATTCTTATCTCCTAATTTATTGAGAATTTGACTATCGGGTTCTATTGCCGGCCCTCTTGTAGGAAGAATTGCAATGACCTTTAGATTTGGTCTATTTGTTCTTTTTGCATGACTTTTATATATTTCAGCTCGCGTCTCAAGAAGTCTGTCAGTGTCATTAGTCAAGTTAGTATCATGCTTTCTATAATAAAATAAGGGCAAATTAACATTTTCAACAGAATAGTTCTCAGTTAACTTTAACCAAAGATCCCAACCATCTTGGCAAGTAAACTCTGGACTATATCCTCCAACTTCTAACAAACAATCTCTTCTTATAAGTGTGCATGCACCATGAGCAGGCTGATCTAAAAGAGTAACCTGAGATTTAAAATCATGTCTCCGTTCCTGTCCGGTAACTTGTCCATCAGCATTAACATAATAATAGTCTGGGAATATAAGCGCTATATCATCAGATTTTTCAATCGCATTAACTAAAACTAGGAGAGCATTTTTATCTAGATAATCATCAGCATCTAGTCGCATAACATATTTTCCTTGAGCTGCTCGCACAGCAATATTATTGGATGCAATCAAACCTTTATTTTCCTGAAATATAACTCTAATATTTGTCTCCTCAATATAGCGATTTATAATTTCTCTTGAATTATCAGTTGATCCATCATCAATAATAATAAGTTCAAAATTTTTATAGGTTTGTGCTAGAACGCTCTCAATGGACTGCTCAATATAATTAGCATAATTAAAATTGGTAACATATACAGTAATCAATGGATTAATATTGCTTTCATTAAGGCTCGTGGTAATTTGGGCTTCACTCATACTTTTTTCTCTGTATTTAATGAATAAGTTTTTGCTAATTTAACTAAAGATGCAATATCTGAATCAGCGGGATCACCTTCGATGTTGCTAATTATCCATTTAAATCTATCAAAGTCTTCATGTGTATCAATTGCTAGCTGAACATTAGAAAACTCAGTTACCCCTGATGTCATGAGCGCAATATCAAACTTACCCTCATTATCATAGAAATATTTCGTAACATGCTCCTGGTGCTGCGCATCACTCATTAGAGAACATGCATGTTCCATTGCTTTTCTTCCTACCACCTCTACACTCATACCATAAGGGTAGGTTCGAGCAGGCACATTCGATACTAAATCAAAGTTACCACTTCTAAAAAGCTCGATACCATCACCAATAAGGGTTTTATTATTTAAAGGACTATCACCATTAATTCTAACCGCCGCATCTAGATTAAGAACTTGCATAGCAGACAAAAATCTTTCTGCCACATTATTCAATGAACCTCTGATACATGAAATTCCATGAGATTTAGCAAAATCTGATAGCGGATCATCAGCTGCACTAGTTGAAGTAGCTATAGTAATGGAATCGAGACCTTCAATTTTTTGACAAAATGATAAGGCATAAGAAAGAAGAGGTCTCCCACCAACATTAAGCAAGGCTTTTCCAGGAAGTCGAGTTGAGTCCATACGACTCAGAATAATTGCACCTATTTTCAATGTTACTATCGGTTTCTAATAAATTTTGCAGGGCTACCACCATAAACCGTATTTGGAGGAATATCTTTGGTCACAACTGAGCCTGCCGCAACAATCGCACCGCTGCCAATAGTGACACCCTTTGTAACAGTTACTCCAGCACCAAGCCAGACATCATCGCCAACAGTTATAGGAGCAGTGATCATTGATTGCTCCCTTATTAAAACTCCTAAGTCAGTGCCGTGATCGCTATCTACAAAATAACAAAATGGCGCAATTAAACAGTTTTTACCGATCGAAATTTTCGATTTAGAAAATATACAAACGTTGTAACCAACGGTCGTCCAGTCACCAATTGTAATTGTTGCTGATGAATGTGTTGGACAAATTTTAACTCCTTCCTTAAGCATAATTTTATTACCTAGAAAAATTCTTTCAGGATGTCGAAGTAGTTGGATATTTGAATCAACATATATATCCATACCTTTATGACCAACATTACGTAATAACCTCCATCGACGAATAGCATGTTTTAAAGTGAAAGGTGCGTACAGCCTTACACCGCTTTTTATTTCACTTACTTCGGTATTATTTTTTGGCAAGGTCATTCTCATTTATTGCTTCATAAGTGAAAAAATCTCGTTTAGCTACAGAACCTAGAATATCATCAAAGCGACTAGCGCAAATTCCTTGGAATGGTCTTAATACTGTTAAATTATCTTCAGTCAATGCCTCTCCTGCCTTTATGCTCTGGCTAGCATAAATACTTCTGCGAAAGGAGATATGATGCTCTGCTTCGCGTTCTGAATTTGTCAGTTTTTTTTCATTAACGCCAGTAAAAAGAGATATCCTTGACATTCTTATTAATGATGCCTTAACTTCATCGCTTGTTAATGCGATCATATGATCTCTGAAGGTCTTATTAACTCTAGTATCAGTAAAATGTTTTTCAATTATTTCCGCCCCCATTCCTACAGCTGCCTCAATGGCTTCAGATCCTAAAGTGTGGTCTGAATACCCTACAGGCAATCCAAACTCTTTCTTGAGCGTCAACATGGCAGCAAGATTAACATCTTCATCTGGCGTGGGATACGAGGAGGTGCATTGAAGCAATGCTAATTTTCTATCTGTAATATATGAAGCATCGCATTTTTCTATATATTTAACAGCACTATCTACCTCATCTAATGAAGATAATCCAGTTGATAAAATTATTGGTTTTTTTGTTTTTGCCAGAGCTGCTAGCATTGGGTAACATGTTAAATCGCCAGAACCTACTTTATGAAATGGTAAATATGGATTAGCCCACTGAAGCATATCCAAACTCCAAACTGAGGCCATTGGAATAGCGCCTCCGTCTTGAACCATATTTATTAGCATTAAATTTTGTTGATTTGATAATTCGAACTTCTTAAAATGAGCATTACGATCAGGACTTTCAAGCTTACTTACAAGAGAATCTCCAGTATAAAATTGAAATTTTATCGCATCTGCACCAGAATCTAATGCAAGCTGGGTTAAACGTTGAGCGTACTCAAAATTACCCTCATGATTTCCACCAATTTCAGCTATAAAAAAAACTGCATTTTTTTTATTCGAAAATATTTTGTTAACTCTCTTCATCTGATTCCTCAAATTCCTTAAAACTTTATACAGGATAATAGTAGAATGAGCATAATATTATAAAGTTGCATAGAAAATAGTCATATCTTTATCTTTAAGCAAAGGATCTTTTATTTGATACAACCATTTAATATTATATCCAGCATCATCTAGATATCTTCTATAATTATGATCGAACAATCCAATATTATTAGGTCGTATCTTTGTATAGGGACCAGTTTCATTTTGAACCATCAAAGTGTTAGTAAGAACAAGAAGGTCGGACTTATTATTTTTAAATATTTTAAGATAATTTGCTAACTGATAGCTTGATAAATGGCTAAATACTAGATTAGCGTAAACTAATTGAGAGGGTTTTAAAGCTGTTTTTAAGGAAGAATGATAACTAACCTGATCAGTTGACATTGCCTCTGAGAATGCTCTATAGACTCTTGGTATATGGTAGCAAATATCATAGCAAGAGAATTTTTTTGATGGGAAATTTTTAGACATCATATGAGAGAGGTTTCCAGCTCCAGATCCAAAATCAAGTATATTTTTATAGTCATTAATTTCTTTGGCAGACATCATTGCATAGGCATAAAATCTTAGATCATTCTTATTATATTGAGCCTTAAAATTATCTAAAGCCGATTTTATTTTATTTTCATTCCAATAATTATCAAAACTGGCCAATGAAATCTCACTATCGACAGGCATTTCCTCCCAAGTAGAAAAAATAACTCTTAACTCTCTAATACGGAACATTAGTTCTTTAGGAACGAAAGGTAGTTTATCTATATGTAAAAAAACTAATAATCTTAAAATCGAATTTTTCATTACGATAACTCAGGTTGATTGATATTGGACTCTAATTTTTTAGCAATAAAGTCTTCAGTTTTTTTCATTGAAGTTAGTGTAGCTCCGCCCATATGTGGAGTAGAAATAAAATTCAGATCCAAGGCAGTTAATTGCATAATTCTTTCTTCGTTATTAGACAAGCCCTGTTCATTATTAAAAACATCTATAGCAACCCCAGAAAAAAAACACTTGCTTACACAATCTAATAAATATTCCTCATCAACCAACTCACCTCTTGCAGTATTGATGAAATACTTATCTTTCATCATATCTATTATTTTACGTCCAATCATTTTTTTGTTTTTAGATGAATATGAAACAGAAAGTATAATTATGTCCGATACCTGTACAAGATTTTCTATTGAAAAGCATTTTTTTGCTAATGAGTGTTCTTTTGAGTCATCAATATCATAGTAATTAACCTCTGCTCCAAATGCATTAAAATAATTTACTAAATGAGATCCTATTCGACCTAAACCAATAATGCCTATCTTTGATGAGTTTACTTCATGCCCTTTTACTAAGTCTCTATTTAGATTAGTTACATTTTTTTGTGAGAAAGCGCGTTGGTAAAATCTTAATAAACTAATTACCAATCCAAAAGTGTGCTCAGATGTTGCAGTTATTTGATTCAGAAAATCTGATTCACCTTTTAAAGAAATTATCTGAATATTAGAATTTTTTGCATACTCTAAATCAATATGATTAAGCCCGGTAGTTGGACTACAAATATACTTAAGGTTTTTTGCGTTACATAAAAGCTCTTCATTATAAAAATATTTTAGTCTGACAAAAAGCACATCTTTATCGCTAATAAAGCTTCCTAGGTTATCAATAGACTCATCAAAACTTGAAACGACTCCAATTGAATTAAGGTATTTTTCTGCTTCACTAGAAAAATCTTGTGGTTCAACTATTCCTATTTTCATCAATAATAAACTTTTCTTTACCTAACGATTAAATGTATTTTAACAAAGCAATGAATATAATATTTTTGAAATAACAATGAATAATAGGTTTGCATAATAAATCAAGAAAGCATTTTTTCTGCAACAAGAAGGTCATCATGTGAATCTATATTTACTGACCTATACTTAGGCATTGAATAAATTAAAGGTTTGTTTGATACTATTTTTCCAGTATTTTTAAAAAATTTAACGCTGCTAATATAAATTGCTCCATTTCGAACTAAGAAACCGCTATCATCCTGCCTCCTAAGGCCAGCATTATGTGCTTCATCTATAGGAATACCATAATTCCCGTCTTGTTTGTATATAATTTTATTATTAAGAGTATGTTCCTCATATACTGATATCAATGAGTCGGAGCTTTTATTATTAAAAAGATTGATTGCCTTTAAGACATCATCAGCTTGGCGCAATGGTGACGTAGGTTGAAGAACAATAACATTTTCTACATCAATATCTTGTTGAGAATAAAATTCTAATGCATGCAAAATATAATCTGATGATGATGAGTGGTCTTCAGATAAATCATTTGGCCTAAGAAATGGGACCTCAATTCCTAAATTCAATGCTATTTTTTTTATTTCAACATCGTCAGTTGAAACAATCGCCTGTATATCATTATAATTAGCAGCAACCTCTAGAGCTGAATCAATTGTATACTTTATTAATGGCATACCTTTTAGTAAAAAGATATTTTTCTTTGGTATACCTTTTGAGCCACCTCGTGCTGGAATAATTATTAGATACTTCAATCCTTATATCCCCAGATTACGAAAGCATTTCCTTCGCCTTCATTACACATCCATGGATGAGGGAAGTTAGTATTAGATTTTAATATCGAATCTAGATACCTTACAAAAGATTTCTCGCTTTCTGGGGGCATAAGTGAAAATGGAAAATTAATCGAATGTGAAATCATTGGGACTGGGTATGTTCCAGATGAAGAAATATTTTTTAAACCAAACTCTTCTAAAACCGGAATATATTTTTCGGAACCTCTATCTGATCTATAAACTTCATGTTTGTCTGATTGACCAGGTCTTAAATTATTAGAATTAACATACCCCTTTAAAATCTCATTTACCCAGTGAAAATTCTTTTGAATGTTATCATTATATTCAGGAACAATGTAAGCAATAAATAAACCCCCTTTATCCAAAATACGTATTTGTTCCTTAATGGGAGTAGCTATATCCTCAAAATGCTCAAATACACCTATTGAGAAAACAAGATCAAATGAATTATCATCAAGCTCAAGGTCATAAGCATCGCCAACTAAAAAATTTGCAGACAAATTATTGTGAGCAAAAATTTCTTTTGCAATCTCTATAACATCTGGAGAAAGATCTAAAAGCGTACACTCAAAACCAGCTTCACTAAAATATGAGGACAAACTTCCTCTTCCACAACCGACCTCTAGAACCCTTTTCCCACCATTATAATTAGGCGAATCCATAAAAGTATTAAACAATTTCCAATGGTTTCTAAAAGCTAGCTGAATCTGATTCTCAGGCTCGCTTTTAGTCCAATGAGTATAAAAAGCTTCCTCTCTCAATTGCCAGTTTTTATTCCATTCTTCATTAGTTCCAGTGTACTTTACCATTCTGTATTCTCCTTGGTATATTTTTATATGTTAAGTATCTTAATATAATTTTTAATTTATCTTAGATGCGCTATATTAAATGTAGTTACCTCTGGCTATCTCAGCCTCAGAAACCCTATTGAGTGCTAACTTGTTATTAATTAAGTCATTATTCTTATTAATTCCACCTTGTGTTGTAATGCCGATATCATAATATTCATTAGAAATGTCTAAAACAGATTGAGTTACTGCATTTTTGTCACCATACGGATATGAAATAGAAGAAATTTCTTCACCTGTAATCTGACCAAGATAAGACTTTGAATCGTTAAGCTCTGTATTTATTTCAAGATTTGACATTTCACCAAGAGGATTATGAGTAATGCAATGAGAGCCCAGCATGCCTTCTTGAGCTATTTGAATTATTTCTTCATTATTCATATAAAGATTCTCTACAAAGCTAGTTTCATCGATTTCGAGCAAATCAAATAATTTATCTACTAATAGATTTTTATCATCTCGACTTAAGGAAAAATTGACATAAAGTTTTAGCTTTGCCCAATCAGGTTTGTCGTAAATGTATTTTTGTGATGCTGCCTTTTGAAATTCAAGGTCATTTAACTTGTAAATGCTTTCTGGAAATATTTGCAATACGTGATCGTATAAACAATCTAGGCTCATTTGCTCCATCACATAATGAAATTTATGAACTCGGCAAGCCTTACTTTCAATCAAAGGCATGGTAGAAATAAAAAAGATTCCTGGTATTTTCTTTTGTTTGAGAATTTCAAAAGCTTTTAACTGTTCTTTAAGTCCATCATCAAAGGTTAACATGCAAAAATCGCCTTCAGGAAGAGGTTTATTAGAGTTTGATAAAAAAGATAACAATTGAGCCTGGGATATAAATTTATATTTTTTTTTCAATAAATCTAGTTGACTTATAAACTCTGATGTTGAAATAGGAAAAATTCCTTTACCAGTTTTACTCTCTCTTACATAATGATAATTCACAATTAATATTCTCATATGCTAATAAGTAATTTTCTTATCTGATTTTAATTTAACTGTTGCTAGTATTTCTGCAATTTTTTTACCAGCATTGCCGTTACCATATATAGTAGAAGAGGAAACTTGATTTCCTTTCATAATATTTTTAATTGCTTGTGTTATTTCTTTTCTATCATAGCCAACATCAGTTACATTATTACCCCTAAGTCTTCCATTTTGTCTAGTACCTATATTGACTGCGCATACTCCTAAAAAAGAAGCCTCTCTAATTGCAACACTTGAATTTCCAATTATGCATATCGAATTATTCATTAACTTTAAAAAATCAGCTCCATCAATATTTTTAAAGAATTGAATGTTGGTTGGTTTTTCTTCCTCACGAAATGTTCTTATAGCCTTTGATGTCCAATCAGATCCAGCATCAACATTAGGCCAAAACCATAAAACAGGTATATCAAGATCTTTTGAAGCATGAAGAGTTTCTAAAACCTGATCTCTTGAATCTTTTGACTCTGAGGTAACAGGATGCTGCATAGCAATAATATAGCCTTGCGAAAGATCTAATGGATCTCCAGAACCACTATATTTGTCATAGATATTAAACTTTGTAGTTTCTTCTTTTACAATCTCTGCCGCTATATCAATTGATGGACATCCTGTGATAAAAATAGTGCTCTCTTCCTCACCTAGTTTTTTAACTCTCTCTGCGGCATCTTCATTGGCAACTAAATGAATATCTGCTAGCTTAGTTATAGAGTGTCTAACTTTTTCATCAATGTTTCCAGTTACTTCACCGCCCTGGATATGTACCAGAGGGATTCCCATATATGCAGCAGATATTGCTGTTGCCATTGTTTCATAACGATCTGCAATTGTTACAACCAAATCTGGTTTTGAGTTATCTATAATGGTAGACAATTCAAGGATGCCAATACCAGTCGTTTTAGCCATTGATGTATGATTTTCTCCCTCTAAAACAGTGTAAATACGATCTTTTATAGTAAATCCATCATTTGATATAAATTTATCTGCTGCTCCGTATCTGTCAAGCAATGCTGACGCAGACACTTCTAAATAAAGCTCAATATCAGGATGATCCCTTATCGCTACAAGAGCAGTTTTAAACCTTGAATAACTAGCGCGGGCAGTAACTACTACCATTACTTTTCTTTTCATAATAATTTTTCCACTAATGTTTTAAGATTATTTAATTAGGGTTTATATAACCCAATAAATAATAAAAGTCTTAATACTATATATCGAATACTGAAAGATTCATTTTATGCTTTAATATTGAATCGTAATTCAGTGCAGATTTTTTTAACATTTCTTTATCGAGTAATTTTTCAATCAGCTCTTCTTTATTAACTGCAACAATAGTTCCATATGATGCAAATTGTGATCCTTCTGGAAATATTTCATAATTTTCTGACTGCATCCCGCCGTACTCAATATATGGCGACCCCGCACCCATAACATAATGATAAGAAGTCGATTCAGCTAACCCAATAACAACTTCTGAAACAATACCTATATGGGTTGGATGCAAGTTTGTTAGATAAATATTACTATAGCCACTTCTTTTAATCGCTCGCTCAATTATATCTGTTTTAAGAGTTGGGTGAGCTCGAACTATAATAACAGGATCAACTTCGGTATGTTTCAAGCACTCCACTACTTCACAAAATTTGTTAATAAACCAACTATCGTCTCGTCCCGCCCATCGGCCCCAATACTTATTGGCAAAAATTCCAAAAAAAGTACGGCTTTTAGGATCATTTAGAGGTATTTCTTCTAATAAATGCATCTGACATTTCTCATGTGCGTACTTAATATACTCTGGATACATGTGCGTATAACCAATAATGCTAAATCGAGAATAGCCCATTGTTGCAAAGTAGTTTAATGAATCAACACTATTTATCAGGGCACCATCGCCTGTAGTAACTTTTTTAGTATATTGCCTATCTCTT
>MDSV01082434.1_pt1 | contig 11916 bp, 14 predicted proteins | sample 810851 | NCBI WGS metagenome assembly MDSV01 (sample SAMN05326640, study PRJNA326480) | marine metagenome | isolation source: seawater | place: Atlantic Ocean: North East | collected 2012 | reverse complement strand
ATATTCTGGTACTGCTGATGTGTTGCACAGAAACAAAGATAACTCTTATAGTCTTTATGACTTTAAGAATTACAATGGTACAAGTGAATATGATGAGCGAGTACAATTCAATCAATTAATAACTTACTCTATTATGGCTAATCAAAAAGGTATCAAAATTAAAGAAGTTAAGATATTCAATCCAATAGAGGAAACTATTAAAACTAGAACTCTTACAGATGAATATCTAAATGACTTCATTGATACTCAACTAAGGGACTAACAACAAGGGACTGCGTATCACACTTAATTGAATTATATATATTCAATATTCACCGCAAGATAAGGCTTTCGTTAACTAGGTAATAATGGAAAGGAGGATATTCTATGTTGGATATCCAGACGTGTACACAGTGCAAGGAGGACAAACCCACTATTCGCAAGAAGAAAAGGTTTGTTTGCCAAGACTGTCATGCGCAAATTGGAGTAGCTTGGAACAAGTTAATCCAAATTAATAACGGAAATATAAGGGAAGGAGGTGACATATGTTGACACCAACAGACCCTATCTATGCAGTAATCGCTATTGGATTCGTAGGAGGTTTAGTACTAACCTTACTTATCGGATTCATATGGGAATATGCAACGGAGTGGCTCATGAATTATTTTCATGTAAGCGACCCACTAGATAGATATTACAAGAAACCAATAGAGACTTTGGAAGAAAAGTACGATATTGGGGACATGAGTGATGTCTAAAACTAACAAATAGAAAGGAGGTGAGTGCATGGCACTCGAACCTTGCTATGAATGCAGCAAAGCTGCAGGACCACAGTTCGCTGTGGTTCATGAGGGTAATTGCCCTCCTCCTACCGAGTAGGTAGATAGAGCCCATCGTAATGGTGGGCTTTATTGTATCTACCAATTGTTTCATGGTGCTTACTTCACCATGCGTAGATACTTTAACTGCATGTAGGTTTGTCTTGCCTACATAAACACGGTCTTTATTCATAGTGATGCAGCAAAATAGCTGTATCCGCCTAGTGACGGATAATAAGATTCTACATATCGGCGTCATTGTGGCATATCAGAATGTCTATTTTTCGATGTGTAGTAAAGGTAAAAAGGTACACGACCTTATCAACTGTGTACTCGTGAACCATAAATGATTGGGAAGCGTGATGGGTTAGGAGTAAGGAGTGTCATGATGTATGACCAGAGTGAACGCACACCACCTCTCGCAGTATAGCGAACTTTGCCCTGCTCCACATACCACTCATCGGCTAGTAATCGACTTGGAAACTCAAGTGTGATATAGGGAGCGTGTACAGTGTTTGTAACAGGGTGACATTGTATGAGACGTTTGGCAATGGTGACAGCATGTCTTCGAATATATTGGTCATATGTTTGATTACGGCTTAAAAAGATGGGTGGTGGTTAGTGTTCCTAATTAGTTTGTGTAGTTGTGTTGGCAGTAGGGGATACCTCTACTGCCACTTGAATCTATAGGAAAGGAGGACCATGAAATATCTTAAATGGGTAGATATCCAATACGTTATTGATGTGCTTAAAGAGTTTAAGCATTTCAGACGAGGTATTAAGTGGGGCGTATCTAATGTTCGATTGATATATCGTAGTAGAAAGATATATCTAAAAGAGAAATTAGAAATACGTGAAAAGCTAAACGTACGACCATATCACTTATGGAAGTATAGCTAACAGATGGGGGAGTTTCGGCTCCCCCAAATCTGTAGATTGAAGTGGCAGTTGAGAGAAGTGGGCAGTAAGTTATGCTGGTGACATCCACACTATCACTCCAAATCAACTACCAAACGTAAGACTAGTGAATAATGAGTAGCTAGTTATACAGAGGAGGTAACTATGGCGACCGAGATTAGCATCGAGGAAGCAATAGAATTTGCCAGAGCTCATGACAATAGAAGTAAGTACGCTAAGAAGCGTGCAAACCAAATTGACATAAGTAATGGCAAAGTTACTAAAACTGTCCATAAAGATGATGCAGTAGCAGCACTTGTATATTCAGGTAATGTCAAATATGGTAAAGATGGTATGGTTCATACCGACGAAACACCATTAGACCCTACCTTACAGTGTTACTATCCTGTATCATTTGAGGCAGAAACTCGGATTATTGAATCAATGTGGCTAACTGACAATGACATTATTGGTGTTGTTGGTAAAGCTCCAAAGTTCAGTAAGTGGGCTACTAAAGGTATCTTGACATATGAAGGTATATTGAGAACACCTTTTGTAGGTAACAATCCTACTCCATCTGAAGAACGTCGTAGCAGAACAGACATACGAAAGATAGCTTCTATCAATCGTTATGTTGAGCGTAAGCGTGTTACTACTACAATTCGTGCTTCAGAAATCAATGGAGTATTACCTTGCTGGCAAACCAGAACAACAATGGGTGAAGCTGAGCCATTTATAATGGACTCAGGTCAATGCACATCTTGTGCATTTGCTGTTATGGGATACAACGATACTTATTGCGATGATGCAATTGCAAAATCAAAAGTAAGAATCAGCGAATCTCTAAAACAACAACATCAATTGTTTGGTGATGGTGAAAGCAGATATATCAAAATGCTCAGAGAAACATTGGCACATTGCTGGATAGCAATTAATGCTGATATTCAAGAGAGATATACTGATTACAAGATTGATATCAAAGTTCATAACTTGTTTAACGATGACAAGTTAGAACCAATGGGATTCATGAAGTATCAGAAATCTATTATTGATGAATATGCTGAACTAACAGCAAAGGTAGACAAAGTAGAAGCTGCATTAGATTATGCAGAATACACTTTGTCAAACTAACAAACAAGTTAGTAAACAAACACAAGGGGGACGTCGAGGCGGCGTTCCCCATTCATAATACACAAAAATAGGAGAAATCTTATGAAAAGGAACAAAGGTACAAATTCCTCTTCAAGAAACAGTTTGACTAACTCTGAAAGAGAAATCATTCAGAGTAGAGCTGGTCTTGAGGTAAAAGGTGGCAAGGTAGTGCTTGACAAGAACTATCGCCTACATCCAAATGCTTGTGCATGTAATACATGTGCTATACCAGGCTTTTGGAATGATTGGCTAAGTTCTGCCAAGGCTTACTTCCAAGCTACTGCAGAATGTAAATACAAGGAAATCAAAGGCGACCTGCAACATGATGATGCTTGCAGAAACGAAGATGATACTTCTTGTGGCCAATTTGCTAAAGCTAGCAGTTGGGTATTTGCATATCTTGCAGAAAATTATCCAGAGGAGTTTGCTCTCTATAAACTTATGCGTACTGCGAAACTTCGTAGAGCGTATAACAATGGTGAGTTCGACATCTTACATGATGCATATAATGATATGATTATTAAGAATTATCAGATTGCATTCAAATCTCAAGATAATAGAAGAAAGAGTTATTCTTCTACATCTAAGGGATTCAAGATGAACTCCCAATTTAGCGAACTTAAGAAACTTAAGTTAGCTTAATAACACTAACAAATAAGGAAAAACTATGGCTAAATCGCTTAGTAATACTAATCTTGTTTGGTTAACTGAACAAGAACATGTTGGTACTGAGGATTTTGAAGCAATAATTGGGAAATTCGAAAGTCGCCCAGTTAGGTCTAAAAAATCTAAGTATCGACGAGCTAGAGGTATCTCTAGTTATCAAAGGCACCTTGATTCTGAAAAGAACAAGATGGCTAGGGAAGAGGAACGAAAGGCCGAGAGGTCTAACTTACTTGACCCGCTATCTATGGCAAACGCTATTGGTAGAAATTAATATAACACTATATCAAAGGAAACAATGATAAAGCAAAATACTACAACTAAACTCATGGCTTATCTTAACTATGATAACTATGGATATAAGGGCTTGAACCCAGTTCAAGCTTTTTATATAAGAACGCATGTTCCTGCAGCTGAGGATATTGCGTGCATCATAACTGCAGATATTTGTGAAGCAGATTGCGGCACAATTAAAGGCAAAGCTGGTGCAATAAATATCGTGCTACAAGCAGTACGTCTATTAAGAAAGAACAGTAACTTTACTGGACTTAGAGAGATAGACTTACTTGCTTATGCATGGTTCATGTTAACTGATATGAGTATGTATGGTTACATACGTACTAAAAACGAACATATTAGTTACGCAGTACCGTTTCCATTTACTGGAACTGTACTCAACTAACAAAATAACACACAATAAAGGAAGGTAATATATGTGCGTAATAGCATCTATACCTGCTGGTACCACAATTGATGAGCAAGAGCTCAGAGATATGTGGTCTACCAACCCTGATGGAGGCGGTATCGCTTTCATCAAAGATGGAAACATCAAGGTCAAGAAGACCATGAAACTTAAGACGTTCTTGAAATGGTTCAAGAATATCCAAAAGGAATATGGTTCGAATGACATGTTGATGCATATGCGTATCAAAACACATGGCGATGTTTGTGTACAGAACGTTCACCCGTTCAATGTTATACAAGACAACCAAGTGTGTGACGATATGGTATTTGCACACAACGGTATCTTACCTAGCGTGTTTCAAACCACTGCTAAAGATACAGATGCCGATGGTATACAAATCAGCGACACACGTAGATTCAATGAGCTCTTCTGGAGCAACTTTGATATACATGCACTTGATGACCCAAGGTCAATTGAACTTGTAGAAGAGTTGATTGGCTGGGGTAACAAGTTTGTTGTTCTCAATGCAAACCCTGCAATGAAACATCAGACATACATTGTCAATGCTGGTCGTGGTGTATACAAGGATGGTGTTTGGATGTCCAATCAAAACCACTGTCCTACAACATACAGTAACCACAGAACAATTGGTGGATTCAATGATGAACAAGACCTATCAAGAACTGATAGAGACATCTTGAGTGAAATCAGACAAGGTGATGCAACTGTAGTACCTACATCACGTAGTTCTTATCAACAGACATGGAAGACAGTTCCTAGTCGAATTGATGAGTACGAAGATGAAGACTATGATGCAATTGCTTTGGGTTCAGGTCTGTATGACCCACAGTTACTAGAAGATAGTTCGTTTATCGAAAGACTTGCGAACATTATCGAGGTATCTGGTTATCAAACAATTGATGATGCATGCGATGGCATGTACTTCGAGTTTGATGTCAACGGATATCCAGTCTGTCCAGACTGCGGTAACAAACTAGACGAGGATGAAAAGTACGATAGAACTTGCGAAGAGAACTGCAATTTCTATGACTACAGAATCAACTCTGATGAATATTATGAAGACATGATGTTCGAAGATGACATTACTCGTCAAGAAACCATAGAGGCAGAAGAACTTGCTCGACGTTACGAAGAGAAAGTTATTGACCACGAGGTTACACCAGATGTAACTGGTCAAACTACTCTATGGCCAACAGAATAAACACAACAATACTAAAGGAGAAATAATGCAACAAGATAACTTTATACGTTATCGTGGTGGATTTGAGCTTGGTTCGCTGAGCTATCAAGTCCTAAACTTTGACGACTTTAAAGACAGTCTTGACTTATCGGAACCTGGACGTACTACATATGGTAGAAATCATATGGAGTACTCCTACCGAAGTTGGTTTCAGGAAAACCATCGTTCTGCATGGGACGATTCTGATTCCAATCAGGCAGTTCCGTTTCAGTATGACAAGTTGCTTGTCATTGACTTATTAGATGGCAATAGGTCTTGGCTTGATGCATTCAACAACGCGGAGTTCTTTCCTCGTTTGATTGAAAATATGCACGACATATTCTATCAAGTCTCTAATGAACTATGGGAACGTGGTTCTGATGAAGCCTATTATGCACTCTTGTATCATAAGAGTATCACAGATGATACTGCTGAGATACATGGCCTTGACAATTTGCGCCCTAGACATATTAGTTACAGAGGATATGGTGGAGAAGTTCACCCCCTCTTGGCTACTATCAATAGGGTATTCAATGTCAGTGCCTGGGAGTTTCCAGAAGGTGTCAAGTTCGACAGAACTAAAGATGACTACCTAAGGAACAAAATACATACTGCTACTGAAGCAGTAAATCAATGGAAAGATTTTCCAATGAGGTATTTTGCTATCCCAATCCCAAGTGATATATATCTTGGGTATTTGAGTGACAGGTCAGATGAAGTCGAAATGGGTCTATCCGACTATATGTGGGGAGACAACAACGGCAGACTCTGGCAAACAACTATGAGTCAAAGTTATTACCAACAAGACTTGCATCACCATGCAAGATGGTATGACTATGGCAACAAGTTATGGAAGCAGAGAGAATACGACTGGGGTGGCAGAAGCGTTAGAGAATGTAGCTGCTGTCGTAAGATGTATTCTACTCATTTCCTTACATGGTACAAAACAATGGGTGGTTATGATAACAACACTAGAAACAGAATATGTTTCTTCTGTAATACATACCACACAACTTCTTACAATACAAATAAGAAGGCTTTTGTAGTCTATCCAAGAGAAGTTACTTTAGATAATGAAGCAGCTTTCTCACAGATAGCTAGTGACTATTATGTCAACTATATACATGGTAAGGATAGTCCAAATGCTCGTGGTTCAAGAGAGTACATGGTCAAGTTCATTGACGATGAGAACTATCAAGACGAAGCAGCATTCGCTGGTGCTAACGATGTAAATGTAACTGAACTCGAAGTAGATGCTCGTAAGTATCTAACTTGGATGTATCATACATTTGCTACAGTGCCAGGTGATGTTAAGTCACAAGTTGTTACAGACTTGAGAGAGTTCCTTATCTTAGATGACGAATCTGGTGCTGGCTCGAGAAATCAAGCCAACACTGGTGGTTATGTAGATGAAGAACCAATTAGTGGAGTTCAACAAGCAAGACTACATGGTCTTGGGTTACCTAATGCATATATCTATGCATCTGACAATCCGTTAGCTGAAATAATTATCAGCCTTCGTATTGACTACATGGGTGACTATAGAGAGTTCTACTATAGAAGCAGCAGACAAGTTCATAACGACCGAGTAAGTGACGGTTGGATAGAACCTCCAGGCATTGGTCTGGAACTTAATACTACTAAGAACGATTACTCATGGAGCCCAAGATGGCACTATGTTGACTATCGTGCTGGTAAGTATTACAACTATCCTGCTGACGCACCTAGTGTAAACGTACATGCTAGAGATGCTTGTGACTGTGCCGATGACATGTGTCGTGAAGACAACAGAGTTCATCCAAGCAGACATGAGTGGCATCATACCCGTGGCGTTTCACTTGGTCTTGAGCTTGAGTTAATTGGTCGTGATTCAAGACTACTAGATGAAGTACAATGGCTTCAATTGTTCGAAAGAACTGTTCAAGTCTTTCATCCAGAGGGTCTTGAAGACTTAATTGGTGGAGGCATCAATACACAACTGATACATGCTAAGCGAGATGGTTCCTTGCCTAGCGATTCAGGTGTGGAGTATGTATCACAACCAATGACACTCAATGCATGGCATGCTGTACCTGACAAGTTCTGGAAGTTTGTAGAAGCCAACTACAAAGCATTCAACCAGACAGATGTCGGTATACATATTCACTTTCCATGGGCTTCTATGGAAGTTGGACATGCTTATGCAATGCTATCTGCATTGAACTCATTACAAATCAACAGACATGGTATATTGTACGCCGTTGCCCAACGTGGTGATGGTCAATATTCCAGATGGGACTTGTTGACATTTCGTGATGCATACAATGTAGTTGCAGAAGTTGCTAAACAACGTACTCGTTCAGACAATGACAAGTACAAGAGTATCAACCTGCAACATGAGCAAACTGTTGAGTTGAGATACTTTCAATCTAATGCAAAGGGTAATCGTATCCTTAAGAACCTAGAGTTCGTGGATGCTTTGTATGAAATGACAAAGAGAGATTATCAGATGTCACGAGGTTGGAATCACAACGAGGATGTTCCTACTGATAGCTTAATTGAAGTTGTTACTGAGTATGGCAACCAATCAACTAAGTACAAGATAGAAAGTATACATCCTGCAGAGGTACCGTTTGCTAACTATATTGAGAAGAAACTCTATGAGTATATTCTTGAGAGAGAGCAACGTTATCCTAACTTAGTTGAGTTTCTCGCTGATTCATTGACAGAGGATGAAGATGAAGATAGTGAGATTACTCTCGAGGACATTGGTTACTGGGAAGAAATACCTGAAGATGATACTGAACTTGTATTGCCTTCAGCAATGATTAACAGTACCTTTGTATTCGAGTCCGAACACATTACTGTGGACGGTACAACATATACAAACACTAACACATAGAAAGGAAATACTACTATGCCAAGGGATACAGAAAGTATCAAACATCCTTTGCATACCAACCCTGCTGAAGCCATCTCTTGGGGTGGCTTTCAGCGTGGTGGTATTTGGAATATATATCCAAACAGCATTGGTGTACCAGCTGGTAGGAGACGTGGTAGATTCGCTACCATGGAATCCTTGAAGAAAGTGCAGTCCAGATACTGGGCTAAAGGCATACCTTTGGGTATGGAATTGGAGCTAGAGTTACCTAGCAGTCTGCAACCTGAATCATGTTACTGTGGTTTGAGTTGTGACGAATGTTACAACAACAATCATGGTGAATGTGAAGATGGTTCGTGCGAGGCTTACGCTGGTGGTAGATATAGATACTATCGAGACTATGTTCCAGTCAAAGATGTACTGGAGATAGTGGGCAAGCGTGTCCAAGATGGTATGAAGAACTATGCTCATCGTGTAAACAATGACTGGTTCCATTACACTAATCCAATTACAGCTAAGGGTGACGGTTCTTTGGTTAATGGTGTTGAGTTTAACTTACTACCATTTACAAGAAGCGCATTCACAAAGTATGCTGCATCCGTCTGGCAAGATATTGGTTATGATAAGTTTGAAGGCTTTCATACCGATACTGCTGGTCTACATATACATATGCCTAAGTCAGCATTTACTGACCCTGAGCTATTCATGTGGTTATTACTCATGGAGAACTTAAGTCAAGTAGTTGAAAATGGCAAATCGTTTCTAGACATTATTGCACAAAGAGAACCTTGTGCTTACAATGCTAGAAATGTATCATCGTCTATAGACCAATTGCGTAATGCAGTTGGAAACAGACGTTGGTTTCAAGGTAGACATAACCAGATTAACTTTAATGGTCATGGTAACACCATAGAAGTTAGGATGTTCAAATCAGTACAACAACCAGAAAGACTTATCAAGAACTATGCGTTCTTAGATATGTCATGGAGGTATGTTCACTTACTTTCGGACTTTGTCAATGATGAGAAATATTCTCAAGCATTGCAGTTCCTAAGTAATACTGATATGTTTGCACACTATCTAACTAACCCTAATGCCAAAGGTTATACTGATGAACTATCTAAGTTTATCAAACGCCGATGGAAAAGGGTTAGCACCGCATACCAGTATGACGGTGATGCACTTACAGCATTGCGTGACCTCAATGAAAATTTCCAATCAAGGAATTGGGAAGTTCTTGAAGAGCACGCTAGACAAGAAAATAATACACAACAAACAATGGAGGTGAACTATGGATAGAGCAGCCGCTGTATTCTATACAGTAACTACGCCTTGGTGGCTATTCCCAGGCTTAGATGTAATGCAAGAATGCTTTAGTTGTTGGCTATTTGGTCAATCACTTATTGCACCTATTGCAATTGCAGTTGCCTTAGCAATAGCATATGTTATTGGCGAGTAGAAATACTCGCTAGTAACTAACACCAACTAACACTACATTAGGAACACTGACGACCACCTGGGTCATTCGAGGCGGAGAGCTATAATCAGAAATTCAAATTTGACCTTAATTTTGGACTATACGCATATATACCTCCATATTTGAGTATTCCTATATGGGAATTGGTATTTACTTCTGCATATGGGAATTGGAATATACTTCTATCCCATAGGTTTGTTGTCCTTAGATGGCAATCCTGAAAACTTTTCCCCTATAAGTCAATAAGGGATATTTATAGCAAAATTCACAAAGTTTTGATATTGTGAAAAAAAATAAAAAAATCGGTAAATTGTCGAAAAACTCTTACAGTCTTATTTATGGGAGTACTTCGTGTTCTTCCGTCTGGTGCCAGCCACGACAATAAACCCCATAAACATTGAATATCCCCATTTTATAAGGTTTGGTGTTCTTAGCTGGAAGTCGAAAATCGGAACCAATAGCCCGACATCTTACCAATATTCAAAGGTATTTGTTCTTGGATTAAACCTGCGTTGTGTTGATGATGAAAATAAACTACCAATCAACTGCAAAAATATCCAAACTAATGTTAAAACTAATCCTACTATCAATCAAATCTCCTACCATAATAAACATATTTAACTTGTCTGTTCTTATGTTCGTGTAAATTACATGTTTCTGTTTCTATTTCCCATTGTTCCTCGTGTCTTAGTGTCCAAATTAATGCACTTCCTCTAGGAATATAGCGTTCTAAGAGTTCTGTGTTGCATACCCCCTCAGGTTTTTCCAACAACAAACCCTTTAAAGTTTCCATTTGCGTATATTTTTGGTCTGCCTGAGCAGAAGAAACTGTTTCTTCCTCTTCTGCCCATGACATTAAACCCTCTAAACTCACTAGAAAGGTGCCTCATTTTCTGCATAATCAGTTCTTGCAACGGGCGTAGGTGCTTTTTCTACTGCTCCCATTACATCTTTAACCATTTCTGTTTTGTTAGCGTAAGCACTAGACGGCGTATCTTTTGCTTGGTATTGCAACCCCGATACTGTTTGATAATCTAAACAAACTGCAACTTGGTCAGCAGTTATTACCAACTCTTTGCGTTCATTTCCATCTTTTCCTGTCCACTTTTCTTCCTGTAAACGACCTGTAACCATACATCTAATGGTTTTTGCGTCATCAGGGAACGAAAAGTTTGTGTTTTGTGCTAAATTTTCCCACATATTGACCGATACCCACATATCATCAGTATCATCTCCATATGTTTTAATAACCATACGAGCTTTTGCAACAATTTTGCCTGTTTTAGTTGTCCTAACTTCAGGTTTCATCATCTGTCCAACAAGTATTGTGTTGTTATTACTAGCCATAATTACTTCTCCTTTTTTCTTTTTTAGGCGTAGGATTTTCTCTTTCATCTCTTCTTTTTTCCAACTCAGCAATGCTAAGTTCAGGTTTGAAGTGTTGTAAGAAACCGTCCTTTGCTTGTTCGTAAGGTACATCAGCGTCAACAACCTCGTCCTCATTTAGAAACGGATTGCCTGCTTTTACCCTTTTTTGCTTAACATCATAGACTGCATGAGCGAAACTCTCATACCCATTAGCTTTAAGGTATGCAAGTAATCCACCTGCATTTAAGTCTGCGACATCTCCCATAGTTAACGACTTTTGATTTTGTAAATCTCTAGCGTAATCTTGGTATTGTTCTTGACATAGTTTTCTAAAATCAACTACATTAAAAAATGTATTGCCATTGTCATAATAAAGTTGCATAGACCTCCAAACAACTTCCTCTCCAAAAAATTTAAAGTCAGCATATAGCTCTTTAACTTTTTCTTCATTGAAGTCAGCGTTCGGCCAACGCATATTAATCCACATAGCAACCTCAACCCATTGTTTCTTAGTTAAGTGTTCTACCATAAGACTATTTTTCCTCTCCTAAGATTTTTTGAAACTCACTCTCAATATAGTCAGCGATTTGGTCGCCATGAGTATCAAGTTGTTTCAATAACATTTTTCTTAACATGTCTTGTTGCCACTCTAATTGTGCAATTCTTAATTTTACTTCCTTTTCGGTCAAACCCTCGTATTCCGAATAATCAAACCACATGATTTACCACCCGTGTCTGAAATGGGAAGTATGATAGACATGAAACCCTATAAAACCT
>MDSV01069771.1_pt1 | contig 11916 bp, 8 predicted proteins | sample 810851 | NCBI WGS metagenome assembly MDSV01 (sample SAMN05326640, study PRJNA326480) | marine metagenome | isolation source: seawater | place: Atlantic Ocean: North East | collected 2012 | reverse complement strand
TTTATAACTTTTGTCACTTGTTATTATTACTGCTATGCACTTTTTTTTTATTGATCTTAAGGACTCTAAAATATTTAATGTCCCAATTGTATTTGTTTCTAAGGTGTAAACAGGATCAGAATAAGATTTTTTTACTAAAGATTGAGCTGCCAAATGAAATACGAAATCTGGTTGATGTTTATTAATAATATTTTTTAATAATTTCAAATTTCTAATATCTACTTCATAATGCTTAATTTTATTTTTTAATTTTATAGCGTTGAAGTGTGATGGTTCTGAAGGAATATCCACGGATAATCCAATAACTTTTGCACCTAAAATTTTCAACCATAGAGAAAGCCAAGATCCTTTGAAACCAGTATGCCCTGTTACAATAATTGTTTTTTTTTTAAATGTATTTCCGTAAAAATTTTTATACATTTTAATTTACAAGTTTTAAAATTTTAGTTTTGCTAATTGGTTCAAAATAATTTTTTCTTATTATTTTTGCCATTTTCATTCTATATTTAGATTGCACAGATCTATTTTTAATAAAATAATTAATCGTTTCACAAATCTCATTTTCATTTGAGCAATTTTTCCAAAATGTTTTTGGAATTTCACTTGGTATTGCATGATAATCCATTCCAATTTGTCTTTTAATATTTATTACTGAAATGCCTAAAGATAAAGCCTCTAAACATGCAATGGAAGATGTACTAATCAAAATATCAGTTTTTTCAAAGTTTTTATGAATTCCTCCACTTGAAATATTATATCGGATTTTATTTTTTTTGTTTAAAAATTTATTTAAAGCTTGTTTTGTCATTGTTGGATGCGTCTTAATATTAATTTTAATCCTTTTATTTTTATATAGAGATAATGGAATTGAATTTAATATTCTACTTATGTCTTGTTCAATAACTGGCAAAGCAACCAAAATGTTAACTTTATTTTTATTATTTTTTTTTTTTAAATTCCATAAATATGAAAATCTAAATGCAGGAGCTGTAATAACTTTTAATTTATTCTCATAAATACCAATTTTTTTTTTAATTTTGTTACCTATAACAGCAATAGTATTTGGAATACATTTTAATTCATATTCAATTTTTAGAGGCAATAATTGTAGTTCAAACTGCCTTGGATAGTACCCAAGATATCCTATCAATTTAGTTTTTGGATAAAAAGTTTGAATACCTTTGCTCAGACCTTTGTCGATAGCTTGATTTTCCCACCAATCTATAACACAATTTATATTTACTTTTTTTTCTTTTAACCTTCTAACAAATTTATAATTTAAAATTCCTTCGATTGTCATTTCATCACCTGTTCCATTTATAATATCAAAATTAAATAATTCAGAAAAATCTATATTTTTATAATTTATTTTCTCAAATTTTGAAAATTTTGAAAAAAAAATTTCAGTTACAGAAGAAAATACATCGTAATATTTTAAAAAATCTTCTTTTAAAATCAATTTTAGTTTGGAGTTTCTTAATTTTTTATAAACTTTATAATAATTTTTAATCGATGTATAGGCCACAACTGGACTATAAAAAACTTTCTCTTTTTTATAATTATTTATATTTTGTAATAAACCGCTAAAATAACGATCTTTATTATAAAAACCTGGGAGAACAAAAGTATCTATCAATATTATTTTTTCATAAATATTTTTTTTTTTATTAATATTTGTAATTTTGCAGGTATATAATTGATAAATTTTTTTAAAAAAAATTTTTGTTAAGTTATAAGTCATTTTAATAAAACTGAAAGATATTAACCTATAATTTAAACTCTTATCTATCTGAATCTCTATTTTTTTATTTTTTAAAAAAGGTTTTAATATTTTGGCTAAAGCCGGGGAGTCGAATATAATTTTTTTTAATTTTGGATAATTTGAAATATTTTGCCTAACAAATATTGCTATACAAAAATTATAATACATTTTAGATAAAAATGGATTTCTACTTATTGGATTACTTAATAATAAAGTTAAATTATTTTTTTTTTGTTTTATAGCTTTAGTAATTAAAATATTGAAATCTTTTTGATATTTAACAAATATACTATCTAATATTTTGTTAGTTTTTTTATCTTTTTGACTATGGTAGGATAAATCGATTGATATCATATTTCAAAAAAAATAAATAACTCTATTAATTTTTGTATCTAAAACTTTTTAGTAGATTTTCAGAAAACTTGAGTGATTTTTCGCTCCTAACTTCTAAACTTGAGAGTGGGTGAACTGATTCAAATAGACCTATTTTTTTACCAATCAACTTACCTTTTCTTAATATCTCGGGATAGGTTATGCAGCCCAAACCCTGCAAACCAATCAAAGTTTTATTTTTAAATTTTCTAGGAACATCTCCTTCATCTAATCTATGAAAATATTTTTTCCTTTTTTCTTTCCAAATCCAAGAGAACTCTGACTTTGAGGCTACCACTGAGTCATGCCCGTCATTTAGTAATCTAATTATCATTCCATCAATTAATTCTTTTGTTCGAAATGGAAAGGTTTCTTCAACATGAACAAATAAATCAGGAAAAATTCCTGATTTTTCAAGCATTTTAAGATTATACTGCTGAACATTTTTAAGGCTAGTTTTTGGATTTGATAATCTTTTTGGTCTTAAAAATGGACATTTTGCACCTAAACTTTTTGCTATACTTGCGGTTTTGTTATTATCTGTTGATACAAATATGTCTTTTACATATTTAGATTTTTTTAAATTTTCTATTGTATACTTTAACAAATAATCTTTTTTTAATTTTTTACATAAACCTTTAATAGGAATTACTGCGCATATGTTGAGATTCTTCGGATTTATCTTTCTTTTTCCAATAAATTTTTTATTACTTTTTTCAATAATATTTACTACATTTCTAAGTCTCTCCTTATTACCATCCTGATGAATGCCATGATAATGATAAACTGCTGCTTTTGGTGAGTAAAAAATTTGGAAACCACGCTTAATTATTTTTTGTGCCCATAATCTATCTTCGATATTTGTAGTTTTATTATCAAATGGATATTTAATTAGTAATCTTTTTTTAATTATTGAATTTGCGTTATGAAAAAAACTGTCTTTTTTTTGGATTTTTTCATCTAAACCAAAAGTTATTAATAAATCTCTTTTGTCTGATAAAGATGAAAAAGACATTGGCTCTTGTTTTCCATAGGCAGCAGCAAATTTTTTATTTTTTTTTATTGACTTTAACAAGTTAACTAACCAAAATTTATTTTTAGGAATACAATGAGCAGAAAGACAAACGCAGAATTTTCCTACTGAATTTTTAATACCTAAATTCAATGCTTTACCTGGTAGAAAATTTTTAATGTTTATAATTTTATCAATTTTATACTGTTTTGCTTTTTGTAAAGTATTATCTGAACTATTATTATCAACTAATATAATTTCAAAATTTTTAAATGTTTGTTTGTAAATAGATCTTAAACAATTACCTATCCATCTTTCTTCATTTTTAGTTCTTATAATAATTGATATTAAAGGTTTGTTCATTTGATAAGATTTAATTGTATTGAATACTTTTCAGACAATTTTTTAAAATCATTTATGACTTTATTATCTAACGGAATTCCATTTTTCATTCTTAATTTCGAAAATAGTATTTCTGGATCATTTGGTAATAAAACTTTTTTATTTTTTTTTGCAGGTTCCTTTCTAACTTGTTTGGAAAAATTAAACATTCTTTCTAAAAAAAATTTAGTACTTAAAACACCATCTGCTTTCATAACTATGTAGAATTGACCTAATTTTCTTTTTTGTTTTATTGATGTTTTATACATTGACTTTATTGATCTACCAAAATCCATTCCAGTAAAAATACCGCATAAAACTTCTATCATAGAAGCTAAACCATAACCTTTGTAATCTCCTATAGGTATTAATGTTTTTGCTTTTGATGTTAAAATTGTTGAATTTCCATATTGATCAGCTGCTAATTCATTATTTAAATTTAGCTTATTATCTTTAAAACTTAAAAGTTTATTCCATGAAATTTTACTTGTTGCCATATCTAAACAAAAAGGTTCTTCATTTTTTCTTGGGGCTGCAAAACAAATTGGATTAGTTCCAAAATAAGCTCTTTTACCGTTTGAAGAAAGCAATAATGAGTCCGCATGCGTAAAACCCCAACATATATAATTTTTTTTTGCCGCCTCTAATACAATGCTAGCTAATGCACCTGGATGACTAGAATTTTTTACAGCTACTATTCCAACTCCATACTTATTTGACATTTTCATACAATGCTTAATTGCCTTTAAACCTGCAGCGTGACCAAAAGCATTATTTGCATCTAATATTCCTAGCGCTGGATATTTTTTCTTAAATTTAAAATTAGGTTTAGGATTTTTTCTTCCATTTATCGCTGAACTTACATAGTGATCTAGTAATCTTATGCCGTGCGAATCAACCCCTCTTAAAGAAGCTTCACATAAACCTTTTGTGACACAATCGTTGGAAAACTTATCTAATCCCACTTTATTAAAAATAGCTGATACAAATTTTAATAATTCAGAATATTTTATAATTTTTTTTTTAATCATATAAAATTCTTTTTATTTAAAATATTTAAATTTAAAATTTTTTTTTTTTCTTAAGTTTATTATCTGGTTAATAAGTTTTACATCTTCTATTGTTTTAACAATAATTGATGATGACTTAGATACTGGATAAAAGCCAATTTTTTTATGCATTAAAGCATGTCCGTATAACTTCATGGATTTATTGAACGAATTACTATTCCACATCATAATCGAATAAACCATTTCGCTTATTGGCTTTAGGTTTTGTGTTAGTTCAAACTTTCCTTTTAAAGTAAAATTTATTGGTTTTTTATCAAAAATTGTATGAACTTTTTTATTTAATACGGTAATTAAACTATTTAATTTTTTTGTAATAAAAAATTTAATTACTTTTCTAATTTCGCTCGAAGTTTGAAGGGGAGCTATTGGATTGACCCATACACAAATATCAGAATTGAATTTATTAATAAAATCATAAACAACATCATCTGATCTTGTTTTGCTACTTCCTAATTTTTTAGGACGTAAATAAAATTGTATTTTATTTTTATCTGCAATTTTCTTAAAGATTTTATGATCTGCATTTAATACAATTTTATAAAAAATGTTACTTTTTTTTGCTTCATCAATTACATAATTAATTAGTGGTTTATTATTAATTAAAATCAGATTTTTTTTTTTCAATCTTTTACTGCCAATTCTAGCAGGTATCATTGCTATAATTTTTTTTTTCATTTTAAAATTTAATTGGTAACCAAATACCTCTTTTTTTAAGACTTATATTTGCTGCTTCAATTACTGCGGTAGAAATTAGTCCTTCGAAAAGATTTGGTCTAACTGCTTCTAATTCTTCTAATTTTTGTCTATTTTTTTTTATCAAAACCAAGTCATTTAAAAAAAATTTAATACTATCAATTCCATAACCCTGCCAACTACATTTACCATTATCAAATCCATAGATTTTACAAAAATCTGGGTTAGGTTCAATTAAATTACTATTATCTGTTGATATTTTAATTCCTCTTTTTTTTTGGTCAAGCTCAACTCTACCTTTAGTGCAAATAAATTTTAATTTTTGATCGGACATTGCTGATGAATTGTTTGGATCTATCCAATTAAGTAAAATAGTTTGATTAAATTTTTTTTTAAAATTATCTCTCCATTCAATATTTAATTGGATTGAATCGTAAGCGTTAATTTTTTTTTTTATTAAAAAATTTTTTTGCCCTACTGCTGAAACTTTTGAAGGCATCCCTCCTGTAATAAATCTAATTAAATCAATATAATGAACTCCTAAATATTGAATAAGATTTGTTGTCTCAATCCATCTTTTAAAAATTTTCGTAGGGATAATTTTTTTTTGACTATATTCAGTAAATGTATACAAAACATCACCTAGTTTTTTCTCATTATAATAGTCTTTTAAAATTATATTTTGCCTATCGAATCTTTTATGAAATTCTACAATACAATAAAGGTTATTTTTTTTTGAAATTTTTAATAATTCTTTAACATGACTTGTCTTAGTTGCAACAGGTTTTACTATCATAGTATGCAAATTATTTTTTAAACAAGCCTTACCAATTTGATAATGCAAAGTATCGGGAACAACTACAAAAGAGCAATCAATAATGTACTCTTTTTTAATTTTTTTTATAGTCTCATCAAATTTATTGGACTTTATAATTTTATAAATAAAATTTAAACTTACACCTGATTTTTTTTTAATAGCTTCAATTTTTTTTTTTGTTTCATTCAAATTTTTTTTTGTTCGACCGCATATAATTACCTTATTAAGAATATTATTGGTTCTTTGAAATTCAATAATACCAGGAACTATTGTGCCATATTCATTTGTTCCTCTACCGGCTACATACATTCCATTTCCAAAAATTAAAATATTCATATAGTTAAACTTTTTAATAACCAGTCTTCTAAATCAATACTTGAGTCAACTGGAAATTTATAATTACTAAATTCTTTATCATCTATCGAGAAATTATTTCTCTCTAAATCAAGTTTGTTAAAGTATAATTTGAGTTTTTTATGATCATCTATATAAACTAAAGGCTTGGTAATTTCAGAATTATCCTCAAATTTATTTGTTGGAATATGACAATATCTGCCATTTCCCCCATAAAGTAATACAGGTACATTATTCATCAAAGCTTCTTCAATAGTGGTAGATGAATAACTAACTAATAAATCTGCTTTTTTTAGCATATCTTCAAATGTTTTATCATTTTCTATGATCACATTTTTAGGTATTGGGGATAAAAGCGAAATCAAAGATTCTTTTGTCATCTCATAAGGAAGGTGTCTTATTTTTATAATTAACTTAATATTATTATAATTAGAAATAACTGTTGTTAGTTCTCTTATTGTTTTTAGATATTCATCCGATGTTTCATAAATATAAAATTTTGTATGTCTATATTTAAATGTTGATGCGTGTAAAACGACAAATTCTTTCTCTTTTTCCTTTTTTTTAATTCTAGCTCCCCATGAAAATGGGTTAATTTTTATAATTTCATTTTTGATATTTTTTTTGCTTTTTAATAAATTTTCAGCAAAAGGACTTTGTAAAGCTAAATATTTATGCTCACCTATTAACATATTTTTCGCTAATATCTCATTTTCAATTTTTGAAAACTTATCTGAGTGTAAAACATGAGATCCATGACTTACCAAAACTGATGGAATTTTATATTTTTTTGCATAAAAAACTGCTGCAGCATTTTCATCCAAATTAACATTTGAAATTAACAACTTAGGAGTAATTATTTTAAAAATTTCATCAAAAGTTTCTGATATATAAAATAGTTTTTGTATTTCATTTAAAATATCAAATTTTATCTTTTTGAAAAGAGGTTCAAAAAAAAATACTTTTTTAAAATTAAATAAATTTTTATCTGAAATTTCGAAAAATTTTACTATAAATTTATAAAAGTTTTCGTAATGCTCATTTTTTCTTTTTGACTTAAAAACATAAGAAATCGGTAAATAAAAATCATATTCATTATTTTTTATTATTTTTTTATTAAAATTGAAAAAAATATTTAAGTTTTTTTTTATTAAGTTAAAAGATAAAGGTGCTGCATAACATATAGTTTTATAATCAGGATTTTTACTTAAAGCATTACAAATTTTATTCATATTTGATCGATCGTTTGGGACCATAACTAATTTTTTACTAGAAAATTTTTTTAAATTTTTAAATATTAAAAATCTAATTAATGATCTTGCTAATTTTTTTACATAATTTTTTAATTTAAAAATATTATTTCTTTTTATTAAAGGTCGATTAATTTTAAATTCATTAAATATAATTGAGTGAGCAATACAATAATTCTTTAATAGATATCCAAGATATAACTGATCATCTTCAATCCATGGAGATTGCTTCCTTTTTTCATCATATGAAAAAACTACGACCTCCTTGATTTCTAGCTTTCTTATAAATGTATCTATGAGTTCTAAATTCCAAATCAAATGCTTCCAAACAAATCTTGAATAATAAAACCAAGTCTCAAAAAAATATTCAGGTATATCGAATTTTTTAATTTTGTTCATATATCTTTTAACTTCAATATCAATTTCTTCGCATTTATTCATATAGCTTTTGTTAAAACTTCTATCAGTTACATCTGCAGAAGAAAAATATTCAATATTTTTTACTTTAAAAAAATTTTGAATATTTGGATTTAAAGTAACAATTAAATATTGATTTTTTTTATATATTTTGTTGTAAAAATAATTAGCTTCTTCCACTGTTTCTATAAAAATTAATTTTTTCATTAATTCAAATTTATTATGCGGTAATATAATTATTAGATTGCACCTCAGAAAAAATATATTTTAAATACTTTCAATAACTTTTTCAATATTGTCGGGAAGTTTATCTTTGCCATATTTATCAATAAAAAACTTGTTAGCGTTATTAATTGAATCGGTAAAGCTTTTACTATTTTTTAAATTTTCTATTAGTATAAAAATATATTCTTCTATCCTATTTCCGCCACCATAATCGCAAAAAGGGTCAATATCATTTTTAATATAACTCCAATTACCAAATTTTGAATTATATATATTTTTTTTTAATTTAGATATCATTTCATCAAAATTCGAAAATATTAAATTTTTTTCAAAATATTCTCTAATTGCTGGATCAGTGTTTTTTAAATCCGCATAATCAAAAATAACACCTCTTTTGCCAAAACTTATTATTTCAAAAAATGCAGAAGAAAGATCAAGTTGTGCAGCTATTACAAAATCTATAATGTCTTGATAATTAGAAGATAGACTTCCTTTACTGGTATCTAAATAACATTTTCCATTTTCTATACATTTTTTTAAATTATCTTGAATACCCTTTAATTTTTTAAAACTATTTTTTTTTTTTGTTTTAATCACTAAAGATAAGTTTTTATCATTTAAAACGACCTGAAAGATTTCATTATAAAATTTTTCCATAACTTTAGTATTTATAAATTGGTCTTCATAAGATTGATTTAATCCATGATTAGTATCCAGCAAAAGAATAGTAAATTTTGAGCCTTTCGACAGAAATTTTTTTTTAACTAATTCTATTTGTTTAAAATAATTCTTATAATCATTTTTTAAATTATAGTAATGATAGGGAAATCCTGAAATTACATAATTATCAATCGTATTATGAGTTTGTAGCATATTTTGATATGAATTTTTTCCCCAAACAAAAAATATATTATTTGGATAATAGTTAAAGAATATCCCTTTGCTTTTTGTGGATAAAGATCTGCATCTTCCTATGGTGCCACCACCCAATAAATTTATTGCAATTTGTTGCGAAATTAATTCTACTGATTTTTCATTATTATTAAAAAAAATTTTAATATTATTTTCTTTAAAAAATATGTACCAATATTTAACTTTTTGAATAAAAAGATAAGTAATATCGTTAAAATATTTTTCTATTTGGTCGTTAGTTTCATTGAAAGTTTTTCGTTCAAGCTCTCTAAAAATTTCGGGTTGATTAAAAAAAAATTTTGATGGACATTTTATTAATTCAAAACCTAAATCTTTTATTTTTTTTTTTGTAATAGATTCACTTTCTTTAAAATTTAAACTTGCAGAATTTCTAAAAATTATTTTTACATTTTCAGGTTTAATTTTATTTCCAATAACAAAATTTAAATCAGATCTATGTTTTAAAATATGTCCTTCATTATATAAAACACCAATATTAACAGAATTAATAATTTTTTTTTTTTTTTTATTTATTATTAGATTAAATAAATTTAAAATTTTGTATAATTTTTTTTTTATTTTAAAAAAAAATTTATTTTTATAAAAGTTTTTATCTTTTACTATTTTATTATTAGAAATATTGATACTACTTTCTTTAAAAAAAAACTTTAGAAGTTCCCGTGGTATAAAATTATTTATATTTAATTTTTGTAAATTATTTTTTTTTAATATTTTTTTATCATATTTGTTAATAGTATATTGATTTGAGATTTCAGAGAAAATTTCAAAAAAATACTTTTCAAAATAAAACTGAACATATTTTTCAGGAAAAGTTTTTATTAATTCATAATAAATAGATTTTTTTTTAAAAATTTTAATAAAATTTTTAGTTAAATTAAAATTTAATTCACTTGCTTCATAATGAAGGATTCTTCCTTTTTTATCTCTTTTGTCTAAAAATTTTGGTTTCACAGCACTAATTTAAGATTTAAAATTTAAATTTGCTTTTTTCACATCTTCTAAACTATCAATATCCACTGAGCTTTTTTCATCCATCTCAAAAAAAAGTGTGTTTTTTGCATAAAAATTATTTTTATATGATTCAATCTTTGCAAAAAAAATAGCACCATTAGGATGATAATAAATTGGATTATGCTGTCTCATATTATTTTTTTTTTGTTTGAATAAAAAACTTACATATTTTCCATTTTTTTTTAGTAGCCAGTTTGTTTTTATTGGTGATTTTACAACAGAAACTAAGGTATCTTTATTGTTAGTTGAATTTTTGAAATAAAATTTAATTGCTTCATCAATATGTTTATGGGTTCTTAAGGGAGAACTAGCTTGTAAAAGCAAAATATATTTAAATTGATAATTTAAATTTTCTTTTAACCACTTTAATGAATGATTTATAACGCCATGAACTTCGGATTTATCTCCTGATAATCTATTAGGTCTAACAAATGGACAAAAAATTTTATTTTTTTTTGCTAATTTTATTATTTTATATGAATCTGTTGATAGTATAGCAAAATCAATTAACTTAGACTTTTTTACTGCATCAAATGTCCATTCAATACATGGTTTTGAATTAATTTTTATAATATTTTTATTAATAAGTCCTTTGGAGTTTTTTCTTGCTACTATTAGACCTAATATTTTTTTTTTCATAATATAAATTAAATTTAATGATAATTGTTAAAGTTTATAGATCTGTTTTCTATAATCTTCTAATTGTCCTACATCAATCCAAGAATCTTCATCTATAGGAAATACTCCAACTTTTAATTTTTTACTTCTAACCTTTTTAATTAGTTCTGTAATATCAAAATATTTATTTTTTGGAATTAGTTTAATAACACTTGGATCTATAATATATAAACCAGTATTAACAAATAAGTTATGTCTTGGTTTTTCATCAATTCCGAGCAATTGACCTTTTGAATTAAGTTCACAAATTCCGTATGGTATAATATGTTCTTGTGCTGAAGCTACAATAGTTATTTTAAACTTATTTTTTATATGAAATTTATATATCTCTGAATAATCTGTATTTATTATAGTGTCACAATTTGAAATAAAAATAGGTTTCTTAAATTTATTTTCTACTAATTTTAATGACCCAGCAGTCCCTAAAGGTTTTTTTTCTTTAACAAAGTTAACAAAATACTTTGGTTTAAGTTCTTTAAAATACGACTTTAATATAAGAGATTTATAATTTATCGAAAGATAAAAATCTTTAACTCCAACTGAGGTAAATTTTTCTATAATATGTTCTATTACAGTTTTCTTATTTAAAGGTAATAGAGGTTTTGGCAAAACATCTGTAAAAGGAGCTAGTCTAGTTCCCTTTCCACCTGCCATTATAAAAACAATACTTTTTTTTAATATTGATTGATTTTCTTTTTTATTATTCACTTTAGATCTAAATTTAATAAAATCTAAAATTTTCATTTTATTGTCTACAATCGGAATTATATCGATATTTTTATTATACATTAAATTCTTAACTTCTTTTAAATTGTAATTTCCCCTAACGAAAAATGTTGGCTTCTTATTGTAGACATTCTCAACTTTAGACTTAAAATCTGCACCAGATAAGAATCTTCTTCTTAAGTCTCCATCGGTTAAAGTTCCAAGCAATTTATTAC
>MDSV01043435.1_pt1 | contig 11917 bp, 6 predicted proteins | sample 810851 | NCBI WGS metagenome assembly MDSV01 (sample SAMN05326640, study PRJNA326480) | marine metagenome | isolation source: seawater | place: Atlantic Ocean: North East | collected 2012 | reverse complement strand
TGTGCCGCTTAGCCCTAGTAGCGATGAAGTAGGAGCACGCCGGACGACGGCGTCGCAGCCCTCATCAACCAAACGCACCGTGGCGTTTCCGTTGCGCACGTTGAGAACACTCGACAGACGACGACGAAATAATTCTTCGCCTGCGCCCTCTCGGATTGTCCATCGCCCTCGCCAGACCTCCGCGCGTCCCGCCCGTGACGAGCTCGCGGTCCGATGCGGGACATCCGCAGCCGCGAGAGCGGCGCGTCCAGCAGCCAGACCGGCATTTCCCTGCTGGACGTGGAGGGGGGAAACTCCCCCGGGTACAGCGCGAAGAACTACGCGGGGAACAAGACGCAGAACCCCATGGCGAGCATGTCCGGCGCGGCGCTCCTGGGCACGCTCGGTTTAGGCCCCTGCTCGACGTCCGGCGCGGGCGGGCAGCAGGCGTTCAACGCGCACGTCGAGCGCCTCGCGCTCCTGCTCAAGCGGCACCTCGCCGGGTCGAACACGTCCAACGCGGCGAGGGCGGCGGTTGCGGTTTTCGGCGCGACGCTCCTCGTCAGCCTCCGCGTGTCCTTCGCGGTGACGTTCGTGCTGCTCGCGTGCGCCGGCTCGTTCGCGTTCGCCGCGTTCCTCGCGACGTGGGTGCTGGACAAGGACGAGGGCTCGCCGGAGATGCGCGACATCTCGGACGCGATCCGCCAGGGCGCGGATGGGTTCTTCCGAGTGCAGTACGGGCTCATCGGGAAGCTCGCCGGCGCGGCGGCGGGCGCCATCTTCCTCGTCTACTCCTTCCGAAGGCTCACCGACGCGCAGGTCAGCGCGGGGGTCACGCGCGGCTCGTTCGCTCTGCTCACCACCGTCGCCTTCGCGCTCGGCGCGGGATGCTCCGCGCTCTCCGGGTACGTGGGCATGTGGGTGAGCGTGCGCGCGAACGTGCGCGTCGCCGGCGCTGCGCGGCGCTCATCGCGCGAGGCGCTGCTCGTCGCGCTCCGAGCGGGGGGCTTCGCCGCCATCCTCGTCGTCGCCTCTGCCACCGCCGGCGTCGCGTCCCTCTACGCCCTCTTCGCGTGGCTCTACGGGGTCTCTTCCGCGGAAGGCGGAACGAACGCCGCCGCCTCCGCGTCCATCCATGACATCCCCCTGATGCTGGTCGGGTACGGGTTCGGCGCTTCGTTCGTGGCTCTGTTCGCGCAGCTTGGCGGCGGCATCTACACGAAAGCCGCCGACGTGGGCGCCGACCTCGTCGGTAAGGTGGAGGCGGGCATCCCCGAGGACGACCCGCGGAACCCCGCGGTGATCGCGGACCTCGTCGGGGACAACGTCGGGGACTGCTCGGCGCGAGGCGCGGACCTCTTCGAGAGCATCGCGGCGGAGGTTATCTCCGCCATGATCCTCGGCGGCTCCATGGCGCGCAGAGCCGGCGCGCCGGCGAGCGTCGCCTCGGGCTTCGTCGCGTTTCCGCTCGTCGTACACGCGCTGGATTGCGTCGTCACCGCGCTCGGTATTTTGTCGGTGTCCGCGTCGCCGCCGGCGTCTTCCGCCGCGAACGAAGACCCGTACGAAACGTTGAAGGGAGGGTACCACGTGGCGCTCGGCTTGTCGATGGGCAGCTTTCTGGTCGCCGCGCGGTTCATGTTGGCGTCGGCGACGGCGCCCGGCGCGTGGTTCTGTTTCTTCCAGTGTGGCGCCATCGGGGCGGTGGCGGCGTACGCATTCGTATTCATCGCGCAGTACTACACGGACTACAAGTACCCGCCCGTCCGCGTGATCGCCGCGGCGTCGACCACCGGCCACGGCACGAACATCATCGCGGGCGTCGCCGTGGGCATGGAGAGCGTCGCCGCGCCCGTGCTCGTCATCTCGGTCGCCGTCGTCGCCGCGTACTGGCGCGGGCAAACCGCGGGTTTGGTCGACAAAGACACCGGCGAGCCCATCGGGGGCTTGTTCGGCACGGCGGTGGCGACGATGGGCATGCTGAGCACGGCGGCGTACGTGCTGACGATGGACGTCTTCGGCCCCATCGCGGACAACGCGGGTGGGATCGTGGAGATGTCCGACCAGCCCGATTCCGTGCGCGACGTCACGGACGCGCTCGACGCCGTCGGGAACACGACGAAAGCCACCACGAAAGGGTACGCCATCGGGAGCGCGGCGCTCGCGTCGTTCCTGCTGTTCAGCGCGTTCATGGACGAGGTGGAGGCGTTCACGGGGAAGCCGTTCGACTCGGTGGACATCGCCGTGCCCGAGGTGTTCGTCGGGGGTCTGCTCGGCTCGATGCTGGTCTACCTGTTCACGTCCTTCGCCTGCGCGGCGGTGGGGCGATCCGCGCAGGAAGTGGTCGTCGAGGTGCGGCGGCAGTTCGCCGAGAAGCCGGGCATCATGACGCGCGAGTGCAAGCCCGACTACTCACGGTGCGTCGCCATCGTCGCCGAGAGCGCGCTGCGCGAGATGATCAAGCCCGGGCTGCTGGCGGTGGGCGGTCCGGTGGTGATCGGCGTGGCGTTCAGGGTGGTCGGCCGCGCCACCGGCCAGGAGCTACTCGGCGCGAAAGCCGTGGCGGGCATGCTCATGTTCGCCACCGTCGCCGGAATATTGATGGCGCTGTTCCTGAATACCGCGGGCGGGGCGTGGGATAACGCCAAGAAGTTCGTGGAGACGGGCGCGCACGGGGGCAAAAACTCGGACGCGCACAAGGCGGCGGTCACCGGGGACACCGTCGGGGACCCGTTCAAGGACACCGCGGGACCGTCCATCCACGTGCTCATCAAGATGCTCGCCACGATCACGCTCGTCATGGCGCCCGTGTTTCTGGATTGACGCGTCGCGCGGCGGCGCGACGAGGAAAGTCCGCGACGAGAGTGTGTTTTATTTCGAAGAATTCGCCTCCCCGAGAAGCGCTTCGCGCGATCTTCTGTTCTTCGCGCCCGGCCGCGGTCTATCGACATCCGGCGTGCTGATACGCGAGCGCGACCGCGGCGTCGTCCAAGGACGGCTTACCCGCGCTCGGTTGTTCCTGGAAATCGGAGGAGGTCTCCAACGCGTCGTCGGCGAAATGTTGCGACATCGACGTCATCGACACCGTCGGAGAATACACCAGGATGACGGCGCCGCGAACCTTCGCCGGTAACTCTTGCTGCACCTTCTGCAACTCCCACGGCGGGAGCCTCGCGATCGCCACCTGGGCGTGATTGTTCACGCGGCAATGCTCGGACGCGGCGTCGACGTAGATCACCATTCGGTGACGCGACGAATACAACTTGTGGTACGTGGCGTGCACCCGCGCGATGCGGAACCTGGCCGTTCCCGCGTGTTTCGCGGACGTCCCGAACGCGTTCCGAGCGGCTCGGGAGATCGTGGAGGGGCGCGCCCGCGAGGAGTACCGGCGCGGCGACCGATTCCTCATCCCGCCGACGCCGGTTCCCATCAGATACGGGCACCCCGCGAGAGATAACGCATTCACCTTGGAAGAGGTGGTTCTGCTGGACAAGCTCGGCAGGCGCTGGCGCGAGAGCGGAGACCAACCCGGTCTGGCGCCTCTCGTCCTCATTCCCATCGCGGACCCGAACGCGGTCGAAATCGTCGACCACGACGCGGGCGGCGACGAGGTGATAGACTTGACGTGAAAAGCGCGCGTGTTGTTATTTTTAGGGACATCGAACGACGTTCACCGGTGACGACGTCCGCTCGACGCGATCTTGAAAAATGCACCACTTGGCGCGATATTTTTTCTTCGTAATCGAGAGACGGGGCGCGCCGCTCATTGTGTCGCGCGCACCGCACGAACACCCCATTCTCAAACCCACCCCGTCCTTCGAGGTACGCATCCGCCCGACGCGACGCCGCGTCGCGCGTCGCCCCACGTCCCACGCCGCGTGCGTACCTCTGTGTCAGCCCGAATGCTGGAATCTTCGTGTCGTCAACTTGCCTCGCGTCAACTTCCGTCGACGTCACGGATTCCCCTCGCGGACGCGTCGGACGCGCGCGCGACCGCGGCGGAGACGGCGCGCGCGGACGCGCGGACGCGCCCCGCGCTCCCGCGCATGCTCCTCGGACCCGCGGCTGACCTTCGCCCTGTCCTTTCCCCGCGCGCGACTCCCGCATCCGTCCGCTCGTCTCCGCGCGTCGCGCTCGAACGCGTCGTTCGACGCCGCACCCGAACGCTCCTTCTCTCACCGCAACAGAGTCATGTCTTGCCAGTGCTGGACCTGCGTCCCCCAGGGCACCGTCCAGGTGATCCAGGCGTGGGGCAAATTCCTGAGGTTCGCCGAGCCCGGGTGCCACTGCCTCGTTCCGTGCTTCGGGCACGAGATTGCCGGCGCGCTGTCGACGCGCATCCAGTCGCTGGACGTCGCCGTGGAGACCAAGACCAAGGACAACGTGTTCGTCACGATCATCGTCTCGACGCAGTACATGGTGCTGAAGGACCCGAGCCGCATGTACGACGCGTTTTATAAGTTGACGGACCAGCGCGAACAGATTCGGTCGTACATCTTCGACGTCGTGCGGTCGACGGTGCCTCGCATCATCTTGGACGACGTGTTCACCACCAAGGAAGAGATCGCGCTGGAGGTGAAGTCCATGCTGGAGAAGGCGATGACCGAGTTCGGGTACGCCATCATCCAGACGCTCGTCACGGACATCGCGCCCGACCAGAAGGTGAAGATCGCGATGAACGAGATCAACGCCGCGCAGCGGCTGCGCGTCGCCGCGCAGGACAAAGCCGAGGCGGAGAAGATCATGGTGGTGAAAGCCGCCGAGGCGGACGCGGAGGCGAAGTTCCTGGCGGGCACCGGCATCGCTCGGCAGAGGCAGGCCATCATCAACGGCCTGCGCGAGTCCGTGATGCACTTCCAGCAGGACATCGGCGACGTCAACTCGAAGGACGTCATGGAGATGATGATGATGACGCAGTACTTCGACACAATGAAGGATATGGGCACGCACGGGAACAACTCCACCATCTTTGTGCCCTCGGGGCCGGGCGCCGTCGCCGACGCCGCCTCCTCCATCCGCATGGGCATCATGCAGGGGAACGCCGCGAGCGGCCGCTGAGCACGGCGCGCGCGCGCGTGAAGCGAACGGCACGCGAAGCCGAGACATGGACGCCTGCGGGACGTCCGCGAAGACGAACGCGCGAGACGCGTTGTACATAGCGGTAGCTACACGAGAGAGACGCAAGTAAAAGGTGTACACGAGAACTCTGATGTCGCTGTGCCCTGTGCGCTGTGAAACGCTTTTTTTCGTCGTCCGACGCGGGAAAAGACACGAGGTTTCGTTCGATCGGCACGTTCATTCGCGAGCCGCGCCTCCTCCGCCCCTTCGGCGCGTCATGGCCGCCCGCATGGCGAAGGGGATGGACCCCCTCGGGGACCTTCCCAGCGGCAGCGACAGCGACGCCGACTCCGACGACGCGGCGCCGTTCGGCGCGGCGGAGAAGACCGCGCCCGCGAAACCTTCCGAGGCGAAGATCGACTACGAGGATCTCCGCAAGCACGGGATGAAGACCGCCCCGACGCTGGAGGGGATAAAGGGCGACGGCGGCGGCGAGGGCACCTGGGGCTGGTCGCGAGGCTCGCGAGACGCCGGTCGCGATGCGATGACGGGAGCGGAGCTTCACGAGGCGACGAACGCGGGCTTGGAGCGGGCGTGCGCGAGGTCCATCGAGGCGGTCGAGGCGAAACGCAAGGCGCGCGCCGCGGACCGGGAGCGACGCGAGGCGGAGGTGGCGACGCGGCGCCGGCGCGAGCGGGAAACGCGCCAGGCGCTACGCGCGGACGATTAAGCCTCGCGCGCGCGAGGAGACGAGAAGCAGAAGAAACGCGCGGCGGATCCGGAACGGCCCGCACGGGACTGGGTCCAGGAGGAGAAACGAGCGCTGCGGGAAGGCACGGGCGGCGCGTTCGGCTTCGAATGATCGAGAGACTACGAGTACTCGCGTCGCGCATTCGCGTTTCGTTCACGCGACGTCGGATGGGATAGTCGTATACCTTTAGTAGCTACATAGTAAACGTCGAATTCACTCGTCCGCCTCCGGCCTAGCGAAACTCGTGGCCGGGGTCGGTCGCGGCGCGTTCGGGAAACGCAGACTCTTCTGCCGCACCGCGCCCAACAGCGCGCCCGCCCCCGACGCCGCGCCCGCGCTCGTCTCGACGCCTCTCGCCCCCGCGCCGGACGCGGACGCGGGCGCGGACTTGGCGCCGCTTTTCTTTTTCTTTTTCGCGCCGGGTCCGAGCTCGGCGGCGGCGCCGGAAAACAGCGAGTCTCCTTTCTTGAGCGACTCGCGCTGCCGCGTCGCCGCGAACTTATCGCGCACCTCCGGGTTGCGCACGCAGTCCGCCAAAAACGCCTCCGCGAGCGCGCACAGCGCCGCGCGCCGCGCGCGGCCCGACTTGCGCGAAACCTTCGGGGGCTCGAACCGGGGACGATCGGGGACGGAGACGGACGGTTGATCCGCCTTCGGTTGAACGCCTTCTCGGTCTTTCGCGTCGCGCAGCGCCGAGCCGAGGTCGCGCACGCCCAGGCGGGACTTCGACGGTTCGCCGGAGCGCGGCGAGTGCTTTCGCGTCCCGTCGACGGCGCCGGCGCCGGCGCGCGCCGACGACGGCGAACCCCCCGCCGTTCGGCTTTCGTGCAGGTCCTCGCCCTTGATGAACGCCTCGATCTGCTCCTCCGGCGTCAGGTCGCGCCGCGCCCTCGCCCAGCTGTCGGCGCGACCGAGCATCGACATCGGTCGAATGCCGTTTCCACCCTTCGCGCCGGTGACGAGCGTCGGCGCCGCGCACGGCAGCAGCTCGTCGAACGCGACGTCGAGGTCCCACTCGTGCTGCAGCGGCCCGACCATCCCACCGTCGGTGAGCTTCGCGGCGGTGGCGCCGCTCCCGCTCGCGTGCAGGCGGCGCGGCTTGGCCGCGGAGGACGGCTCGTGCTCCTTCGCGAAGATACTCTCGCTCGTGCCGATGCTGGAGTAGATGGCGGAGAAGTTGGAGCCGATGACGGTGATGGGGAGCGCGATGACGAGGATGCTCATGAACTGCGTCAGGCTCGCCAGGATCCAACCCGCCAGCGTGCGCGGCGTGATGTCGCCGTAGCCCACCGTGCCCATGGTCGCCACCGCCCACCAGATGGCGTGCAGAATGCTCTGGAACGGGCTCTGCTCGACCACGCGCTCGCACGAAGTCGCGACCGACGCGGCAGAGGGCGCGTGCCGGTCGAAATATACGCTCGCCGTGTTCGTCTCGTCGGCGACGTCGCCGCACGCCAAAAACGCCGGCGTGAAGTCGAGCGTCTCGGCGACGCACGGGAACTCGCACTCGAACCCGAGCGTGCGCATCCACAGTTTGAGCGTGTCGTCGTACGCGCCTCGCTCCGCGAAGTACAGCGCCGCGGAGAAGGTGAAGAGCGCCATCGTGAGCAAAAACGCGAGGATGTACAGCGGCCGCGCGCTGCGGCTCATCGTCCGGCCGAGCAGGTCGACGGCGGTTTTGCTCACGCGGAGCAGCCGAAACACCCGCGCCAGACGCAAGACGCGCAGCACGGACAGACCCGGGATGGCGAGTCCGCGCGCGAGCAGGTCGACGTAGAAGGGCACGATCGCCACCAGATCGACGACGTTCATGCCTCGCGAGAAGAACACGCGCCGGCGCTCCGTCGCCCAAAAACGCAGAGCGAGCTCCGCGGTGAACGCCGCGATGCAAAACGCCTCCGCCGCCCAAAACGGATCGGAGAAGGACGGTTCCGGGCGGTAGAACCAGGGTAACGTCTCGACGCAGAACGTCACCGTGGAGACGCCGATGAGCGTGATCATCACCCCACTGATCGTCGCGGCCGCGGGGCTCGATTGCGGGTCGTTCAACAACACGTCCACGCGCTCTCGCGTCGTGAGGTCATCCAGGTTGGACAAAATGCTCGCGCGCTGCGCCAATTTCTTCGCCAGGCGCGCGGGCAAGTCCCCGTGCGCGACGTGCACGCGCCGCTCGGACTTGGCGCCGCGGGCCACCGCGCCGTACTGCGCGGCAGAGAGCGACCCCGAGAAGGGCATCAGGTACCGCGCGAGTGTGTGTTTCGCAGGACCCCGCGCGCGAAGGTTCCGCGAAGGGAGAGGTTCCGCGCCGGCGGAAAAGTCGCTCTCGGAAAAGTCGTCGTTCGCGGCGGAGCCGGCGGAGCCGGGGTCCGATTCCGACGCTGCGCGAGCCTCTTTCGCGCCCGCGGCTTTCGGGAAGGGCGTCGGCGTCGGCGTCAGCGGCGGCAAATTCTTGTCCCCGCGCGCGGCGTCTCGCCTGCTGCGCGCGGCGTCGCCCTCGCCCGCACACAGCGTGAGCACCGCTTGCCACAGCGGGTCGCGCACGGAAACCACGGATCCGTTCCGCAGGTCCGCATCCGGCCAGACGAGCGGCGCGGCGTCGACGTGGCCCTTACTGCTCTCGCTGTGGAACAGGATGAACGGGTTGGCGTCGTTCTGCCTGGCGCGCACGTGCACGAGGTCCTCCGGCGCGCCGAACTGGCGGCACACGAGCACTTGCAGGTCGCGCATCGTCCCCGTGGTCCAGTGCACGCGCCGGCACAATCGCCCGACCCGGACGAACACCACGCGCTTGGACGTCGTCTCCGCGTCCCAGTGGTCGGCGTCCACCACCACGGGCACGAAGATGCCCATCGCGCGTTTGGAGACACGCGCGCGTCACTTCGCGCGCGCGATCCGCGAATCCCGAGGGAACCCGATCGGTCGGGCCGATCGCCCGAAGGGCCGAAATCGCGGATACCCCGCGAGCAGTTCCAACGACCACCTCAGTGCCCGAGGTCGACCTCGTTCGACCCGGGATGCGCGTAGGGCGAGCGTCCTGCGAACCACACACGGCGTGCGCGGCCTGCGCTCCACCGCACGCCGCGGCGGCGACACGTTGCGCGAGAGCCGACCCTCGCGCGCGCGCCAGTATGGCCAGGGGCGCGTCTCGGTGCTTTCGACGCGTGACTCACCCTCGAAGCTCGAACCTCGATCGCGGTCACGCGGTGCCGAGCCCCGAGCGGGTCGTCGCCCGGTTCAAATCTCGGCTCCCGGCTGCCGCTCTGCGCAGAACAAAAGTGAAAAGTCAAAACGAGGCGCGGTCTTGGAAGAGGCGCGACGCTCACCCGCACGCACAAGCGCTCGCGCACGCGACGAGGGTGAGGACGAGCGCGCGAGTCACCCGCCGCGCGTTTCGACGCGCCGCGCGCGCGCGACGACCGGAGACGCGTGCGCGCCGCGCGAGCTTCGGTGGCCGGTGCCGAATCGTCGCCGAGAACGCGCGTCGCCCGAGATCCTGGCATGGCGAAGGGAGGCGCCTCGGAGGCGGCGACGGAGCCTCCCCCGAAGCAGGCGCGTACGCCCACGAGACGTAAGCTCGATATGCTCGCCGCGAACGACGCGGGCGCGCGCGAGGAAGACGCGGCGACCGGCGAGACCGGCTTTCGGGACGCCGACGCGAGCCTGCCCGGGGTGAAGCACGTGTTTCGCGACCGTCTCCCCGTGGAGACGGAGAAGAGAAACGCGCGCGCGCGCGACTCGGAGCCGGAGGAGACGGCTTCGAAGACGCCCGGCTCCGTCTCCGCGCGCGCCTCCCGCGAGCGCGTGTGGAGCTTGCTTCTCGGGAACGTGGTGCGCGCGGTGGACGAGGTGTACTTCCTGTGCGAGATGGAGTGCGGCGCGCCCGAGATCGAGGGCACGGCGAGCCTGCTGGAGGCGTGCGCGGCGGACTTCAAGGCGCTGCGCAATCGCATCGGCGACCAGGAGAAGTTCCTCGCCGCGCGGAGAGACGGCGAGGGAAACGAGAAACGAGAAACGGGGACGAGCATCTCGTGGGACGTGGGGCGCGTCGCCGTGCGCCCCAGCGACGCGAGCCGCGACATGATCCGCGCGGTGGTGGACGCCGCCGACGCGGCGGCGGGGCCCTGGCGCCCCGCGCGCGGGCGGAGGGGCGAGCGGCGACGGGAGCGGGAGGACAAACAGCGGCGGCGCGCGCGGAAGAGCGCTTCTTCGTCGCGGCGGGAGCGGGGGGACGAGAGCGAGCGGCGCCATCAAGAGATGCCGGGCGCGACGCTCGCGGAACAGACGAGGGCAGTGGGGACAAACCCGGCGAACCCGGCGAACCCGGCGAACCCGGCGAACCCGAAACCGATTGGGGTTTCGAGACCTCCCGCGGGTCCCGCGGCGGCGACCGCGCGCGCCGCGGCGCCGAGCGCGGGGACCGAGCGACCGGCGGAACGGAGCCACGCCGTTTCCGGTGCTTCCGCGAGCTCGTTCGGGTCGTTCGGGTCGTTCGGGTCGTTCGGGTCGTGGGCGGACAGCGACGAGGACGACGCTCGTTCGTCGGCGGAGCTCGGCTCGTCGCGCGACGCGTCCGACGCGGCGGCGGTCGAGTCCGCCGTCTCCGCGTCGCCTCCCGCGGGCGTGTGGAACGCGAAACGGGACTGGGGCGCGATTTTAGCCCCCGCGCGGTCTCGCGGACAGCTAAAATCGGCGGAATCGGCGGACGCGACCGCCGGCGCGGCGGACGAGAGTCGCCCCCGTAGCTTGGCGGCGCTGGCGCGCTTCGCGTCGGACGCCGCGGGCGCGGCGATGCACGCGAAGCTCATGTCCCCCGACCGCAAGAAGAAGACGCCCGGGGAGACCGCGGCGCTGCTTTTGGAGCGCCAGGCGAGGGCGACGGAAGCGCGCGCGCGCGCTGAGTCCGAACGCGCCACGCGCGCGTCGCGGCTGCGCAACGGCGGCGACCCGGCCAAGCCCCGCCCCACCCCCGCCGAGAAGGAGATCTTCGCCGCGCGCGCCGCGGAGCGCAAGACGCGACTCCTCGAGGCTCGGCTTTTGCGCGCGGAGGAGACGCGCGAGGCGCGCATAGACGCGGTGGTCCGCAAAGCCTCGGAGGAGACGCGCAAGGTGGAGGAGATCGCGCTGTTGCACGCGCTCGAGGCGGCGAACAAGAAAGCCGCGCTGCGCGAGCGTCTGGCGGATGCCGAGAAGCGCCGCGCCAGCGCGGCGGAGGCGCGTCGCGTCTCCGCCGAGGCGCTCCGCCGCGAGGCCGAGGAGCGCCGCGTCGCCGAAGAGACGCGCAAGCGCCTGCGCGTGGAGGAGCGCGTCCGCGAGAAGGAGGCGCGGCGGGACGCGCTCGCGAGGGAGGTGGCGGCGCGCGAGGCGGCGCTCACCGAGCGGCGGGACGAGGAGGCGGCGGAGAAGCGCGCCGACCGCGAAGCGCGCGATCGGAGGTTGAAGAAAGAGGCGGACGAGCGTCGCGACGAGACGCGTCGGCGTCTGCTCGCCGCGGACGCGCGGCGGCGCGAGTACCTCGGCCTCGTGCGCGAGCGCGCGGTCGAGAGCTCGACGCCCGGGCGTTCCGAGAGGGAGACGCAGGCGAAGGAGGAAAAAACGCAATCCGCGAAAGAGCCGGCTTCGCCGTCGCGGGCGCGCGGCGACGCCGTCGCCTCGTCCCCCGGCGTCGCGCTCGAGTCGCCGTCGCGCCCGAGCCGCGCGGCCGCGGGCGAGGCGCTCGAGCGCCGCGTCGCCGCGGTGGCCGCGCGGCACAGGGCCATGCGCAAGCGCGCCAAGAAGCTGAGGCAGAGGCTGGCGGCCGCCGCGGCGCCGGTGGTCTGGCGCCGCGACGTCGCGGCGGACGCGGAGACGCGGCGGCGCGGAGAACGCGGCGCGCGCGGCGACGAAACCGCGTCTCGCGACTCGAACGCGCGAAAGAACGACGCCGTCCTCGAAAGAGACGACGACGACGCGTCGCTGTCGTGGTCCGCGCTTCCCGAGTTCGCCGACGCCGCGTGGCCGCGCCTGCGCAAACTCGCCGCCGCCGTCGCGCGGCGCGACGCCGAGAAGTGCCGCAACGCGCACAGGGAAGTGCGCGTCGCGCTCGCCGAGGCGGGCGCCGCCGCCGCCGAGGCGGGCGCCGAGGAGCACGGC
>MDSV01009708.1_pt1 | contig 11917 bp, 11 predicted proteins | sample 810851 | NCBI WGS metagenome assembly MDSV01 (sample SAMN05326640, study PRJNA326480) | marine metagenome | isolation source: seawater | place: Atlantic Ocean: North East | collected 2012 | reverse complement strand
CAGGTGCATTTCTGGTATTTATAATTATTTTTTTCATGAATTTTAATTAAAAATTGAACTTCCAATGCGAACCATATTTGCATTGTTTTTTATAGCATGTATGAAGTCATTACTCATTCCCATTGATAAAATTTTAATATCATTATTTTTTATTGTTTCAAAAATATTAGATAAAAATGAAAATTCAGAGTTTATAATAGTTATATCATCAGTATTTGTTGCCATTCCCATAAGTCCAATTATTTTAATATTGGTAAATTTCTCACTATCAGCAATAAATTCATTTATTTCATTTTTGTCAACCCCAAACTTATTAGATTCTCTTGCAATTTTAACTTGAACTAAACATTTTATAACTTTATTTATTTTTACAGCTCTATTATTAATTTCCTCTAGTAGTTTGATGGAGTCAATGGAATGAATTAAATCGACATATTTAATAATATATTTAACCTTGTTTCTTTGTAAATGACCAATCATATGCCATTTAATATCGTCAGGCATAGTCTCTGCTTTTTTTGCTAGTTCAATAGCATTATTTTCGCCAAAAATTTTTTGTCCGCAAACATATGCTTCATGTATTGAAGAAATAGATTGTTTTTTTGAAACAGCTACCAAGGTTACATTGTTTGGTATCAATTTTTGTAATCTAGTAATATTTTCACTTATACTCATCTCAAAACTTATAAATTGTTAGACCTGATCTAAGTTTTGGTTCAATATATGTGCTTTTTGGTGGCATAAATTTATTATTGTCTGCTACGTCTTTAATTTCGTTAATTGTTATGGGTTTAAGAAAAAATGCAATATTGTATGATTTATTATTCATTGTATTTTTGACTTTTGAGAAATCAATATTATTAGCATAAAATTCTATCCTATCTGTTTTTCTCTCATCTTTAATATTTAAAATTGGAAATAGTATATTATTGAATAAGATAGAAACACCGAGTCTACATATTTCATTATCAATATAACTATCTTTCTTTGGTTGTAATAAGTATTTCTGATTAGATTTAAACATTATTATTTCATTTTGTTTTTTTGGCACATCTAAATTTGTTTTTTTTACATAAAAATTTATTTCAAGTTTATTAAATAGTTCAGAATCTTTAATGCTTGTTTTTACTAATCTGTTAAAGCTTGATATACGTAATTGTTCTTCGCTAATTAGCAAAGACATCATATTATTATTGTTTTTTAATTTACTAGTTGATGCACATCTATGATGTCCATCAGCAATATATACTTTTTTAATTTTTTCAAATTCTAGAGTTATGTTGTCAATTATTGTTTTGTTTGAAATTTTCCATAGTTTGTGGAGAACTTTATCTGTTGTCGTAAACTCATATTCTGCTCGACTTTTTTTAATTTTTTTGTATATTTTGTTAAGATAGTTGTTGTTTTTATGTGCTAAAAGTATCGCGTCAGCTTGAAATCTTGTTTCTTCTAAATATTCCAAAAATATTTTTTCTCTATTATGAATAGTATTCTCGTGTTTTTTAATATTATTATTGTTGTAGTCATCTGAACTTACAAGTGCTATTAAACCTACATATGATATTAAATTACAACCTTGTTCATATAAATAAAAAGAATTATTTTTATCAGAGATTAAATTATTATTATTACAAAATTCTTGAAATTTTTTTTTAACAAGTTTAAATTTTTCTTTACCAGAAAGTTTTTTTTCAAGATTAAAATCTGGATTGATAATTTGCAAAAAAGTATATGGGTTATTACTTATTTTTTCTGCAATAGTTTTATTAGAGTACGTTAAGTAAGATCTAGATGCAAATAAATTTGCCTTATCTCTAACTGGTCTAATTGCATTAAAAGGAATAATTTTCACTTTTATTTTTTATTGTAAAATTTTATGATTTTTTCAGCCAGTTCAATCCCTACTCTTTTTTGTGCTTCTCTGGTAGCCGCTCCTATATGAGGTGTTAGTGATATGTTTTCTTGCATTAGCAGATGAATTGATGGAGTGGGTTCGTTTGAGAAAACATCTAAAGCCGCATATGCTAATTTTTTTTTCTCTAAAGAAAACATTAAAATATCTTCGTCTATTAAACCTCCTCTTGATGTATTAATTATTCCAGCACCTGTTTTCATCAATTTAATTTCTTTCGAAGTAATAACAGGTTTATCATCAATTTTTGGGATATGTAAAGTTATAAAATCAGATCGTTCAAGAACTGTGTTTATAGGATCTGTTTCTATTGTAAAGGTTTTTTTAGAATCATCATAAAATTTAAGAGTTATGTTAGCTTCAGATATTGTTTTGTCATGAGCTAAAACTTTCATGCCTAAAGCTATTGCTATTCTTGCAACTTCCTGTCCAATTCTACCAAAACCAATAATACCTAATGTTTTACCAAAGAGTTCTTTTCCAGATGAATAACTTTTTTTTAATTTTTTAAAATCTTTTTCACCATCCATTGGCATTTTTCGGTTCGAGTCATATAAAGATCTAACCATTCCAAATAGGTGTGCAAATACAAGTTCTGCAACAGACAGAGATGATGCTTTAGGTGTATTAATGACTTTTATACCTTTATCAATGGCATATTCAACGTCAATATTGTCCATTCCAACTCCACCACGACCAATTAATTTTATACATGGACATTTATCTATAAGTTCTTTTCTAATTTTAGTTGCACTTCTAACTAAAATAACTTCATAATTATTTTTGTTAATTGAATCTACTAAGCTGTCTTGATTTATGTGTTCATTCGTAACATTAAAACCTTTTTCTCTCAACAAGTCTATTGCTGATTCTGATATTCCATCATTTGCAAGTATATTTATCATTTTATAAATTTTCTACTTTTTGCATTACGTTTATTAGTGTTTTAATACTGTTTATTGGCATCGCATTATAAATTGAAGCTCTATATCCTCCAACAGACCGATGACCTTTTAAACCGCTAATTTTATTTTTTAAACATTCATCTTCAAATATTTTTTCTTTTTCTTTTTCTAGTATTGAAAAGGTAACATTCATAATTGATCTATCTTCTCTATTAGCTGTTCCAGTAAATAAGCTGTTTCTGTCTATTTCTTTATAAAGTAAATTTGCTTTTTCATTATTTATTTTTTCAATATAATCAATTCCACCTTTATTTTTTAGCCACTCAAGTGTTAGCATAGAAACATATATTGAAAATACAGGCGGAGTATTAAACATACTTTCTTTATTGATATGTGTTTGATAATTTAACATTGTGGGAATATCTCGACCTGTTTTATTTAAAGCTTCATCTTTAATAATTACCATTGTTGTTCCTGCAGGGCCCATATTTTTTTGAGCTCCAGCATAAATAATATCAAAATTATTTATATTAATTTTCCTGCTAAAAATATCTGAACTCATATCACATACCATTGGACTTGATATTTTTGGGAAATCTTTTATTTGAGTTCCAAAGATGGTGTTGTTTGATGTACAATGAAAGTAATCAATATTTTTAGGAACCGAATAATTTTTAGGAATATAATTAAAGTTTTTGTCAGATGAATCTCCAACAACTATTGTATTTCCAAATAGTTTAGCTTCATTAATAGCTTTCGTAGACCAAGTGCCTGTATTTAAATAGGCTGCTGAACCGTTTAACTTCATCAAGTTAAAAGGAACCATTAAAAATTGTAAACTTGCTCCTCCCTGCAAAAAAAGAACTGAATATCCTTTAGGTACATTAAGAAGTTCTTTCACTAATGAAATACATTTATTCATTACATTTACGAATGGGGTGCTACGATGTGAAATCTCTATAAGAGATAGTGAATTATCAAAATCTAAGATGGCATCTGAAGCTTTTTTAAATACTTCATCTGGTAAAATACAAGGGCCTGCAGAAAAATTATGTGTTTTCATCATGTTTTATTTGACTCTTTCTATATAAGATTTTTTTTCAGTGTCGATTTTAATTTTGTTACCTTCTTCAATAAAAAGAGGAACATTGATTTTAGCTCCAGTTTCAGTTGTGGCAGGTTTTGTTGCATTTGTTGCAGTATTTCCTTTAACTCCTGGTTCTGTATGACTAATCTCTAATATTACGTGTAATGGAAGAGAAGCTGAAAGTGGCATTCCTTCATCAGCATGAAATAAAACATCAATATTATTACCTTCTTTTAAAAATTCAACATTACTAATAAAATCTTTCTGTAACATAATTTGTTCATAATCATCATTATTCATTAAGTGGTAATTATTTCCTTCAGAGTATAAAAACTGATATTTTCTGTTTTCAATTCTTATAATTTCAATTTTAACTCCGGCAGTAAATGTATTTTCAAGTAATCTACCGCTATTTAAATTTCGTAGTTTAGTTCTTACAAATGCAGGGCCTTTTCCTGGTTTAACGTGTTGAAAAGATTCAATCTTCCAAGGCTCTCCATTGTGTTGAATACAAAGACCATTTCTAAATTCTGCTGTTGTTGCCATAATTTTATTTTTGGTTATAACCTTTCATAATACCTCTTCCAGAGTTTTGTATGAAAGATATAATTTCATCTCTTTCTTCAGAGGCAATTATTTCAGTTTCAATATTTAATATTGCCTGAGTGTTATTATAATTATTTTGATATAAAATTCTAAAAATATCTTGAATATGTTTGATTTTTTCATCAGTAAAACCTCTTCTTCTTAAACCAATTGAATTAATTCCAACAAAGGATAATGGCTCTCTTGCAGCTTTTATGTATGGTGGAACATCCTTACGAACTAATGATCCACCAGAAACCATAGCATGCTTTCCAACGCTAACGAATTGGTGTAAAGCAGATAAGCCTCCAATTATTGCATGATCTCCAACTTTAACATGACCTCCCATTGCAACGCTATTTACGATTATACAATTATTACCAACTTTACAGTCGTGAGCAATATGTGCGTAAGCCATAATTAAGCAATTATTTCCAATAGTAGTTTTGCCACTTGCTAAAGTTCCTCTATTAATTGTTGAACATTCTCTTATTGTACAGTTATCTCCAATAATTGTTAGAGATTTTTCACCTTGAAATTTTAAATCTTGGGGAATAGCAGAAATTACTGCACCAGGAAATATTCTACAATTTTCTCCAATTCTTGCACCTTCCATAATTGTTACATTGGATCCTATCCATGTACCTTTTCCAATAATTACATCTTTTTCAATAGTAACAAAAGGTTCAATCACTACATTTCTTGCAATTTCTGCATTTGAATCTATATAAGCTAAAGGTTGATGCATTTTAAATGTTTTTAGGTGAAATCTGAGCAAGTAAATCAGCTTCTACTACAATTTGTCCATTAACAAAGCCTTTTCCGTGCATGTGACATAATCCTCTTCTTATTGGTGATATCAAGTTCAACCGAAATATTAGATTGTCACCAGGAACTACTTTTTTCTTAAATTTTGCATTATCAATTTTCATAAAAAAAGTTAAAAAGTTTTCTGGATTTTTTTCTTTACTTAGTATTAATACTCCGCCAGCTTGAGCCATTGTTTCTAATTGTAAAACTCCAGGCATAATTGGTTCTTGAGGAAAGTGTCCTTCAAAATAATCTTCTTCCTTTTTTACAAATTTTACTCCTATAATATAATCTTCTCCGATTTCTCTGATTTCATCTATGAATAAAAAAGGTTTTCTATGTGGAAGTATTGTTTTAATTTTTTCTTTATCAAACAATGGTTTTTTAGAAAAATCAATAATAGGCGCTGTTTTTTTCATTTCTTCATTCATTATTGTACTTAAGTAATTTGCAAAGTTAGTATTATTCTTATGACCTGGCTTAATGGCTTGTATTTTACCTTTTATTGCTACTCCAAGTAAAGATAAATCACCAATTACATCAAGTAGCTTATGTCTAGCAGGTTCGTTTTCATATCTAAGAGTTAAATTATTTAAGATACCTTCATCACTAACTGATAAATTTTCTTTCTTAAATAATTTAGATATTTTTTGTAATTTATTTTTGTTAATATTTTTTTCAGCTATTACAATTGCATTTTTAAGATCACCACCTTTAATCAAATCTTTCTCAATGAGTGTTTCTAGCTCATTAAAAAAGCAAAATGTTCTGGATGAACTTATTTCTGAATTAAATTCAATTATTGAATTTAGGTGTGCTTTTTGTTTTTTTAAAGCTTTTGAATCAAAATCTATTTCTACCTCTAACTGATATTCATCAGCAGGTGTTGCAATTAATTGTGTTCCAGTATCTTTGTCAACTATTGATATTCTTCTTTTTATTTCAAATATTTTTTTTTCTTTATTTTGATTAGCAGTACCAATTTTAGAAATTAACTCACTATATTTTTTTGAACTTCCATCTAAGATTGGAATTTCAATATTATCAACTTCAATATCTAAATTGTCAATTTCTGAACCTGCAATTGCAGCTAGTAGATGTTCTACAGTTCTAATTTCAGCATTATTTTGCTTTAAATTTGTGCTTCTTTCAGTAGAGAAAACATTTTGAACTAAAGCTTTAATTTTAGGTTTACTTTCAATATCTGATCTGATAAAAACTATTCCATTATCTTCCTTTGCAGGTTTTAGTATAACATTAGTTTTAACTCCTGTATGAATTCCAAAACCTGAGATTTTAATAATATCTTTTATTGTTTTTTGTTTCATCTTTTATTAACACTTTTATATAGTGATTCTATTTTCTTGTATAATTCAGGAAGCTTTTTGAAAATTATGTATGACCTTTGAAACTTCTTTATATTAAATGCCATAGGACCTTGCACAATCTCACCGTTTTTAGTTATGCTAGATGCTATTCCACTTTGACCTGCTATTTTTACATCATCAGCAATTTTTATATGACCGTTAATTGCAGTTTGACCACCTATCATGCATCTTTTTCCAATTTTAGATGATCCTGCAATTGCAGTTTGTGCAGCTATTACAGTGTTTTCATCAATTTCAACGTTATGTCCAATTTGAATTAGATTGTCAAGTTTAACTCCTTTTCTTATTACAGTTGATCCCATTGTTGCTCTGTCAATTGTAGTGTTAGCACCAATTTCAACATCTCTTTCTATTATTACATTACCAACTTGTTTAATTTTGGTGTAATTTGTGCTTTTATTAGCAGCAAATCCAAAGCCATCAGCTCCAATTACTACACCTGAATGTATTATGTTATTTTTTCCAATATTACAGTCATGATAAATTTTTACGCCAGGGTATAAAATTGTATTTTCTTCAATATTAACATTTTCACCTATGTAACAATTTGGGAAAATTTTAACGTTTTTAGATATTCTTACATTTTTTCCAATAAAAGTAAAATCTCCAATGTAAACATTTTCAGAAATTTTTGAATTTTCAGAAATTTTTGAATTTTTAGAAATTCCATTTTTTTCTAATGATTTGTTACTATATATTTCTATTATTTTACTAAAAGAAATATAAGGGTCTTTTACCTTTATCAGAGTTTTATTTATTTTACGATCAGAGAAAAACATATCGCTCACTATTATTATACTGGCATTAGTAGAATAAATAAATTCAGTGTATTTCGGGTTTGCTAAAAATGAAATATCACCATTTTTTGCGTCTTCAATTTTTGATACATTTTTTACTTTTGTATTTGGATTTCCAATTATTTCACCACTAATAATTTTTGCTATTTTCTCTGCTGTTAAAATCATCTTTACAAATCTAATAAATATAGGTATATGTTTAAAATTTATTTTTAAATTCTTTGGGGTAGCATAAAAAATATTTTTGCTTAATATTTGTTTTTCGATTACTAAAATGATCAGAAACTTTTGTAAGGTCTACAATTTTTTTGTTATGCAATAAAATATTTATTTTTTCTTCATCAATTTTGTATGTGTTGTGACTAATTTTTTTTGTGAAAACAAAATAAGACGCTTCTTCATAACTTAGATTATATTTTTTTTGAATAGTGTAATTAATTTTTTCAATTATTTTAGGCGAGAATTCTTGGTCTTGAATTTTTATTTTTAAGAGATTTCTGTTTATTATCATATCGCAAAGTTTTGACAAAACTTTATCTTTTGCATTACACCAATGTTTAATACAAGTATAAATTTCATAATCATCTAAAAGAGCAAACTTTTCTAATAAATTGTCTTTATTTTTAAAATCTGTATAGGTATAATTATTTTTTAAAAATGGTAAAAGAGTAGGGGTAGAGTATATTGAAGTTTTTTGTTGAACTAATTTTTTAGCTCTTTTTAAGACATTTATTAGCATATGCTCTGCTGAGATAACTGTTTTGTGTAAATACACTTGCCAATACATTAATCGTCTAGCAAAAAGAAATTTTTCAATAGAATGTACTCCTTTTTCTTCAATTACTAATTTATCATCAACTACATTCATCATGTTAATGATTCTTTCTACACCAATATTCCCTTCGTTTACTCCAGTATAAAAACTATCTCTTTTTAAATAATCAAGTCTATCCATATCAACTTGAGATGATACTAAATGATAAAAATACTTTTTTGAATATTTATTGCTAAAAATATTAATAGCTAAATTTAATTTTTTATTAAAAATTTGATTTAGTTTTTTCATGTATAATAGAGAGATTTTTTCATGTGAAATATTTTTAACAATTGTTTTCTCTAATGCGTGAGAAAATGGACCATGTCCAATATCATGTAATAGTATAGCTATTTTTAATGCTAAACTTTCTTTTTCAGTTATTTTTATATTTTTTTTTCTTAGATGTTCAATTGTTCTTTGCATCAAGAACATAGACCCTAATGCATGTTGAAATCTAGTGTGATTTGAACCCGGAAAAATTAAGTTAGCTAAACCTAATTGTGTTATCCTTCTAAGTCTTTGAAAATATTTATGATTAATCAGCTCATTTATCAAATTGTCTTCTAAACAAATAAAACCGTACACTGTATCGTTTATAATTTTATCTTTTTTATCTTTATACATATGATAACTAATCTTTTTTTTATTTTTTTGTAAAACTAATAAATAAATTATGATAAATATTCTTTGGGCAGATGATGAAATCAATTTGTTAAAACCACATATAATTTATTTAGAGGATAAAGGATATAATGTCATTTCCGCTAAGAGTGGTGATGAAGCACTTGAAGTACTTGAATCTAATAATTTTGATCTTATTTTTTTAGATGAAAATATGCCAGGAATTTCTGGTTTAGAAACTTTAACTATAATTAAGGAGCGATATAGACATATTCCAGTAATAATGATTACAAAAAGTGAGGAGGAAAGTATTATGGAAGAGGCAATTGGTGCTAAAATATCTGATTATTTAATCAAACCTGTGAATCCATCTCAAATACTATTAGCAATCAAAAAAAATTTAGATATTGATAGATTAGTAGAAGAAAAAACAACAAAAAATTATCAACAAGAATTTTCAAAAATTTCAACTTCATTATCTATGATTTCTAATTTTGAAGATTGGTGTAATATTTATAAAAAATTAACATATTGGGATTTAGAAATAGATTTTTCTGGTGAAAAAAGTATAGAACAAATTTTAGAAATGCAAAAAGATGATGCAAATAAGCAATTTTTTAAATTTGTAAAAAACAACTATAAAAATTGGTTGTATGAAGAAAATTCCCCTTTGTTATCCCATAAAATAATTGAAAAAAAGGTTGCGCCAATTTTAAATAGCGATGTTCCAACTTATTTTGTATTGATTGATAATTTACGATATGATCAATGGAAAATTCTCGAACAAGATATTATAGCTGACTATAAGATTATTTCAGATGATATGTATTCAAGTATTCTTCCAACTTCTACTCAATATTCGAGAAATTCAATTTTTTCTGGTCTATTACCATTAGAAATTCAAAATAAGTATCCTCATTTTTGGAAAAATGATCAAGATGATGGTGGAAAAAATTTATTTGAAGAAGAGTTATTATTAAAAAATTTAAATAGACTAGGGAAGGACACCTCTAAAATTTCATACACAAAAATTACTAATATCGATTTTGGTAGAAAGGTAATTAATAAAATATCTAATTTAAAGCATAATACCTTAAATGTTATTGTATACAATTTTGTAGACATGCTATCTCATGCTAGAACAGACATGAAAGTTATTAAAGAATTAGCTGATGATGATTCCGCTTACAGATCTTTAACTAGATCTTGGTATTCTCATTCTCCTCTTAAAGAAATTATTAATGAGATTTCAAAACAACAAGCTAATTTAGTTATTACTACCGATCATGGAACGATAAATGTTGATAAACCATCTAAGGTAATTGGAGATAGAAATGTAAACGTTAATTTAAGATATAAGCAAGGAAAAAACTTAAATTATAAATCGTCTGATGTATTTGAAATTAAAAATCCAAAAGACTATTTCTTGCCAATACAAAATGTAAGTAGCAAATATATTTTTGCTAAAGAAAAGAATTACTTTGTTTATCAAAATAACTATAATCAGTTTGTTAAATATTATAAAAACTCATATCAACATGGAGGTATATCAATGGAAGAAATGTTATTGCCTTTTATTATTTTAAAAACTAAAATAAATGACTAAAAAATTTATTGTGAAAAACATCAATGATTTAGATGAAGTATCTTCAAAAATATTGAAATTTAATAATCAATATAAAAAGTTTGCTTTTTTTGGTGATATGGGTGTTGGAAAAACAACTTTAATAAAATTTTTATTGAAAAAATTGGGTGTAAATGATAATGTCACAAGTCCAACATTTTCAATTGTTAATGAGTATTTAAGTGAAAAGCTAGGATCTATATTTCATTTTGACTTTTACAGAATAAAAAATGAAAAAGAAGCATATGATATAGGAATTGATGAATATTTAAGTAGTGATAATTATTGCTTTATTGAATGGCCAAATAAAATTAATAGCTTTATAGATGATAACTTTGTTAATGTATATATTGATATTATAGATGATGATAAAAGAAATATTATGATAAATTATAAAAAATGAATGTAAAGACAACACTTGATACTAAATCTATCTTACCAAAAGAAGAGATGTTAGAAGTAAAGCCAGGATTTAAATCATTGGAAATTGGTATCCCTAAAGAATCATCATTTCAAGAAAACAGAGTCAGTTTAACTCCAGAATCTGTCGGAGTATTAGTTGCTAATGGTCATTCTGTTATTATTGAAAAAGATGCAGGTTTAAGTGCTAATTTTAATGATGATGAATATATATCTAAGGGCGCACATATCGCAAGTTCAAAAAGTGAAGTTTTTAAAGCAAACTATATTTTAAAAATAGAACCTCCTACCAAGGATGAACTATTGTTAATGAGTGATAGTCAAGTTTTAATTTCTGCTTTGCAGATGAATACTAGATCTGTCAATTTTTTTGAAACTCTTAATAAAAAAAGACTGACCGCATTAGCTTTTGAATTTATTAAAGATCAACATAATAAATTGCCATTCGTTAGAATTATGAGTGAAATTGCTGGTAATACCTCTATGCTAATTGCTGGAGAATATCTGTCTACTGCTAATAAGGGTAAAGGATTAATGCTTGGTGGAGTTTCAGGTTTAATTCCTACTAGCGTCGTTATTATTGGCGCTGGAACAGTTGGTGAATATGCATGTAGAACAGCTCTTGGTTTAGGATCTTCAGTAGTTGTTTTTGATGATTCTGTTACAAAATTAAGAAGATTACAGAATAATATTAATTCAAGAATTAGCACGTCTACAATGCAACCTAAAGTGTTATCTAAAGCATTAAAAAGAGCTGATGTTGTAATTGCTGCTTTACAAATTGGAAATGGAAGAGTCCCTTGCGTTGTAAGTGATCAGATGGTTCAAAGTATGAAGTCTGGTTCAATTGTTATTGATGTAAGTATTGATCAAGGAGGTTGTTTTGAAACATCTGAAGTAACATCACATAAAAAACCAGTTTTTGTGAAACATGATGTAATACATTATTGT
>MDSV01002760.1_pt1 | contig 11918 bp, 11 predicted proteins | sample 810851 | NCBI WGS metagenome assembly MDSV01 (sample SAMN05326640, study PRJNA326480) | marine metagenome | isolation source: seawater | place: Atlantic Ocean: North East | collected 2012 | reverse complement strand
TCGGGGTGTAGCTTAGTCCGGTTAAAGTGCGCGTCTGGGGGGCGCGAGATCGGAGGTTCGAATCCTCTCACCCCGACTTTATTTAGTCAAACAAAGGTTCGAAACCCTCCGGCTCCACTATTTGATATATTGTTAATAATTAAAAAAGACAGGTTAATCTCAAAACATTATAGAGTTCGCATTAATTTATGGCAAAGTAAATGCAAAATAAATCCAAAAATAATACAGAATTAACTCTAAAAATATTCAGAAATGGAGTTTAAATATTTCAAAATATGATTAGATTTAATAATGTTTATATGTCAAACTCCTGGATGTGCTATTGCTATTTCAAAAGCAACTTTTCCTGCAGCTATGCCTTGTCCTGTTTGTCAAAATATACTGGTTGAGGAAGTAAAAGAGGAACTCATTAAACATGAAGATAAGGACCTTATTTCCTTTCTACCATACTTAATTGCTTATCCATTTGAAAAAACACTCAAAGAAGAACATACTTGGACTAAGGTCAATTTATTAAAAGATACCTTATTAAATTATTTAAAATTTTTGGGTTTAATCACCGCCAGTGAGTTTTTCAATAGCCCACTGAAGGACAAAAATATTATTTCTTCATTTTACAAAAATTTAAGTTCCCCTTCCTTTGGATCTTGGAATGCTTTTATTAGAGAAACATTGCAGTTTTTAGATGAAAACAATCATGATTTTTTCTGCCCTGAGCTAAAGAAATATTATATAAAAGTAGAAACAGGCAAGAAAAGAAAGCTTTACAATGGAGAAATTGAGATAATTGATGCTAAGGGAGATGTTGAAATAAAGAAACAACAAGCCACAGCAATTGGGATGTTAATTAATTTTAGAAATCGTTATTTAGGACACGGGTTAACCCTTGATAAGCCAACATCAGAAAAACTGTGGGAGAAATACTATCCTATATTTCAAAATCTGTTAATGGGATTAGATTGGTGTAACAACTATATCATTTACAAGAACGAAGGAAAAAATACTTGGAAGTTACAAGGTGCATCAATAAATCAAGTTGAAGTACTAAAAGCCAAGGACAAAATATGGCTTCAAAATAAAGAAGGAGAAAAAATGGATTTAGTTCCTTTTTTCATTGTCCCTGGTGAAGTTGCTTTAGCTGATAATGATTCTAAATTACTTGCTTATGAGTCTTACACTGGGAAATCAATAAAGTTTTTTAGTCCTGAGGGAATTGATAAAACAACAAGCGGTAGGGTACTAGAAAGATTAAATCTTATCATAAAGGATAAACAAGAAGAAAAACCTTATTTGCCAGCTGAATTTACAGCAGATATTCTAAAAGATAGAATTGAAAAAGAAAATCAGTTTGTATTGCAAACATTGATAGACGAACGAAAAGTCATCAAAGGAATTTATCAAAGTAGAGAAGATATAGAAATCAAATTGCGATCATGGGTAGGGGGAATGGCTAATGTGTTTTTTATTGGAGCAGAGGCGGGAAGTGGAAAAACGAATTTATTAGTTGAAATACAAAGACAGTACAAGGAAAGAGAATTCAATTCTCTTCTAATTAGAGCCTGTAGAATGGCTAAGAGGACATTAAAAGAAGAGATAGCCTATTTACTTAATATAGAACCGAAAAAAGAATTAAGCAATTACAAGGCTTTAAATCAGACACAAGAGAAGCCACTTTTTGTATTGATCGATGGAATTAATGAATCTCAGGATGAGCAAGATATTTGGAAAGAGATTAAGGAAATAAGTAAATCATTTGATCCAGGTGTAATTAAGTTTGTCGTGAGTTGTAGGGTGAATGGAAAGAAAGACCTAGATCGTTTCGAGTTAGGAGACAAAATGGATATTCTCTATTCAGAGAGTAAAGATGAAGTAAAGCAATTATCAGACGCTGTTTTTTGGTTAACCCCGTTAAATATGGTAGAGCTTGAAGGAGCATGGAATACGTATACGTCAAAGAATAAAAAAACAACCAATCCGCAGTTCAAATTCAATGATATCGCTGATTACGATAGATCTATTTATGAAAAGATTAAAAACCCGCTTATACTAAGAATATTTTTAGAAACTTATCACAATAGATCCCTACCTAAAAAGGGTAAGAAAAAATTACATGTTTGGAGAGATTGGTTTAAAAGCTTTAATGAAGAGGAAAAAACTTTACTAAAGTTACTTGCAAAAAAAGTATGGCAGAAAGACAGTAACGAGTTGGAATTAGAGGAACTTTTAAATGATGCTGATCTAGAACCTTTTGTCACAGATGATAAAGTAAATGCGCCTTACAGTAGGTTAATTGCATTAGGATGGATAAGCAGATTTACAAAGCAGAATACAATCTACATAAGCTTTACAGTAGAAGGTTTACTATTTTATTTATTGGCTCTTTACTTAAATGATAATATCAAAATTGATGTAAAGCAAATTGAAAAATGGTTGAAAGAAGAATCGGTAATTAAAGTAGGTTCAATTGATAGTTATTTGATAGAATGTGTAGAAAAAGATGATGTGGAATTAATTGCAGATTTAATAGATCATGGAGAAAAAACTCTTGAAGTTGCTATTCCAGCCCTAACTGAGTATACAAAATCTTCTGGTTCTGAGAAAACTTTAAATGTTTTACTAAAGAAACCAAGCGAATCAGACTGGAAAGCCATTTTAATGTTGGTAAAAAATCTTGATAATTTATTATTAAAAAACATAAAGAAGGAGTTGTTAATTAATACTAAGAATAAAATAAATCTTAAAACAGAGAACCAAATTTTATTAGGTTTTAAAATTTTGAATGAATTAGACAAAGAGGGAAAAGATCAATTTTTTAAAAATTTTAATTTGAAAAATCCTCTATTTCAAAATAATCATAAGATTATAAATCAATTATCAATTTTTTATGAATTTATTGGGGAACATGAAAAGGCTTTGAAAGGTCACAATGAGTCTGAAAAACTAATTGAAAAAATATTTACAAAAAATAGTATACAATTTATTAATAACCTTCTTTGTATAGTTGATTTACATAGAAAAGCAGGTAAACAAAACTTAGTAAAAGAGAGTCTGAATAAGGCAATGAAAATAGCTGAAGAAATTTTCAGTAATAACGATGCATTGCGTATTTCAATATTGGATAGGCTTGCAACCTACTACAGAGATACTAATATGTATGATGAATGCATAAATTTAAGAAAGCAGATAGTTGAGTTAAATAATAAAATTTACGGAAGTAGTCATTTGAGAGTTGCTAGTTCTTGGCATAATTTTGCTGTAGCATTACATTACAAAGCAAAAATTTTAAAATCGAAAAAAGATAAAATAGAAACCAATAGATTAGCTTTAAAATATTTACTTAAGAAAAATGAAATAAATCAAAAAATATATTCTTCTGACCATCGCTCCTTTGGCCCATTTTATACTATGTTAGGAAGTACTTACTTGGAACTTGGTGAATATGAAAAATCATTGAGCTTTTTTGAAAAGTCTCTTAATATTAGAAATTCAGTATATGGTGAAAATCATGGAATGACTGCATTTTGCCAAATTGATGTTGCAGACGTCCACATGATAAAAAAAGACTTTGAATCGGCATTGAAATATTATAATCTTGCCTATAATTATTTCTCATCTAAAAAGGAAAACAACCAAGGTTGGAGGTTGTTTAGTTTGGCAAAGGTAATCTCATGTAAGTATAAAATTAGTAATGAAAAAGATTATCTAGATCATTTAGAGAACATATATCAAAACCATTTGGAATTATCATCTGCATCTTCATTGTATGTAGGATTATTAGAATTCTTATTTAATGAAAATAAAAGGTTAAATAATTCTTTGAAGGAGAAATATTATTCAGAAATTTTAATGGATTTAAAAAAATAGTTTATCACCAAAAAACTAGATTCTAAATTTATGGCACAGGATCATGTCCACTTCCACCTTTAGGATGGCATTTTCGAATTCTTCTCCAGCCCATTAAACTCCATTGAAAAAATCCATATTTTTCAATAGCCTCTTTAGTATATTCAGAACAAGGGGATACGTATTACGTTTATTTCTTCTCATATAAGTATGATCTAAATTTATAAACAAAACGAATAAATCTTTTCAAATCAGAGCGAAAAGTGTTCGAAAACTGACCCTTTGGGTCCACTTGGGTTTTTTATATAAACATAAATGATGGTTTATCAGATGAATTTATTCATTCTTCATTTCCTCCAATATTCTAATTTGGTTGACTGTTAATTCTAAGGCGTGATAATTTCTCGCTAATGGAGCCATTGATCCTCCTTGATATTGGTATTTAATAATATCACAGGAGCTTGTTCTAAAAGCTATAAAATCAGCTTTTGATTTTTTAATCGAATTAATTATATTTTCACTTTGTTTTAAAAGGTTGAGGGTAAAAGAGTCATTATCATTTTTATGCCATTCTTTAAATTCATTATGAAACTTCTCTTGTCTTTTAATATGAAATTCATATAAAGTATTTAAAATACTATCTGCAATATTAAATTGAATATAGCTACATTCATTCATAGCCGGTTGATTGGCTGCTGAATCAGATTCACACCCAGTTTTCCAAGGTGGATTTTTAAAGTCTATTTGTGCACTTACAAAGAAACTTAAAACAGTAAAATAAATTGAGATTAATAGTTTTAACATTTTATAAAAATATATTTTGTTTTTTATTTTTAAAAAACTAGTAAATATTTTTAATTAAGCTTGTAGAAAAGCTAAAATCTTTTGGAGATAAAGTACGTAAATAGTTTATGTCCTTGTTAGATTATATTTATCTTATCATATCCTAACTCAAAAGCAGCAGTTAAATAAATTCTCATATCCATTTTATTCTGCTGCTTTTTGAAATTTTAAAAATTATGAAAAAACAAGTTATACTAGATTTAGATCATGCATTGATTTATTCAACTTATAAAGAAATTGATGGTCTAAAATTAATTTCAAAGAGAAAATATTTGTTTTTGTATCACAGACCTTTTCTTAAAGATTTCTTAAAATTTATTGAAACAAAATATGAAATAATTTTTTATACATCTTCCAAAATTGATTATGCGAGGTGGGTAGTAAGCACTTTTAAATTAAATAATAAGTATGAAATTTTTGGTAGAAAATATACTAAAACTATATATTCTGAATATGGAATTACCTACAAGAAATCTCTTGAAAAAATAAAAAAAGAATTTGAATATAAAGTTAAAGTATTAGACGATAGACCTGATTTGTGGGAAGAAAATGGGGTGAAATTAATTGATATAAAACCTTGGATGGGAGAACATAATGATAAAGAATTGAAAATAGTTAAAGATATTTTGTAAATATTTTCTTTAGTTAATATCATAGTTTGATTATTTATCAATATTTTTTTGAAAATTATATCTAACTAAATCTCTAAAATTAAAACATAGTCTATCAGTATGCCAGCCGTCTAATCCTATTTTTGATCCTGCTATTAAAAATAACTTTTCTTTATCATTTTGATTCAAATTACCTGCTTTGGTATCCTTTAAAATACTGTTCAGCCTTGTATCTATTTTTATGTAATTTTTAAATCTTTTATCCATCTCATCCATTGGTAAGTTTTTACTGTATTGTAAACCTACTCCGTCAAATTGCCTCCAGAACCTTAGTACATCTTTATTAGATTGTAATTTATCCAGGTCTTTCAAATGTTCTGCAGATTTAGATAGATTATTGTTTATGTTTTGCCAATAACTAACATAATAATCTGAATATACATCAACAAAACGGTAATGATTTTTACTTTGGAGCCAAAGTGAAAAAGATTTTTTCATAATATTCTCTTTTAAAAATAAAAGTGGTTTTAATTCCTTTTCCCATATATAAACCCAATCTTCAATCTTTTTAGGGAATTGTAAATTTTTAACATTTGATTGCATAGTTAATAGACAACTTACAGCTATTCTTGTTGGCACCCATCCTTCCGGTATTTTAGTTTTTAATTCATTTAAAATTTCTGCAAAAAGATATAATTCAGATAGTTTTTTTTTCCATTCACCTTTCTTTTTTAAAGACAATAATGTGTCATTTAAAGCATTGGCCATTTTAACACTTAACTCTAATATCGTTTTTTCTTTTTCAGTCATATTTGTTTTTGATAAGCTTAATTTTTTTTTAGAACGAATAATTTCTAATTTAAAAACAATTAAACTTAGGCACTAAGGTAATAATTCAAATCAGTAAATCTCAATTTCTCAATTGCCTGGTTTATAAGTTGTCTAACTCTTTCCTTCGTTACATTCATTTCTTTTCCAATTTGCTCCATTGATTTGCTAAACTCATGTCCAATGCAATAGTACATTTCAATAGCTTTTCGTTGCTTTGGTTTTAATGTTTTTAGTGCTCTGTCTAAATCCTTTTTTAGATCTTCAATTTCTAATTTTGATATTTCCTTTTCTGATTGAAGATATCTGTCTCCATAAGACTCAGGGCTTTTTTCAATATTAACTGGCGAATCAAAATTTACAGTTTTAGACTCTACTACATTTGTCTTATGGCTAGGAATTCGTACTGTTCTACTGTAGTTATCTAATGCTTTAGTAATCTCAGCCCTAACATACCAAACAGCAAAACTGATGAATTTAAAACCTTTTGTGGGGTCAAATTTTTTTGCTGCTTGAATTAATCCTAAATTCCCAAAAGAAATTAAGTCCTCAACATCTATTCCCATTCCAGCATATTTTCTAGCTACTTGTGTTACAAAACGTAGATTTGAAGTTATTAACTTATCTATGTATTGGTTAGAGTAATTTGTTTCTAAATTATTTTCATCATCATTAGTTAGGAACTGTATCTTTTTAATTTCATTTAGGTATACATTGATGCTTTTTGTTTCACTAAAAATGGCCCCTTTGCTTACATTTATTCTGTTCATAATTATTGTTTTAACTATATTACAATAATAGTACGTAAATATATTACGTTGTAATTTTATAGTCTTATAACATGATATACAATAATAAAAATAAATTTACTGGTCATTTCAAGGATTATCGAAATTTCAACTACAACTTAACTATTAATAAACTAACTGAAAAAATTAAGTTACTTGAAAAAAAGATAGAAGTCTTAGAAATAAAATTTGAAAAAAAATCATAAAACAATTTTTTTTTTTAAATTTAAAATAGATCTTAAAAATTAAATAATATGTATTACAAATTTTATACTAGTTTTTTAGCTAATCCCACCAATTATAATACTACTGACATCAAAATTATGGCTAAAATGCTTGTTGCATGTGGTTTATGTGAATATGCTCAAGAGGTTTTTGACGATTATCCAGAACTTAATTCTTCCCAAGATGTTCACGATTGTCTTAATGCAAGAAAAGATAGGCTTGAAGAATGGGCTGAAATGGAAGGATGGGAAGAAGAAGTAGATATAAATAAACTACAAGCTTCCATTGAAGAATTATTAAACTGTCAAACTGCATCAGAACTAAATTCTAAATTTGAAAATAGTGTATTACACTCCTCAGAGACTGGTGTTGAAGAATCCGAAACTCCTTTTAAAGATTTTGATAGTCTGGAAGATTATGAAAAGAATGATCATTGGGACTTCAGATTTGGTGGATAATGATTTTTATAGTCTTAATGCCACTAAATCTAACTAATATTAAAAACCTTTTCATTACCTCCCATATCCACAATATCAATTGTGTAAGTTTGGGCTAAAGAGGCGATAAAATTTTTAATGATGTAAACTAAATCTATAGGTTTTTTTTCAACTATTGATAAAGCGATAAACGCAGCCGTGTAGTTTTCTATTCCTTTTTTTTTTTAAATTATTTTCAATTTCAGTTTTATCCATTTTTGAGTTAAACTCGTTCCCATCATACTCTAACAAGCACGCCTCGGACTCAATAACTATTGTGCTTGATGAATCTCCTGGATTAATGTTTAGAAGATAATCGGAGCCCTTGTAGCTCTTATATATTCTGTTAAGCTCTTTTAGAAAATCAAGGTATTCAAAATTATAACGAAACTCAGACGTATATAATCTACAATCTTCATTTCCTTTTAAAGCATTTTTAAGTAACATCATTGTGTAAATATTTAAAAATTCTTTTAATAAATTTAAACCTATTTGTGAAATTAATAATTTTTGGAAATTAAAAATGCAAAAGAATTATAGCTTTTAGTCTATATATCAATATTTAGCACACTATAAGTTGTTAGAAAACATTAGATAGTTAAAATTAATGTTTCATAACATAATTTGTGTAGTTATTCCAAGTAAAATAATCAGTACGTAAATACTTTACGAACTTACAAAGCTATATTTGTCTTATATCTCTAAAATAAAAAAGCAGTAGATTTTTTTCATAACCTTACTCTGATCTACTGCTTTTATTAATTAAAAAATATAATGCTGAAAAATATTCTAGAAATAAAAAATAAAAAACATGAAAAATAAAATAAAAATGACATTTGATGAGTGGAGAAAAGATAAGAACCTTTCCTTAAAATCAGAAAAAATATTGCAATTAATTGATAAAGATTTAGTCTCCTATGCTAATGACACTAGAAGACTTAATAGCCGTATTTCGTATGGAAAGTATCGAACTTCAGCAGTCATCTTATTTTCTAAATCAAACTACGTCAAATTACAGATTAAAAAAATCCTTTTCGAAAATGAAACAATAAATTGGAGTAAATTCGGATTCATAAATCCCTCGGATAGAGAACATTGTAAAAAAGGATTTAAAGAACTTAACATAACTAAATATTCCCAGTACAATGAAGAACTTAAAAAATTTTTAACTAATGTTCTTAAGAAAGTAATTTAAAAAGTATTGAAAAACTAAATGCCAAATACAGCTCTTTGATTATATGAGAAAACAGATTCGTTATTTAACAAAGTCAAGGTTTAATTTAGGGCTTGAATGTCCTAACAAATTGTACTTTACTAATAAAAAAAATGAGTATCAAAACCTCAAACAAGAAAATCCATTTCTTCTTGCATTAGCTAGTGGGGGTTTTCAGGTAGAAGAATTGGCACGAAGACATTATCCAAGTGGAGTTCTTATTGAAGATGAAAAGAATAATGGATTTTATGATTATGATCAAAAGGTATTGGAAACAAATGAATTACTCAAGCGAGAAAACGTTGTCATTTTTGAAGCAGCTTTTTGTTATAAAAATCTTTTCGTACGTGTTGATATTATTGAGAAAAAAGGTGATCAGATTAATCTTATTGAAGTAAAGGCTAAATCCTTTAAAAAAGATGATAAAACAATGGATGTCAAATTTTCAAGTAAATGGAAATACTACCTTTTTGATGTCGCTTTTCAGAAGTATGTTATTGAAAAAGCCTTTCCTCAATTTTATGTAACTCCTTATTTAATGCTAGCAGATAAAAACAAGTCTTCGAATATAAATGGATTAAACCAGCTTTTTCGAATAAATAAGAACAATAAATACAGAACTGGTATTGATGTACAAGAAAATAGCTTAGCTGATATTGATATCAATCAAATATCAGTATTATCTCTTGTGAATATCTCTGATTTAATTACTAAAATAGAAAATAGCGAAGACAAAATTTTAAATCTAGATTTCGAAAAGTGTATACAAGCATTGTCAGACACTTATAATAAAGATAAATATTATGGGTCATTTCTTAAGTTTGAAGCATGTAAGAAATGTGAATTTAAAACAAATGAAAATTCTGATAATTTAAAGTCAGGCTTTGAATTTTGTTTTACTAAACAATTAAATTGGACTGCTAATGATTTTAAAAAACCCAATATATTTGAAATATGGGATGTTAAAAGTTTTAAAAAGTTTAAAGAAGATAATGCATTATTTCTTTCAGAAATTACAGAAGAACATCTTGGAGGCGTAAAATTAGAACCCAATAAAATTTCACGAACTGAACGACAATGGATACAAGTTCAGAAATCTCTTAATCAGGATAATATATCATATCTTCTAAAAGAAGAGCTCAAGTCTACAATGTCTTCATGGTGTCCGCCATTTAACTTTATTGATTTCGAATGCTCCACATCACCTCTACCATTTTTTAAGAATCAAAATCCTTATCAAGAAGTATCTTTTCAGTTTTCTCATCATATTTATCATGAAAATGGAAAAATAGAACATGCAAGTGAATACATAAATGTAACTCAAGGTAAATTTCCAAATATTGAATTTGTAAGAGAACTTAAAAAAAGTCTTCAAAAAAACAAGGGAAGTATATTTATGTATTCGAATTATGAAAATTCAGTTTTAAATAGACGTTTAGAAGAAATAGAAAACTCTAATGAAGTAGATAAAAATGAATTGATTAATTTTATTAAATCAATTACTCGTCCTAGTAGAAATAGCTCTAAAAATTGGCAACCTTCTAGGGCAATGATTGACTTACACAATGTAGTAAAATGTTTTTATTATAATCCTTATACTAAGGGCAGTATCTCTATTAAAAAAGTGCTTCCTGCAATTTTTAAAACAAGTAGTTTCATACGTAAGAAATACAGTCAACCCATTAATAAGATTGATGTAAACTCTTCTAATTTTCCCGACGAAAAAATTTGGCTTTCCCTAAATGGTGGTCAAATAATTGATCCTTACACTACATTAAAACCAATTGTATCTGAATTTAGTAGTGAAATAGAATTTATTGATGAAAATGAAGAAATTAGTGATGGTGGAGCAGCCATGGTAGCATATGGAAAAACTCAATACACAGAAATGTCAGAACTTGAACGTAATGCTATTAAAAAAAGTTTATTGAAATATTGTGAACTTGATACACTCGCTATGGTTATGATATTTGAGTATCTTAAAGAATTAACTAAATGAGTGTATAAATTAAAAACAAAAGAAAATTATGTATTGATTAACTGGTATAGAGTTATGGTCTGCTGATAATTATCATAAAGATATCCTAGACGTATCAATGGCACCTTTAGTTACCAATATTCATGTCTTAGAATTAATAGTTTTATTAAATTAATATACTTGATAACCTAAAAACACGATTAAATTATTTAAGTTTTATTTTGAATATGTATTAGTCTAATTAGATCATATGAATTTATTTATCTATTCCAAAGTGTTATCATTTTTTTATCTAAGTATATACCTATTTTGAGTAATCTTCCTTTAACAATGTAAGCTTCCGTACCAATAGAAGCATTTTCTAGAAATAGCTTTTTGCTAATAGAATTTAAACAAATAGGTTCGTATCGAGATGATTTGCACTACACCATTCTAGAAGAAATTAAAGTTATTTATCACTATTCTAATAATTTACTTTGTACAATATTATTCAGCTTGATTTATTAATTTATCTTTATTTAAATGAAAAATCTGATAATAATTGGACATCCCGATAAAGATTCATTTTGTTACAATGGAATTTTTAAAACTATTGTGGAAGAATTAAAGGAAACTTCAAATGAAGTTGAAATTATAGATTTATATAGATGTAGTTTTGCAAGGCCTAGAACCCAGCTAATGGATTCATTTAAAAAATTAATAACTTGGTCCGAAAATATCTATATAATTTCTCCAGTCTGGTGGTTTAGACTTACTCCTAGAACAGAAATTTTTTTTGACGAAGTTTTTACTCCCGGGTTTGCTTATAAATTCATTAATTTAACTAAAACATATGCATATCCTAAACCATTTCTAAAGGATAAAAGTGTCAGAACTTATATCACCCACGGATCTCCTTCTTTGCCTATATTAACATTATATGTTAATTCCGTTAAACTTAGACTCGTAATGGGAGTATACACATTTGTTTTTGGATGGAGGTTATCCTTATTTACAAAGACTAAGCAATTCTGGTCAGTTCCTTTTGTAAATGAATCAAAGAGGAAAAAGTATTTAGAATCGGTCAAAAAAGACATTAGAAATGACATTTTAAAAAACTCAAAATGAAAAAAT
>MDSV01212027.1_pt1 | contig 11919 bp, 9 predicted proteins | sample 810851 | NCBI WGS metagenome assembly MDSV01 (sample SAMN05326640, study PRJNA326480) | marine metagenome | isolation source: seawater | place: Atlantic Ocean: North East | collected 2012 | reverse complement strand
TAGAAACTTATTTGGCTTCGAAACGGCCTCGTTTATCGCCTCGATGATCAATTCGACGTCCGATGATGGATTCGCCGGAAAAGGTGTATTTGCACCTTTTCCGGTAATTCTTCACGCGCCGACAGGCTTTTACCGCAGTTCTCACGTTCTCTTTGGTAACCAGAGGAGGAATTAGTTTTTTACAGCCAGCTTTATTCTTATCGTAGCCACTCCATCCAAAAGCTTGTTCAAGGTGTGGCTTCACATACACACACTTCAGCATCTGCGCTGTCGTATAATGTGCAGCACTATGAAGCAATAGCCAGTATTCGAAGCAGGGTTCACTGTAGGCAACCTTAACTCCCTTACTTTCCGCATAGGCGATTCCTTCATTTCGCTTTGATGGTGTAAGCACATCGGTGTCAAACACGATCCAAATCTGATCAAAGTCTTCCAGCTGGCTGATGCTAAGCTTTTTATCACGTGCTTCCTTACGCCGTTTCTTCTGAAAGGCTAGAGCTGCATCCGTTAACTTCTTAGGGTCTCCGCGACCAGCACCATGAGGAACCAACTCGACCGAAGGAGAGGAAAAGGTATTCCTTAGCGCTTCAAAATAGGCAGGTTCTGATTAGTTTCAGCTTCGCCCATGAGTCCGGTCGGGATAAATGGGACTGCGCCGTAACGTCCAGCCATATAACCGCGAACCAAAGATTCTCTTTTACGCGGCCTATAATCAGTAAGAGGATAAAGATAGGTCGCTCCTTCATCATCTTTATCGGCAAACCACACCTGATCACGTCGAATCAGACCAGTGTCTAATAGGAGCGGATTATGAGTCGTAAAAATCAGCTGAGCACCTTTGGGATTCGTGCTTTGACTGAATACCAAGCGAAGTAAGGCGTGAACCATGAGCGGGTGCATACTGGATTCAATCTCATCAAGCCCAGCAATGTAACCATTCTCTAGAATATCAAGCCAAGGTCCAGTGAGCGCGAAGAACTTTTGTGTTCCAGAAGATTCATCCTCCCATTCAAGTGCATATTCCCGGCCTTTCGCCCCCCGGTGACCAAGCGAAACCTTGATATGCTTCTTATCGATAAGTTGCTTAATGAGCTCATCGGGCATATCACTCGGAAGATCACCTTCCTGAAACTGGTGTTCACTCGCCTTGGCTGACAATATCCCCAAATCCGCATGTTGCAAAAGACGGGTGATTTGAGCCCGCTTATTCGGATCCTGCATTAACTGTCTTGCAGTAAAGCTGGGTGACAGCGGAGGAAAGTCAGCATTGAGCCGAAGCATGCAGATCCGCTCCTTAAACCACAAGTAGATCGGTCTCAGTTGCTCATCATTGAATTTAACCGCGGTCGAAAGATAAAGCGCGTTGGTACGCGTATATTTTACGCGATTTGCATCTCGCCGATAGTCGGTCGGTCGGGCAGGTTCCCAGGTGTAATCTTCATCCTCATCATCCCAGCTACGCTCATACCAGACCTGTTCCCTACCTTTAGGAAAAGCAGACAAGGATTCGTATAAGATGCGGTCTTTATTCAAAACCAGCGCGAAGTGATAACGCACGCCATCTACGCCGATGCTCCGTCATTACCTTTGTGCTTGTCTTTGAAAGAGCTGGACACCGAGAACGACCATCGAAAGCCCATTCATTCCCCCAAATCACAAAGCATTGAGGATGCCCGGACAACACCGCGAAACCACGCCCTTCGATCGAAGCAATGCGGGGCAGGTCCAACCAAAGCCGACTGGCTTCGTCCATCTCAATGCCAGATCGTAGGCATATGTATCGCCTCTCCAGGCAATGTCTCGAAAGATCGGCCAAATTCTATCAAAGTCGGCTTTCGTTGCCGCCCTCGCCTCCAATTGATCTTTTAGATTGATCAGTATCGGCCATTGCTTATATCAGGCATTCTTGCTGCTTATCAGACAATTCGACTGCATAAACTCATACCAACCGATACCTATTTTGACTCAAAAAAGCACCACACCGGCACCCACAGCGGCTCAGGCCACTACTCAGAACCGCGGATTTGAAAAAATAGACGCCGACGTCAACTACCTGATGGGCGAACTCCAACAGGTGATGAAGGAATCCGGCTACGCCGATATGACGGACTATCTGCCCTGGACCGGCAGCAAGCTCGCCCAACAAGAGCAATTTACCAGTCGCATGGTGCAAGCCTACTCGATCGCCTTCCAGCTCCTCAGCATGGTGGAGGAAAATACCGCCAACCAAATTCGCCGTATCCACGAACAGGAGGGGGATTTGCACCAATGGCGCGGCCTGTGGGGCAGCCACCTCAAAGAACTGAAGGAACAAGGCCTCTCCGAAGAGCAGATCGCCGATGCGCTGCATGAAGTACACGTGGAGCCTGTGCTGACCGCACACCCCACCGAACCCAAGCGAATCACCGTGCTGGAACTGCACCGCGAGCTCTACTTGAAACTTGTGATGCGCGAAAACTCAATGTGGACGCCTAGCGAGATCGAAGACATCCGCCGCAGCATCCGCACTATCCTCGATCGCTTGTGGCGGACGGGAGAAATCTATCTGACCAAGCCCAGCATCGAAATGGAGCGCCAGGGCATCGAACACTACCTGACCTCCATCTTTCCGACTGCCATCCAGACGCTGGACCGCAACCTGATCCACGCCTGGGAAAGCCTCGGCTTTGACCCGGCATCACTGGAAAGACGCCGCCCTCACATCAACTTCGGCTGCTGGGTCGGAGGCGACCGCGATGGTCACCCCTTCGTGACACCGGAAGTGACAGAAGAGTCGCTGCTCTCCTATCGCATCAAGGCATTGAAGCTTCACAAAAAGGCATTGATTGAGCTCCGCGCCAAGCTGAGCCTGTCCTCCAGCCTACAATCACCGCCGGAAGAGTTGTTGGATGGCATCGCTAAGCAATGGGAAATACTCGGCAACCGTGCGGCGGCCATGTGCGCGCGCAACGAAAATGAGCCTTGGCGCCAATTCGTCAGCCTGATGATCGCCCGCATTCCGGTCACCGAAGGTGTCGACTCTGAGGTCGACCACCTGTCAACGGATCACTTTATTAGCTACAAACGCTCCAGCGAATTAAACGAAGATCTGGAGTTGCTACGTCGCAGCCTGCTACGCGTAAATGCCCGTTCCATCGTCGAGGAAGATATCGATCCTGCCATCAATCAGCTGCGCACCTTCGGTTTCCATCTCGCCAGCTTGGATATCCGTCAAAACAGCGAAGTGCACGAGCGCGCCGTCAGCCAAGTGCTGGAATGCCTGAACTTCCCGGAAACCGACTATGACCAATGGGATGAGGCCAAGCGCGTCGACTTCCTCAAATCACAATTAAGCCGCACCGATCGCCGCCTACGCCACAATGCCAAGCTGGGCGAAGACGCACAAAAAGCAATCGGCGCACTCACCGTAGTGGCCCGCCACGTAAAGCGCTACGGCACACCCGCATTGGGCGCACTGATTGTGAGCATGACCCGCACGGTCTCCGACCTCATGGCGGTGTATTTCCTCGCCCGCGAAGCAGGACTGCTACAGCAGGATGCCGATGCCAATATCATCTGCCCGCTACCAGTCGTCCCACTCTTGGAAACCGTGCAAGATCTGGAAAACGGCCCCGAAATTTTGGATGCCTTTTTACAGCTCCCCATCACCCGCCACTCCCAGCGCTGGATTTCGGACAACCGCCAACGCAAGGATCTGGTCCAGCAAGTGATGATCGGCTACAGCGACAGTAACAAGGACAAGGGCATCCTCGCCAGCCAGTGGGCCCTACACAAAGGACAGGAAAAGATCGTCGCGATGGGCCAGCAGCACGGCTTCCGCATCCGCTTCTTCCACGGTCGCGGGGGCACCATCAGCCGCGGCGCGGGACCAACGGACCGCTTCCTCGAAGCCCTGCCCGAAGCCGCCCTCTCCTACGACCTGCGTACCACAGAACAGGGCGAAGTCATCGCCCAGAAGTTTGCCAACCTGCGCACTGCCACTTACAACCTGGAGCTGCTGGCAGCAGGCACCCTGCTCTTTTCCCAGCCACACAAACAGACCAAATACGACGAGGACACCGCCGCCACGCTGCAAAGTCTCTCCGACTACAGCGCCGAAACCTATCAGGCGCTGCTGCATGGCAAGGACTTCATGAGCTTCTACCGTCAGGCCACTCCGATCGACGTGCTCGAAGTCAGCCGGATCGGCTCGCGCCCTTCGCGCCGCACAGGCGCGCACTCTCTGGATGACCTGCGCGCCATCCCCTGGGTCTTCAGCTGGTCGCTCAGCCGCTACTTCCTGCCCGGCTGGTATGGCGTGGGCAGCGCCCTGGACAAACTCTGCGAAAGCGATGCCGATGCCTACCAACAACTCAAGGACGGCATCCACAGTAATGCCTTCCTGCGCTACGTATTCACCAATGTCGAAGCCAGCCTGATCAGCGTCGACCACAAGGTAATGACCGCCTTCTCCGAGCTGGTCGAGGACGATGCACTACGCAACCGCTTCATCGATCCCATCAACCAGGACATGCAGCTGGCGCACAAACACCTGCAACATCTATTCGTGGCACCGATCGAGGAGCGCCGCCCCAACTTGGTCAACACCACTCAACGTCGCAACAAAGCGCTCGAGGGGCTCCACTTCTACCAGATCGAGCTGATCAAGCAATGGCGCGCCAACGGCAGTGATAAAGCCGACGAAAGCATGCTCAACCGCCTACTGCTGACAGTCAACGCCATCGCCAGTGGCCTGAAGATGACAGGCTGAGCCAGTCTAACTACAAGCTTTCAAGCCATGCAGCCAGCTCGGCAAACACACTAATAACTAGGTATTCGCCCTAATTTCATCTGTAAACCTTGGATTTTACTATGCACCCTTTCCGCTCCTTGCTAGCAACACCTGCCCTTCTGAGTGCGTTGGCCCTCCCCACAGTCACACAAGCCAACTTTATTGATAACTTAAACGATCTCAGCAATTTGATCGTAAACAACACAGGCAGCTCCACCACCACGCTGGATGACAACAGCGGCGACGGAACTGTGCTATTTGAACGGGACACGACTGCTGCGGATACATTTGTCGACTGGCGTGAGTCTCAAACAGGTTTTTTCAATCTGACAACTGAGGGCGAGTTTATACTGACTCCCGATGCAATTGGAGCGACTAACTCGGGCTCCTACAATGTAAACATACTATTCTACGACGATAACAATTTCCAAGGTGAACAACAGGTGATCGCAGACACCAGCAGCACCTCATCTCAGACGGTAGACGTGGCTGCCTTGGCAAACTCCGACTTCGCCGCTGCGAATCAATGGTTTGCGCGCATCCGTCTAGTCAACGGCCCGGGTGCCTTCGAATTTGACAGTTTCGCTGCGGTGCCTGAACCCGCAAGCAGCGGGCTACTGATGGGACTGGCTCTGCTAGGCGTTAGTATGATACGTCGCCGCCGCTAAAAAATAGTCGAGCAACATCCCTTCGCGGCACCGAGCAAGGAGCGCCGTCCCAACCTGGTCAACACCATCGCAAGTGCGGGCTTGTAGATTTGAATATCTTCGATGCTGTAGCGTGCTTCAAAAAACTCGATCAAGCCTGCGTTTTCAAACTGAGTTTGCACGCCCTTGTTCGAGGAGTTGGTGAAGCTGATAAGACGAACCCCCAGGGCTTCGAGTGCTTGCAGCCCTGCCTTTACATCAGGATGAGGTGGCAGACTACGAAGCGGTGTCACGATCGCCTCGCGAGCCGCAGCTTCAGCCAATTCGATACTATTATTGTGAGCCACTTCATTGCGTAGCCTCGAAATTTTGTTTCCATGCGTCGCCTTCGGCTATGCAGGAAATAGTCGGGGGGGGGCGATCGGCATCGCACCGGTTCCTAGAACCGAGGCATCTAAAAAGACATATCTATTAGGACCAAACTTTTCTCAAATAGGTATTAGGCCCTACGGCAAGGAGAGTAAAACTATCCGTGACGTCTGCAAAATCCTTCTTTATTCTCACACCTACCCCATCTTAAGCGCGTTATTTCATGCTTTTGTCGAATTTTTTATTCTGCTCGACGATAGAATACCAAAGGTCGGAAGCTTCCATGTCATTTTTTTGAGCCCCCGGGGTTCGACTCCCATATTTGTAGTGGTAGCGCATCTGCACAAACGTAATGCCATGCTCGAATTCTTTATATATGATACGATGTTCTTCAGTAATTCGTCGTGACCAGTAACCGCTTAGATGATGCTTTAGAGCTTCAGGCTTACCAATGCCTTCGTGTGGTGTTCGCTGAATATCCTTAATTAGTGAATGAATTCTTTTTAACGTCTTCTTGTCGGTCATCTGCCAGTATTGGTAATCCTCCCAAGCCTGTGCAGTAAATGGGAGTGTAGAAGGCGCCCCAGAGCTTTCTATTTAACATCGCGAGCAGGGCGAAGCGCTCTTCGTCTTCTGATTTCGCCGGAAATCCAATGCAATCTGGGTCGTTCCAGAGTGATTGAGCTTCTTCAAAATCAAGACCATGCTTCGCCTTATTTAATTCACTTTTTATGGGATCATACTCGAACTCCATTTAGGTATAGAAATCATACCTATAGTTGAATTTGTCAAGACCTTCGGTTTCTTGGCCAACGTGGATACCAGACAACCAGCCTCTGAGCTGAATCGTCCAGTTGATTTTTAGAGTTTTAGTGGCGGGGCAAATGGGTTGTCTGCGTCGACTGGGTCTGCCCTTCACTTACGTTTTGTTCCGAAGACAGCATGTCGTCTATTGTGTCGGACTACTGTAATGCGGATATAATCCGGAAACACGCGAAAAAGGATGTGATAGGGAAAACGTGTCAAATTCACCCTGCGCAAGCCGCTCGAATCAAAATGGTGGTGTTGTGGGTTTGAGGCTGCTGATTCCAAAGAGAGGTTCAGTTCCCTCCAAAAGGCTTCCTCCAGTTCTTGAGATATGCTGGCATAGTGCTCCAAATAATCGCGGACTTCATTCGGAACTTTCGGGTGGAACACTATTTCCTTCTTCATCGCCCGACTGCTTGCCTGAATTCTGAATAGCTGATTGGGGGCGCTTTGCCTGAATCCATTTCATTTTCTCTTTTTACGACTTCTTGGTCGTCCGGCCCTAGGGGTGCGTTCGGTAATGACGATAAAATGAAAGATGCCAGCCCAGAGCGCTCTTCTTCGCCGAGTGCTGTAATTTCTTTTTGAAGCTCCATTAAAGTGCGCATATTGGGGAGAATAAGCTCAATTTAGAAGCGGTCAATTCTCTTTCACAGATCGTGGAGCACTATCGCGAGTGAAGCGCGGAGCGCGAAAGGAGTTGATAGGTGCGACTGGATCTACGCTTCATAGTGCAAATTCAGGCTAGATTCGCCCGTGGCGATTGGTTCCGTTTTCTCTCAGGTCGACGGACGAAAAAGTAAATCAATGCTCCTATCCAATTCGTGAGAATAATGACTAGGGTCCAAAGGATTTTATCATTCCCTTTAGAATCTTCGTTTTTTAAGCAGTCGACCAGCATCCACAGCCAGAACGCTAGAGCACATAGCCCAAACACCATGAAAGTTAACATTAAGATGATGTTAAAAACCATTACTCCTCCGGCAACTTCTTGAATTTCCATTTTTAATTATTCTTTCTGTAGATCAGTATTATAGTACCTCGTGGCCAATCATTTAGCTTTGGGGTAGACACTAAGATGAATGCTTGCTTAAGCACTTGATGCAATATGTTTTAAGTATCGTTTGCTATCTATTAGATGAGTTATTGCTTGATGGCTCCATTGCCCCTGGATCAGCTTGAAGCTTAATTCAGAGGTCAGAAAACAGAAGGTTGAACCCAAACGATGCGAACGCGTCATCTGGGCTGAAGCTCTAGAATCCGTTGATTGGCGGAGCCGCGGAAGCGGAGACTGGGATCGGCTTGTGACTGGATGAAGGGGCCGTCGATGAGGACGTCGACGTAGTCGAGCACGGCTTTTTGCGCAGGCGTGAGGTCTTCCAGCAAATAACCGGTCCATAGCCAGATATTTTTGTCGGGGCACTCGGTTTTGACGCGCTGCACCAGCTGCAGTATGTCGGCGCAATTGCCATGAAAGAGCGGGTCACCACCGGTCAGGGAGAGGCCATGGCGTGGGATGCGGCTGTCTTTGAGGTCGGCTAGGATGCGCTGGATGAGCGCCTCGGTGACTGGGTGCCCGGACTCGGGCGACCAAGTGGACGCGTTGTAGCAGCCGGGGCAACGATGCTCGCAGCCTGAAACAAACAGAGTGCAGCGGTTGCCGGGCCCGTTGATGACGTCGAGCTCGATGTAGCGGTGGTAGTTCATTTCCAACTACAGGTGCTTGGTGCGGCGCTTGACTTCTTCCTGCTTGCCGGCGTTGAAGGGGCGGGCGTCGGGATTGCCGAGGTAGCCGCAGACGCGGCGGGTCACGGAGACACGGGCGGGATCGTTGTTGCCGCAACTGGGGCAAGTAAAGCCTTTGGCCGTGCATTTGAACTCGCCGGTAAAGCCGCAGTCGTAGCATTCGTCGATGGGTGTATTGGTGCCGTAGTAAGGCACACGGTCGTAGCTGTAGTCCCAAATCGACTCCAGCGCTTCGAGGTTGTGCTGCATGTTGGGGTATTCGCCGTAGCAGATGAAGCCCCCGTTGGCGACGGGCGGATAGGCATACTCGAAGTCGAGCTTGTCGTAGAGGTTGACCTGTTTCTCTACGTCGAGGTGGAAGCTGTTGGTGTAATAACCCTTGTCGTTGACGCCAGCGATTTGGCCAAACTTCTTGAGGTCCAGGCGGCAGAAGCGGTCGCATAGGTTTTCACTCGGAGTGCTGTAGAGGCTAAAGCCGTAGCCAGTCTCCTCCTTCCAGCGGTCGACGGCGGCACGCAGGGCTTTGACGATGGCCAGCGATTTGCCGCGCAGCGCCTCGCTGTCGAAGACGTGGGTGTCGCTGCCATAGAGCGCATTAATGCACTCGTGCAGGCCGATATAGCCGAGGCTAATGGAGGCACGGCCATTTTTAAAGAGCTCCGAAACCGGCTGCTCGGGCTTGAGCCGCACGCCGCACGCGCCCTCCATATAGAGGATCGGCGCCACGCGGGCAGGCACATTCTGCAGGCGGGCGATACGGGTATCAAGCGCTTTGCGTGCGAGTTGCAGGCTTTGCTCTAGCATATCAAAGAAACGTGCCTCATCCCCCTGCGCTTCCAGCGCGATGCGGGGCAAGTTGAGGCTGACCACCCCGAGATTATTGCGGCCTTCGTGGATTTCTTTGCCCTCCGACTCATAGGCGCCCAGAAAACTGCGGCAGCCCATCGGGTATTTGAAGGAGCCAGTTACTTTGACCGTCTGATCGTAGTTTAGAATGTCCGGATACATGCGCTTGGACGCGCACTCGAGGGCCAGTTGCTTGATATCGTAATTCGGATCGCCGGGCTTGCGGTTGAGCCCCGCTTTGACGCCAAAGACCAGCTTGGGAAAGACAGGGGTCTTCCCCTGCTTGCCCAGCCCGCGGATACGATTACGCAGGATAGACTGCTGGATCAGGCGCGCCTCCCAGCTCTCACCAAGGCCGAAGCCGAGGGTGACGAATGGCGTCTGCCCGTTGGAAGTGTGCAAGGTGTTGACCTCGTACTCGAGTGATTGAAAAGCATCGTAGCACTCCTTCTCGGTGAGCGCTTGGGCGTAGGCCTCGGGGTCGCCGACCTGCCATTGCCGGGCAGTCTCCAGGTGTTTGCCATAGCTAATCGTGACATAGGGCGCCAGCACCTCGTCGATGCGGTTGATGGTGGTGCCGCCATAGATGTGGCTGGCGACTTGGGCGATGATCTGCGCTGTCACCGCGGTGGCGGTCGCGATCGAGCGCGGCGGCTCGATCTCCGCGTTGCCCATTTTGAAACCACGCGTGAGCATCTCTTCCATGTCGACCAGCATGCAGTTAAACATCGGGAAGAAGGGCGCGTAATCCAGATCGTGATAGTGGAGATCGCCTGATTCGTGGGCAGCAACGACATCCTTGGGCAGCAGGTATTGCTTGGCGTAGTGCTTGGCCACAATACCGGCCAACAAATCGCGCTGGGTCGGAATCACCCGCGCATCTTTATTCGCATTTTCATTGAGCAGTTCCGCATTGCTCTGCTCGACCAGGCCGTGGATCTCCTGGTTCAGCTTGCTGACACGCTCGCGAGCCACGTCGCGGTCGTGGCGATACTCGATGTAGGCACGCGCAATCTCCTTGTGCGGCCCCGCCATCAGCTCGTGCTCCACCAAACTCTGGATTTCCGTCACACAGGTCTCTTTTTGCCCCAGGAATTTAGCCGTCACCAAGGCAGTCACTTGGCCCGCATAGGCGAAGTCGTCGATACCCGCCGCATGGCCCGCCTTGTAGATGGCCTGAGCGATGCGTTCGAGTGAAAATGGGATAAAACTGCCATCCCGTTTACGCACAAGGGGATAAGGAAGTGATTGCGGAGTTTCAAATAAAGTTGCCTGAATTACACTAGATGTCGTAGCCATGCCACAATGGATGCCCTACATCTAGTGCTCGTTAAAGTTCAATTTGCCTCCACAACATGAGTATAAGCGAACGAAACAGGCTCAAAAAGCAGCGTTGATGCGCCGCCGCCTATTTCATTCTTAGGCAAGCATTCCCTCGCGATTAGCTATTCAAAAGAATGCCCGCGCCTCCTTGCGAATCGCCGGTGTTGAGGATGATCTTACCGTCGCTTTTCAGTGTCGCTTGCAGATCCAGTAAATCGAATAGGACAGCAGCAACATCCTCGTTTTCACGGATCTCGGAAAGCGCCTCACCCACAATTTTAGGACGAACGGCTTCAGCTTGGCCCAGCCGACGGGAGGCTTCTTTCTCGGCATTGGAACTGATAATGGCGACCCGATTCTCCCCGTCCTGCCGCATCGAGGCAGTCACTTGCCGCAGGCGGTTCACCACCTTACGCTCAATTTCTTTGATCATGCCCGCATCGCGGAAAGCAACTTTGCGGATATAGGTCGAGCCCAGAGTGAAGCCCCACTGCTCACTTTACCAAAGAGCGTGTAGACCAACACTGTCCGCTCCGGAATCACACGCCAAAGTTGAGCCGATCGCCCTATGTTATAAATAATAGGAATCGCGACTAAAGTGATGACAGCGCCCAAGATCAGAGAGACTCTCCCTACAATAAAAGTCACGAGCATAACGTTTTATTATGAGCGTTTATGCTCCACACAAAAGATGTGAACATAATTACACTTAAATATTGTCATTGATCCGCCTTCGCTCTCATTCTTAAAGCATGGGACTCCGCTATTTATTCATCGATTTCGACAGTTTTTTTGCTTCGGTGGAGCAACAATTACAGCCAGAGCTACGCGGCAAGCCCGTGGGCGTGGTGCCTTCGCTCAACGTGGCGACGACCTGCTGCATCGCGGCCAGCTACGAGGCCAAAGCCTTTGGTGTAAAAACCGGCACGGGGGTGCGCGAGGCGCGTGCGCTGTGTCCGGACATCGTCTTCGTCGAGGCGGGGCACTCCAACTACATTCAGGTGCACGAACAAATCAAGCAGCTCATCCATCAAATCATCTACGTCGACGCGGTGCTCTCGATCGACGAAATGTATGGCCGTCTACCGCCACATTGGCAGCCGTTGGCAGTGGCGCGGGGCAAAGCCATGGAGATCAAGACCGCGCTCGCCGCAGAAATCGGCCCATACATTCGCGCCTCAATCGGACTGGCCCCGAATCGCTTTCTAGCCAAGCTGGCCAGCAAGCTGGAAAAACCCGATGGGCTGACCACGCTGGACTTCGACGAGCTTCCCGAGAAACTGTATCGCTTCGACTTGAGCGACATCACCGGGATCGGGCGTCGCATCGAGCGGCGGCTCCACACCGCCCGCATCATGGACATGCAGGCCCTGTGCGCAGCCAGTCGGCGTAAGCTGCACCGCATCTGGG